>Ga0233434_1001598_pt1 | contig 21787 bp, 15 predicted proteins | sample SI_122_August201_4_FD_182738 | JGI IMG/M metagenome (GOLD analysis project Ga0233434, IMG submission 182738) | Seawater microbial communities from Saanich Inlet, British Columbia, Canada - SI_122_August2016_120_MG | ecosystem: Environmental > Aquatic > Marine > Inlet | place: Canada: British... | reverse complement strand
GGGAATCTGCGTCGACCTGACCCGTGAAGGCGCCAGCGGGCAGCGGGCCGGCGAGGGGCAGATTGGTCAGGGGCAGACCGAGATCACTCATCCACTCGTTCAGCTCGCCCTGTAGTGCACCTTTGGCATCGATCTGCGTGCCAGGTAGAAGGTCCATGGCGGATGTGCCAAGCAAATCGCTCACGTCACCGGGAATGGCGGCTCCGCTGCCTTCATTACCCGCCGGGACGATCGCCAGTTGGGCACTGGAGAAATCGACATTCGCCGCCGCTGTTCCGGTCAGAGCCGGAACGTAGTCTGACAGGTTGAAGTTCGGCAGCAGGACGACCACATTCGGCGTCGTCTGACCGGGCGCTTTGAAGCCGACCAGCGTGGGCGCCTCTAACGTGGAGCCCTCGGGCAGCAGATCCGGTACCTGACCATGGAAGTAGTCATCGCCGACGACGGGGTTGGACACGTCGAGATTTTCCAGGCCCGGCACGTCAAAACCGGCCAGGTCAGAAAGGGACGTCTGGGCGTAGAGCGGACGTGAGAGGACCGCGAGCAGGAGCGCGGCCGTTGCGAATCGATTCACCGAAGTCTCCGGATAGGGATGATGCGGCGTGAGACCAAATCATCGTAAATCCGGAAGCGATTGCCAACCGTTTGCAACGGGCGATTCCGCCGTAGCCAGTACTGCTACCGCAGCAGCAACATGCTTCGTGCGACCGCCGTGTGTTGCGTGACCAGCCGATAGAAGTAGACCCCACTCGACAGAGACTCGCCATCGAGATCGCGGCCATCCCAGTCGACACGATGTGTGCCGGCCCGCCGGAACCCGGTCAGCAGTGTACGCACACGTCGACCCAGCATATCGTGTATCGTGAGACGCACGGGCGCCGACCGGGGCAGATCGAAGAGAATCTGTGTGTGCGGATTGAACGGATTGGGCACATTCGGATGCAGCGCCGCGACCATAGGTGATTGCCCGCTCTCCATGGCGCCCTGGATGTCAGTGGATCGGACTTCGGGCATGCAGTCGATGCGCCACACCACCGCCTCCTCGTCAGCACCTCGTGGGCCGTAGTGCGGCTCTTCACAACCAAATTCGATCGCTCCAAGATCGGGCCCCTTGCCGGAGTAGTTGCTGTTGATTCCGGGTAGCACGCTTCCCGCATCGATGGCTCTGGTGTCCTGATGCAGGATGAAGGATGGTGCTTCGTGACGCACACGCGGATCATCGCCGCCAACGAAACCCGCTGCAAAGATCGCCTGTTCCTCCAGCAGCACGCCGTCTGTCTCAAAACGCCCTGCTCCCTGCACAGCTGCCCAGCTCTCCCAGTATTGATTCTGATCGTCGATCCGCCCGAACCAGAACCCCCCATCAGGCCAGTAGCCGTTGGACTCGAAGACAGCACCCACCAGCACCGTCGTCCAGTCGACGGTGGTGCCGCGTTCGGGTTGTGGCGGACCAATGAAGAGGTTGTTGCGTAACTGGAAATTGTACTGCGTGATGGGCGCCTGTGAATTCAGCGCCCGCGTGGGGCTGGTGAAGCTGTTGTGGAAGATGAGTGCCCCCGACGGCATCTGTTGCCCGCCGAGACTTTTTAGCTTGATCTGCTCCTGCACGATGTTGTGGCCCACGTTGCGCAGGACATAGGCCGGACCACCATGGATTGGCTGAATCGAGATGGGGTCCATCGCATTTGTGAATCGATTCCGGTAGAGACGGACATTTCCCGTCGCCTCGTCCAACTCGGTGCCATCGAAGACATCGGCAATGTCATTGCCATACACGTCCCAGGCCCGCGAACCGAGTTGTTTGTTCACAACAGGATCGCCGAAACCCGAGATGAGATTGTGGCACACGACGTGACCATCACCCGCCAGATCCACACCCCGATCATCCCAATGCGCCGTGGCATCAGATCCCAGCACCCAGGGCCACTCGAGACGTCCCTCGATGATATTGTCGCACAGATAGAAGTCGACCTGCTCCATATTCTTGCCGATGCCGTTCACGACATCACGGATGTGCAGTCGGCGTGCGACATTGCCAATGGCGCCGACACCTGAGAACCGCAGTCCCCGCACTGCCGACTGCAGACGCAGATCCTCCACGTGGACCCAGCTGCCACGTACATCCAGCACGTCACACACGGTGCAATCGCCGCCGTCGAGAATGGTCGTTTCGCCCTCGCCACGAACCACGATGGGATTCTGCTGCGTGCCACTGACGGTCATCAGGTAGGTCCCGGGGTACACACCGGCAGCCAGCTGGATCACGTCCCCAGGCCGTGCCAAGCGCAACGCCTCGCGCAATTCGGCCTCGGTGCCCACGTCGACAACGCGCGGGTCAGCCGGCTCGGCCACTGGAATGGGACGCGTCGTCGCCGTGACCAGATGACGGGAATCGCCACCGTCGGGATCTCGAGCCATCAACTCGATCTCGTATGCCTTACCGGGCTGCAGGTCGAAGATGGATCCGGCGAATTGGCGCGGCACGTCGATCCAGACCGTCTCCGGCCACACCCGTAGCAGGGGGTGTGACGCACGCCAGCCGGCGTCGCCAACTCGTCTCCAGCGCACCTCAATCTGTGCGTCACGATCGTCGTCACCATCGATCAGCACCTGGACACCCAGATTGTGCAGCGTCGGCCGATCGACACGAACCTCAGCAATGGTGAGGCGGTCCGTCGCGTGGCCAACTGCAGCCATCCACAGAAGCACGGAGAAGACGCGTTGGCACTTCATCTGGATTTGCTCATCGGTAACTGAGGAGTTCGTTCGGCGCAGGGGCTCGATCGCTGCCACGAGATCGAACCGCGTTGGCAGCCGGGCAACACGGCCAAGACAACGCCACTACGCCCTGACATGTCAAACAGTCTGAGGTCCATCAGAGGATCCATCGTTGTGATCTCAGACCGATGGCCAACGCATCCGGCAGGTGCGATATATTATTCCCGCACCGCTCAGTCATCCGACCCACTGATCTCACGCAGGAGCTGGAGAATTCCGATGCGCCTTTTCGCCGCAACCCTCGCAACCGAAACGAACACGTATTCACCCCTGCCAACCTCGCTGACAGGCTATCAGGAAGGAGTGTGGCTTCGACCGGGCGAGCACCCTGCCGACGCGCCACTCATGTGCACCGCGCCGTTGTTTGTGGCACGGCAGCGCGCTGCCGATGAGGGCTACACATTGATCGAGGGATCGTGCTTTGCCGCCAGCCCTGCCGGCACGACGAGCCGCGCTGACTACGAGGAGATGCGCGACGAGATCCTCGCCCAGGTCGAGGCGGCGCTTCCCCTCGACGGTGTCCTGCTGGGCCTGCATGGCGCCATGGTCGCGCACGGCTACGATGACGTGGAGGGCGATATCCTCGAAGGCGTACGCGCGCGCGTCGGGTCAGACTGCGTGATCGGCGTGGAGCTCGACCCGCACTGCCACCTGACCCAGAAACGCCTCCGCCTCGCTGACATCACCATCCTCTACAAGGAATTCCCCCACACCGATGTTCTGGAGCGCGCCGAGGATCTGTTGACACTCGTACTGCGCACCCTCCGCAAAGAGATCCGGCCCGTGCAGGCGTTCTATGACTGCAGGCAGATCGGCAGCTACCCCACAACGCTGCCGTTGATGCGTGGCTTTGTCGACCGGTTGTCGGCGATGGAGGGTCACGATGGCGTGCTGTCGGTCTCCATCTGCCACTGTTTTCCCTATGCCGACGTGGCCCAGATGACGGGTGGCATTCTGGTCTTCACCGATGGGGACAAGACCCAGGCGGATCGACTGGCCACCGAGATTGGCGAGGAGTTCGTATCGATGCGCGGCCGCACGGCGCCCGACTACCTCAGCCCGGATGATGCCATCACCACCGCCGAAGCGGCTTCGGACTTTCCCATTGTGCTCGCTGACCCGGCCGACAACGCTGGCGGTGGCGCCCCGTCTGACAACACCACCATCCTGCGCCGGCTGCTCGAACGAGATGTACAGGGAGCCTGCCTCGGACCGATCTGGGATCCCATCGCGGTGCGACTATGTCAGGATGCAGGACTGGGGACCGAATTTGCCCTGCGCTTCGGTGGCAAGATCGGGCCGACGTCGGGTACGCCGATAGATGCAACGGTAGAAGTGACTGGCCTGCAGCGGGACTGTTGGCAGAGCTTCGGACCCACCCAATCGGCTCTCGGTGACTGTGCCTGTATCCGGATCGGCGGTGTGGAAGTGGTTCTTATCAGCAACCGCAGCCAGGCGCTCGGGTTGGAACTATTCCGCAACGTTGGCGTAGATCCTGCGCAGCGGCGACTCGTGGTCGTGAAGAGCACGAACCACTTCATGGCAGCCTACGGACCCATCGCCAGAGACGTGCTCTACGTCGATGCGGACGGGCCGATCCCGCGCGACTACAGTCGCATTCCCTACACCAAAGTGCAGCGGCCGATCTGGCCCTTGGATGAGGGCACAGAGCCGGGTCTGATTCTCTAGGCATAGTGGCACCTACTATCGCAGCAAGAGCAATTTGCGGGTCTGCGTCCAGGATTCAGTCTGCAGGCGATACAGATAGATCCCGCTGGCCAGGTCCCTGCTATCGTCGTCGCGCCCGTCCCAGTGCACCGCATAACGACCGGCCTGCCGCAGGCCCGATAAGAGTGTCGCTACGCGCTGGCCCGCCAGATTGAACAGCGCCAGTTCCGCCTGCGTCTGCACAGGAAGCGCAAAGCGGATAACGGTGCCGCTGTTGAAGGGATTCGGATAATTGGGCGACAGGTCATGAGTCGTCGGCCTGCCCGTCTGTCGTTCCTCTTGCACCGCCGTCGGCGGCGGCGGTTCGGGGGCCACGAGCCGCACGTCATCCAGATGCCAGGTGCCGCCGAAATTTCCCGCGAGTGTCATGCCTTGGATGGTGCCGGTGTGTTCGATGTCGGCCAGTGGGATCTCAATGATCTGCCACTCTCGCCGCTGTGTGTCCACAAGGCCATCCTGCAGCAGGTTTAGCGTGCCGCGGGGGAAAAAGTTAATGCCAAAGCGCGTCCTCTCGTCTGTGGCGCTATCCCCCGGATGAAAGGCAAAGCGCAGCGTGTAGCCGTGCGGATTGATGGGGCCAGGCGCGGTCAGGGTCACCTGCCAGCCTGAGAAACTCGACTCGACCAAAAAACTGCAGGCAACCTCACCGGCTTGCACCGTCTGCGTTTGCGCCAGATCCATGCTTTCTACCTTGAAGTCGCTCACCGTCCACGACTCGGCCAGCCCGTCGGTGAGGATCTCCATATTCGCGTCGGGGAGCACGTCGAGAAAGAGGCGGCAGACCATATGGCGTTCGCCGGAGGGGGCTTCCACGGTCACCGGCAGCGGATGGTGTCCGCTCTGAGCGATGGAGAGAGTGGTGCGGCCCCGGTATTTTCCCGCGCCCAGATGTTCCAGCGGTATGGCCGCATCAAGCCCCGCGGGGAGCAAGTCGAGTTGCATGCCGCGGAAGAGCCCGCCTTCCTCCAGCGACCGGTCCAATACGACTTCCGCTTCTATTGCAATGGGCCGATTCACCACAGCCGCCTCGGCGCTTAGCGCGGCCGATTGGAAGCGGGGATAGCTGACCCCCTCCGTGTCGCGGGCGCAGCGAAAACCGGCCCAGGCGGTGCTGCCGGCTACCAGGGCCGGCCAGCGCGTCGTGGTGCGCACGACCGGGGGGCCGCTGTGGCCCGAGCCACCACGCACGATGCGGTTGGGGCTTTCGTAGGGCCAGATCGGGTTGAAGAGCGAGTTACGGTAATAGGCGTCTTCGATATACCAGTCGGCGACAAATTCCCACACGCTGCCCGCCATGTCGTGCACGCCATAGGGAGATACGCCGGTCGGATGAGTGCCCGCCGCTTGTGGATGCGAACCCCCGAGCCTCACTCGAGTCGCGTCGAATTCCGCACCCCACGGGTAGGCCCGGCCGTCTGTGCCGCGCGCGGCTTTTTCCCATTCGGCTTCGGTTGGTAGCCGCAGCCCCGCCCAGCCGCAGTAAGCGTCGGCGTCCGACCAGGACGGTCCGTTCACCGGATAGTCGTCGAAACCTTCGCGCCCCCAGAAAAACCCTTCGCCTTCCGCTAGTGGCTGATTGCAGGCCCCAGACTCGACACAGGCCCGGTAGCGACCAACGGTCACCTCGTATTTGTCGATGTGATAGGCGTCGAGAAATACCGTGTGCAGTGGCTGGTCCCGCCCGTCTCCCTCCAATGCATCCGATCCCATCAGGAAGGGTCCGGCCGGGATCAGAATCATCTGGTGCTCGGTGCCAGCCGGTGTGAACACGGCGAGCTCATCTTGGGCCGCCGCCGGTATGGCCAGACTCATGGCGGTGCAAACTAGCGTCCATCGCATTGTAAAGGTCCTCCTGCATACCCACATAGTTGATACGACTGTAATTCTTGCTCCTCGGTTATTCGGATTTGATCTGTGCCCAGGACCTGCTTTCTATGGCTGTAGGGGATGCGCCAAAGTCCAGATTCTCGACGAAAAAAGGCACCAACAGGTCGATCGCGGTGTCTGGGTTGTCGCCGTGACCACCTGGGGTGATCATGTGGGTGTGTTCGATGCCGGCAGCGCTCAGCGCATCCGAAAAGGCGTCGTTGGTGGCGCCCAGACCTGCGGCATCATTGATGGCAGTTTCGATGAAGATGCCACGCAACGGCGTCCCCGACGCGAGATACTGATCCAATAAGCTGATGGGGAAACCCGCCCAGAGTCGATCCGCAACGCCTTCCAACGGCTGCACTACATCGCCGACCAACTCATAGGGCATGTCGATGAAGAGCGGTGGACTGTCGGGGTTGGGGGTAAAGGCGGTGAGAAATGCAAGCAGAAAACCCACTCTCGCCTCCTCACCCGCTTCGATTTGCACTTTCCACATATTGTCGTTCATGAGCTTATCGGTGTAGGCCATATACCCTTTCATGGCGTAGACGGCGCAAAACACATCGGGGCGATGCAGGGCGATCGACATCGCGCCCTGGGCGCCGGCCGACTTACCGCCGATGCCCCGGCTGGCCGCTTGCGGCAACGTGCGGTAGTTGGCATCGATGTACTGCACTAGATCCTCGGCGATATAGTCCTCCCAATGACCCGCAACCGGGGAGTTGTTATAACAGGCGCCGTATTTGTTGTTGCCGTCGGCGGCGACGACGATCACGGGAGGCACTGCGCCGCTCTCGATGTCATTTGCCAATCGACTGCCAAAGGTGAAGTAGCCCAGGGCATCGACGTATGTGCTGTAATGCCCGGGGAAGAAATAAATCACCGGGTAACGCCGTTCGAGTTGCTCGTCGTATCCCGGCGGCAGCAGTACGGCGATCTCGCGTTCGGGCGAATCTCCGAGCAGATTGCCTTCCAGCGCCGGGCTATGGATGGTGGTAGACTCTATGCGTCCGTCGGAGGCGGACGCCACACCGATCAGGCCAGCGCAAAGCAAGGCCGCACATAGATTGATGTAACGCATGAATCATCTCCCTTGTTAGTGATGCTCAACGAGGTTTGCTGGGCCAATCGCTATCCCAGGTCGTACTCCTGCAATTGCGCCCGCAGGAAGGGCGACCCGTCGTGCAATGTCATGCCCTGGTCTATCCAGCGCCGCAGCTTGCCGGCACCGGCTTCGTCGATAAAGCGCACACCCTCCAGATCCAGGACCAGGTGTTCGGTCCGTTCCAGCCAGACCTCGACCTCCCGCTCCAGTAGAGCGATATCGGGGCCCGCGATCCGGCCATAGACGGCCACGACCGCTTCTTTCGGGCTTTGCGATAGAGTTGATAGGCGCAACATGGGATTTTCCTATTGCGCTTCGCTTTTGAGTTGGCCCCAGCTTCTGCTTTCAATCGGCGTCGCCGTCACAGGGCTCATACGCACCAGGCGCAATCCGGCGGAGAGGGCCCGGTCCGTCGGTTTTATGTCGTCCAGATACCGGCGCGGAGAGGCACTCATAAACGCGTTGAAGCCGATATAACCACCCCGGGTTACGCGAAACTCACCCGAATCGGGACCACTGGGATCGCTCTGGCTTTCCCCGGTATAGGGGCCGTACCAATCCTGGGTCCATTCCTTCACATTGCCGTAGATATCGTACAGTCCCCACGGATTGGGCAGCTTGGCGCCCACCGGATGAATGGGGAACTTGCCCTGGTTTATGTTGATGCCGAACCAGGCATAGTCCTCCAACATGTCGATATCATCGCCGAAAAAGCGCGGCGTTGTCGAACCTGCCCGCGCCGCGTATTCCCACTCCGCCTCGGTCGGCATGCGGTAGAGCGAATCGCCCTCCGCCTCGTTGAGCCGGTGGATGAAGTCCTGCCACTCGTACCAGGAGATCACCACAGCCGGGTGATTCGGCCCACTCGCGATCTCCCGTCCCATCACCACGCCAACCCAGGGTGTCGTACCCATGACGGCTTCCCACTGGCTCTGCGTCACTTCGTATTTGCCCAGGTAGAATCCCTTGCTGATTGTCACCGGGTGATAGGGCCGCTCGCTATCCGTCACCTCGCGGTAGGCTTGTTCAGCTTCGATGCCCGACGGTTCCGGGCTGCCCATCATGAAGGTGCCCGGTTCGATCCAGACCAACTCCATCGCGGCGCCACCCGGCAGGTCGATCTCCAGCTCCTCACTGCTGGCTCGACCGCCCGTCAGCAGTATTGCCAAGAGGATCACTGCGAATATCGAAGCTCCCTTTTTCATTCCGGTCCCTCTCCCATTCATCTCTGGTTACTGCCCCAGCGCCTCGACCCGTTTCCCCTGTATCTATCGCAAGCGGCGTGCCAAAAATGGAGCCACCTGGAGCATGTGCTCCAAGTGGCTGTTATTCGGACTAGTTGCGAAGGATTATCGGATTGCGATCAACTGCGGGATCTGCGCTGACACCCTTCATATGTGGAGGGTCAGCGGAGTCTCCTCTTCCATATGGGTCTTATTAACAGAGCCTTATGTGTGGTAAGGCTCGCCACCATATACGAAGCCAGGCTGCATATACGATGCCCTCAGGGTCGTTCGATACCCAGCTTCTTCATCCGGTTACGCAGGGTCGATTCGTGCAGCTGCAATAGCGTCGCCGCGCCGCCCTGGCCGCCGATGACCCAGCCGACGCGGTCGAGCACTTCGCAGATATAGCGCCGCTCGTGCTCTTCCAGCGATAGCACTTCGCTGCCCGAATGCTCATCGCCTCGACCTAAGCCCAGCAGCAGATTTTCCGTCTGGATGGTTGCCGTCTGGCAGACGATGACTGCCCGCTGCACGACGTGTTCGAGTTCGCGCACATTGCCCGGCCAGCCATAGGCCCGGAGTGCGGCCAATGCCGCCGGAGCCAGACCGACGACGCCTTTGCTGAGATGGGCGGCCATGCGTTCGACGAAGTAGAGCGCCAGAAGCGGAATATCCTCGACGCGTTCGCGCAGTGGAGGCAACCGCACCGGGAAGACCTGCAGCCGATAGTAGAGATCCTCGCGGAATACACCCTCGGCCACCATCTGCGCCAGGTCGCGATTGGTGGCGGCCACCACGCGCACGTTGGCAGCCTGAGTTTGCGTGCCGCCGACGCGTTCGAAGGTGCGCTCCTCCAACAGTCGCAGCAGCTTGACCTGGGCGTCGAGGCTCATGTCGCCGATCTCGTCGAGGAAAAGCGTACCGCCTGCTGCCAGTTCCACCTTGCCCAACTTGCGGGCATACGCGCCGGTGAAGGCGCCCTTCTCGTGGCCGAAGAGTTCGCTTTCGACCAGTTGTTCGGGCAGGGAACCGCAGTTGACGTGGATGAGAGGGCCTTGCTCACAGGTGCTGGCGGCGTGCAGGGTGCGCGCAGCGAGTCCCTTGCCAGTGCCTGTCTCGCCGAGGATCAGCACGGTCAAATCGGTTTTAGCCACTTCCAGCAATTGCGCCTGGACTTGGCGCAGGGCGTTGCTGCGACCGACGAATTCGCCGCTGAAGCCGTTTTGGCCCTGGGTCCGAGCAATGTCCACTTTCTGAAAATCGAGGAAGCGGACGAAGCCCAACGACAGCGCGTCGGCGAGTTTTTGCACGGTGGCAGTATGGGTTTCACTATTCTCCCGCACCCGGAAACCCACCTTGCCGTAGTGGAAATAGACCGCCTCGCCGACCCAGCCCTCTTCGAAGGGCATGTCCAGACCGAAGGGCTCCCAGAATGCCCGGTCTATGTCTTCGGTCATTGTTGCGCGGCGCGGTTCGCTTGTGCGCCAGTTTTCATCGGCAAAAGCCTCGCCGTCGAAGACGGTGGAAACCGTGGCTTCCCGCATGCACACTGCGACGTCTGCACTCACCTCCACCAACTCGGGTGAGGTCCACGAGATGCCGTGCTTGCGCGGATTCTCGATGGCCAGGTAGTCCACCCCGTAGTCTTGCTCTTCGTCGATGAAGGTGATATTGCAGCCATTGGTCTGCACGCCGAGTTGCACCATCTCCTGGTAGAGCACGACCACCAGTTTCAGCATGTCGTCCTGAGTGCGCATCGCCAGGGCCTCGGCGCGCACCCGCTCGACGGCGCGTTCGAGGATCAGCTGGTGGTTCTGTTGTTCGAGGCGCTGGATGTCGAGGAAACGGACATAGCCCAGCGACAGCGCCTCGGTGAGAGCCTGAACCATGACCACGTGCTCTTGGGAGTATTCCCGTTCTCTAAAGCCCACCTTGCCATGTAGGAAGGCTACGGCCGTGCCCACGTTGCCCGCTTCGATGCTCGGCAGAGGACGATCGAGACCGAATAGATCGATGGCGACCTGGTCATCGACCTCGTCGAAGACCGCCGACCACGTGCCGCGCCGGTTCCACTCGGCGAGGATCTCGCCCGACTCGATGGCGAAGCCCCGGCCGATGGTACCCCAGTTCGCGATCGCCTGGGCGATGGTCACGGCCGAGACCGCCACGGCGACTTCCTCATCGAGCTCTACTAAGTGCGGCGCGCTCCAGCTGATGCCGTGGCGGCGGGGGTTTTCCATGGCGAGATACTCGATGACCTGATCAGCCGCTTCGTCTACAAAAGTGATATTGCAGCCATTGGTCTCTACGCCCAACGTGACCATCTCGCGGAAGAGCATCGCGACGACGTGTTGCAGATCGTCGCTGGTACGCATGCATATAACTTGCTCGCGCACCCGACCGGCGGCGCGTTCGAGCGCTAGCTGTTGCCGCGTCGCTGCCAACTCGTCGACGAGACGATTTTCCATCGTCGCTTCCATGCTCCTCCGATAGTGCGGTGCTTGCCGGGGATTCGACTGATCGCCAACACAGAGCTGGGGCGGTGAGTCATCGGCATCTCTCTAGACAATGCCCGATTCGATGCGTTGTGTCATGCGCTTTCGTCGCCCGAGTCCGTCCGGTTGATTCGCGGGACTGCATTGCTGTAACCTGTATGGACAGTCATGCGACCCGTGAGACCTGGGAGCACGTGTATCATTGACCCGCCTCATGCTATACAAACCCAACATCGACGACGTCCTCAAGCGCTTCGACGCGTTCTGGCAGAAACAGCTACACGACCGGCCGCCGCTGCATGTGCGCTACCCGGTACCCGGACAGAGCGATGAGGACTGGCCACAAGCGTCACAGTCGCCAGAGGCGTACTTCCCCTACTGGGAAAACATCTGCCGTCAGCGACAGGACTTCCCCGATGACGACTGCGCCGTCACCGCCGCTGACATGGGACCGGGGTTCATGGGTGGCGTCATGGGTTGTCCCGTCACCTTCGATCACGGCACCAGCTGGAGTGCCCACAGCCTGACAGACTGGGCCGATCTCGAGGCCCTGGGCGAAGTGGTCCTGGACGAGAGCAATCCGTGGCTGGCGCGACTGGCCGAGATGATCAGGGTCTTCGCTGACCGCGGACGCGGGCGTTGTGCCGTGGGCCTCGCCATGCTGACGGGGCCAGGTGACATCATGACCGCCCTGCGGGGTCCGACGCAGTTATGTATCGACCTGTACGAAGCGCCGGACCGTGTCGCCGAACTGGCGCGCATCTGCACCGATGCCTGGATCTCCGTGCAGCAGTTCCAGATGGATCTCATCGAGCCACTGGCCGGGGGCTATTGTGACAACTACGGCATCTGGACGCCCGGCCGCAGCACCTACTTCGCCAATGATATCAGCGTCGTCGTCTCCCCCGAGATGTACCGCCATCAGCTGTTCGAGTTCGACTGTGAGATCGCCGCCAGTCTCGAGACACCGTGGCTACACGTCCATTCGGGCGGGGCTTACCTGATACCCGAGTTCCTCCGCATCCCGAAACTGGTCGGCCTCCAGGTCGTCAACGATTACCCGGCTGGACCGACGCTGCAGCAGATTGCTCCCCTGCTGCGCCAGGTTCAACAGAACCACTGCCTGCTCCTGCGAAAGTACCCGATGGAGGAACTCGAGCAGATTCTGCCGACGCTGTCGCCTGAAGGTCTCTACATCGACACCCAGGCCGACTCCCTGGCAGAAGCAGAGGGGATCCTCTCTGACTGGGAGCGCCGCGTCTGGTAGACGCTGAAGCGGTCGAGTTGCGGCAACCGCGTGCCGCTTTGGGCACAGGGAGTTCTTTCTGAAACCCGGGTGAGCCCAGGCAGGCTCACCCGGCCTCACCGGTTCGGGAAAAGCGGTTACGCTTGGCGCCTACGGCAATGTACCGAGTCCCTGGATGTCCTGGGTCGACAGAGCCTGGCCATAGAGCCGCACATCGGCCATGGCGCCCCGGAAGTAGGTCTGCCCTCCCAAGCCGATCAGCAGCGGGCTGGTGTTGGTCAGGTCGAAGGTCGTGCGCACCGGCGCCTCGGTCTGGGCACACAGAGCGCCGTCGATATAGAGTCGCGTCTGCCGCCCCTCGCGCACTGCCGCCACGTGGGTCCAACCGCCGCCGATATCGTGCTCGTGGCTGCACACCTGGCCGATGGCGAGCCGATGGACACGCCCGAGGGTGTCATCGACGTCCTGATGCTCGGCACGGCTATAGCAACTACCCGTCGCCGCGCATAGGTACCCGCCGTGTGCATTCAGGCAGGTCACACGACACCAGCTGTCGATCTCTTCGGCGCGCCAATCGGGACGGCTGGCGAGACTGGCCATCAGTGTCCACTGTCCATCCGTCTCGTAGCGCCACACCTGACTCTTCGGAATCAAGGCAGCGTAGAGCTTGCCGTTGTGTACGCGCAGGTCCATCACTTCGTTGCACTCGAACAGTCCCTCGGGGATGCCCAGCCTCCCCGCGATCACCCACTCCCCCGACGTCTCACGGCGCAGCACGTAGCCCTGGGGCCAGGTGCCGATCCACAGCTGCCCTCCCACCTCGGCCATGCTGTGGATCTGCGTGATACCGAAAGGCTTGTTGCCGATACAGGTCCACGTGGTGCCACCTTCGTAGAGGTAGATGCTGCCGTGGGTGCATGCGTATAGCATGCCACCGCTGGGCAGCAACGCCTCCACGTTGAGGCCGTCCGGTGCACCGCAATCCACCCAGTCGCCTTGCGAATAGCGGAACACCTTGCCACCGCCATCACCGGCGTCCATCCCGGCATACAGATCGCCATCGAAGGATCCCAGGCACATCACTCGGTGACCCTCCCCTACCTGTCCAAGATCACGCCACTGAGTGCCGCCCTGGTATTGGAAGACGTGCACGCCCGACGTGAATCCGGGGATGTCGCCCCGAGCCTTGTCCCAGTCCCAGTTGCCATTGCCCGCATACAGGTGGCCACGATGGACGAGCATGGACTGCACGGAAAGCACCTTGTCATCGTCACCCAGACGTCCGCAATCGTGCCACGTCGACTCACTGTCATACCGAAACACACGACAGGCCTTGTCCGGCGTCGACGCGTCGGCGATGCCCGCATACAGCTGACCGCGATAGGTGACCATGGTGGTGACATTGGAGTTGCCCGGTTCAGGTTTACCCAGGTCTTCCCAGGTGCCGATGTAGCCGTCGTCCATGCCGAAGTGCACGTGGCGTTGGTCGGACATGGCGCTGTACGCCGGGGACGACCCAGCCACATGCAGATTCAAGCCACAACGACTGACGGGATCGAACTTGCACAGGATATCACCGAAGACATGCCGCATCGGATCCTCACAACGGATCCATAGGGCGAGCGTGAAGTCGCCGGTCCCAAGACGCAGTTGGGCGTCATCGTCGACGCGGATGTGACTTGACGTGCCGTTGAATTCCCCGGCACCGACAGGGTCACCCGTAGGGCCCGTCGTGTAACTCAGCGCCGTCGCATGGCCGTGATGGCCGCCGACGGCATCATCCGCATCACCACACAACGGCCAATGGGCGATGAGGGAGTCCGGAGTGGTCATAGCCTTCAGCCCATGCCCTTGTCGTGTCGCTTCGGATCGGCCGGAGGATGGGCTCGGATCGCCTCTTCATTCAGGTCGGTGCCCCAGCCAACCCCCTCTGGAACCTGCATCTTGCCATTGACGATGACGGGTGTGTTGGTCACCAGATCATCCTTCCAGGGCACGTCATCGATGTCGATCTCCATGATGCGGAAATTTGGCAGACTGGCACAGAAATGGGCACTCATCATCGTCGACAGATGCCCATAGAAATTGTGCGGCGCCACATTGATCTCGTGCGCCTCAGCCAGACCCGCGATCTTGCGTGAAGTCCATATGCCATTCCACGGCACATCGACGATGGCCACGTCCATGGCCTGCGCTTCGAAGAAGGGTCTGAACCCGCGCAGACCAAACAACGACTCGCAGGAGGCGATGGGTGTCCGCACACTGTCGCGGATGCGACGCAAGGCATCCGGGTCGTAGATATCGATCTCATACCAAGCCAGCCCCAGATCGTCGAGGGCGCGAGTCACGGTAAGAAACCCTTCCGTGCGATAGTTGAAGTTGAGGTCCAGCAGGATCTGCATGTCTGCTCCGGCACCCTCTCGCAGCGCCGCAACCTGATCCCGTACAGCGGTGATCACCGTCGGCGACGGGTTGAGCTCCGGCCAGCCATCGGTCCGCGCGAATCCGGGCTGATGCATGTGGAAGTCGGGCTCGAAGAGGAAGATGTTCGTCTTCAGCGTGTCGAAGCCTTGTTCGGCCACCTCGCGCCCGAGGCTCACCAGGTCGTCGAGATTTTCGACAGGCGCCTTGCCCATCAAGTGGGCCGTAGTCGGCATGCGATAGCTGCCGCAGTGTGACCAGTAGAGCTCGAGCTCGTCGCGCACAGCACCCCCCAGCAGTTCGTAGCAGGGCACACCCAACTTGCGCGCCTTCAATTCAAGAAGGGCGTTCTCAATGGCGGCGATCGCCTGCTGGGCGATGCCTCCCTGCGCCTGGCGACTGCGGGCATAGAGTTCGGCCGACATGCGTTCAGTGCGCATGGCGTCTCGACCCATCACCCAACCCAGCATGCCTTCAAGAACCCCGGTGAGTCCCGGACTGCCATAGGATTCGTTGTATTCAGCGATCCCCGTGGTGCCGTCGTCGGCGATCAGCTTGAGGAAGGAAAACTTGCGCCAACCGGCGTCGCAGTGGAGGACTTCGTAGGCGTCGAGTTTCACGATTGCTCACGATCGTAAGTGGATGCCCGTCCCGATGGCTCGACTGGAAGAGACGGGCGTTTCAGGGGGAATAATCGTGAGCCCGCGAGGCAGGCGCCAGGACGCGTGAACCGAAGTCCGACGATTCTGCATTGCGGATGGCATGACATCCCTTGTATCGTGTCTCCAACAGGCATCGACACCGACATCCAGCAGGTGGGAGGACAACCCTTGGGCAAACAGGTCACGCAGCGCGAGATTGATCTCGCCATCGAAGCCGTCGTTCGTGGATACAGCTTCCAACGCGGTTTCACCCATCCCTATCTGTTTGAGAAAGTGGATGGGCTGTGGCGCATGTATGACGAGCCGCGCAAGAAGGGTGGCGAACGACGTGAAGAGTTCATCGCCCATCGCATGGACCCGGCCGATGTTCATGCCGTGGCCCGCAAACAAGCACGTGGCCACTACTGTCTCTGCCCCATCCATGGTCCTGATGACGATGTGACTGCGATTCGTGACACATATAAGGAGCTCGGCTACCGCCTGAATCACACGGAGTTCTTCATGGTCCACTCCCTGGCGAGGATTCCGCGCGTGGTTTCGCCGGTGACCCTGGAGCAAGTGACCACCGTGGAAATGGCCGAACGACTCGCCAAGACGGCGGCCCGCCGTCAGATCCTGCCCGAACACGTCGATGCCGAAGACCCGCCCATGCGTGTCTATGTGGCCCTTGTGAAAGACGACATCGTGGGCTGGGTAAACAGCGTTGTCGCCGACAAGGCGACGTATTGCGGCGGGATGTATGTGCAACCCGAATACCGTCGCCAGGGCATCGCCCGCGCCTTGCTGGCCAGGATGTTGCGCGACGATCGCAAAGGCGGTGCCAGGCAGGCGTCGCTGTTGGCCAGTCACGCGGGCGCCAAGCTCTACCCTGTCGTGGGCTACACCGAGGTGGGCACGATGATGGTGTTCACGCCGAAACGGAAGTGATCGTTAGCCTACGCTTCAGCTCTTGGTCGATCTTCCTGATTCTGTCCCCCATAGCGGAATCCAGGAACGTTGTTCGCGCAATGCACCCCGCGAAACAGAGTCTGTCGTTTCGGCGGCATCTTCTCGATCAATTCTTCTGGTGGCTGCCAGTCACCCCAGCGGGAACCGACACTGTTGTACAGGTTGAAGATTCCAACACGCGCGTTATCAGTATTCGTCCAGGGACAGGTGCTGTGTGCGAGTGCTTCTGTGAAGAACAACACCGAACCCGCAGGGCAGGCGTACGTATCCCACACCTCAGATTGCGGATCCTGGATCGACTCGGGTGCCGTATAGGCGGCCTTGTGACTGCCCGTCGCCAGCAGCGTGCCGCCCTGCATGTGCTTGACGGGGGCCAACTCCCACACGACGCGCGTCAGCCCGCTGAAGGCTTTGCCGGGTACGCATTGATAGTGGTGGGAGTCGACGGCGAAGCGAAAGAAGCCGCTGCCATTGTGGGGGCTGAACTTGCCCTGCTTGTCAGGGTCTGCGGACGGCGACCGGAGACCGGAGCTTTCCATGCGAAAGCCATAGCAGTCGGGGCTCGATAGATGAGGGTGGGCGAGGAACTCATTGAGGAAACCGACGACGACGGGATGATCGGTCAGTTTACCGAGAGGACCCGATATGTAGTTACGCTCATGTTCGGGCAGTGACTCAGGTTCGTCTCTTACTGTTTCCGCGTGTCGCCTCATCGCATCGGCTTCATCCGGATCGATCGCGCCCGGCACCAGCAGCCATCCACGTGCGTCGAACAGATATTTCTGCTCTTGTGTCAATTCGACGACAGGCTCGCCGTCTGCATTTGTCCTGGGTAGATCATCTGGATCGAGTTGTAGTTTCTTGCCCAGATTCTTGTCGACGACAAAAGGTTCGTTGTCTGCCATGTGCTTTGGTTCCTCTCCTGGCTATTCGATGCTGTTGGGTTCGTCGGCTGCGGTATATGGTATAAGATGCCCGGTTTTCACCATAGCCCGATGCTCTCGAGGCGGCACGCAGGGCAAGATCACATGCAAGGCGCCCAGATATGGGCCTTTGAACTACCTTCCTCTCTCACTGTCGACTGAAAAGAACACACATGAGCAGACTCGTTCGCACGATGTGTCCCATGAACTGCCACCCGACGCTGTGCGGCATGCTCGTCGAGGTAGAGGACGGCGAGCTCGTCGATGTGTCCGGTGACAAGGCGAATCCTGACAGCCGCGGCTTTCTGTGCGTGCGCGGCCATGCGGCACGCGAGATCATCGACAACCCCGAACGACTCCTGCATCCGCTTGTGCGCGACCGCCGCACCGACGATTTCCGCCGCGCCAGCTGGGACGAAGTGCTGGATCGCATCGCCACGACTGTGGAGGACGTGGGCCGCGAGCGTCTCGGCCTGTGGTCGGGTCACGGCACGGCGAGCACGAACTATGGCGTCGGCATCGGCTCCCAGTATCTGCGGCGCTTCGCCGATCTGGCAGGCTGCCAGATGTGGAGTGGCGCGATGATCTGCTGGGGGATGGGCGGCTTCGGCCTCGGCGTGACGGGGCCACTGGAGACGAACACCAAGGAGGACATGAGCGCCCACGCCGAGCAGATCTGGTTGTGGGGCGCCAACCTGGCGAGCCAGCCGAACACGACGCCACACCTGATCGCCGCGCGTCGTCGCGGTGCGCGCGTCGTCACCATCGACGTGCGGCAGACCGAGGCAACGCGGCATTCGGATGAGGTCGTCATCGTCCGGCCCGGCACAGACACCGCTCTCGCCCTGGCACTGATGCACGTACTGATTGACGAAGATCTCTACGATGCCGATTTCGTCGCAGCTCACACAGTCGGTTTCGACAAACTCGCCCAGCACTTGCAGAGCCACACGCCTGCCTGGGCAGCGGCGATCACGGGCGTGCCGGCTGAGCAGATCGAGGAGCTGGCACGCACCTACGCCGCGACACGACCGGCGATGATCCTGCTCGGTGGCAGTTCGCTGCACAAAGGTGGCAACAGCTGGTTGGCAAGCCGCGCCATCGCCTGCCTGCCCGCCCTGGCGGGACAACTCGGTGTCCCCGGCGGCGGCTTCGGTCCACGCCACGGCGCCTCATCTCACGGTCAGGCGCTGAATTCGATTGCCCTGCCCGATCGCCAACCCACCGGCGACTACGTGCCCAACCAGATGACGGCGATTCTCGAGGCCCTCGACGACGACCGTGTGCAGGCTCTGTTCCTCCCCGGCGCCAACATGCTCAGTTCCTTTGCCGACAGTGAACGCCTGGCGTCGGGCCTGGCGAAGCAGCGACTGATCGTGAGCCACGACCTGTTCCTCAACGACACGGCGCTGCACTTCGCCGACATCGTGCTGCCAGGCACGTCATGGCTCGAGCAACTCGGCTGCAAGAGCACGAACACCCACCTGTATCTGATGGAACAGGCGCTGGAACCACCGGGTGAGACGCGTCCCTTGAGCTGGATCCTGCGGCAACTCGCTGATCGACTCGGCCTCGACGACTTCTTCCCCTGGGCTGATGAGGCGGGTGCCATCAACGCGATCCTCGATCACCACTCCACCGGGCATGCAACGGTCACATCCTTGCGCGCTGCCGGAGGCATCGGCGAGTTGAACATCTCGCACGTGGCACATCCGGATCACCGCTACCCCACACCGTCGGGCAAGGTCGAATTCTATTCGCAGCGACTCGCCGACCTTGGCTTGCCACCCATGCCCGTGCACGAAGGCGCCGAGACACCCGCCGATTACCCGCTGGTTCTGACCCAGGGGCGCACGCTCCATCACTTCCACAGCTTCTACAACTCAGGACAGATCCTGCCCAGTCTGGCAAAGCTGGAGAGTGGCCCGACACTGTGGCTCTCCCCCGGCGATGCGGCGGCGCGCAGCATCGCCGACGACGACGCCGTGCGCATTCACAACAAACGAGGCGAGCTCGTCGCCCACGCCCGTGTCACCGACGAGATGCCCGATGGTACCGTGTGGATGCGCGATGGCTGGACAGGGTTGAATCGATTGACCGGAGGGGAGGCCGTGCTGCCGGACTCCGCGGTCGATCTCTTCGCCTTCACTGTGGGTCAGTCTACCTTCGAAGCTTTCGTCGAAGTGGAACCGCAGCTCGAGCGCTTCTGAGATCTGGCAGACGATGAACCTCTCTATCGAAGACACATCCATCTTGATCGATGACAGTCCACAGAAGTTGTGGGGTCTTCGTGTGGCGAATGGCACCAGAGACGATGCAGCAACCCATGAGCTGATCGGCTGCCTCGACGAGTATCGATCCTATGGCGCGAACGCGATCACGACCTTCTTCATGGGCTGTCGTGCGTCTGCCTACGACCCCTTCTCTGCTGACGGCAGGCAGATCGACGCTCACCACGCACGGCGCATGCAGTCCCTCGCTCGGGCCTGTGAGGATCGTGGCATGGTGCTCGTCGCCGGCATCTTCTATCAGAACGCTCCGATCGGTATGAAAGATCGATGTGCCGTCGAAAATGCGGTCCGAACCGCGACACGGACTCTCGACGGCTTCAGCAACGTGATCATCAATGTCGTGAACGAGCACAACTCAAGTGGCTGGGTGAAGCACGGGTGTTATCCGTTCCAGGATCCCGACGAGATCATTCACCTGTGCAGAATCGCGAAGCAGGAAGACGCCGCAAGAATCGTCGGGGCTGGCGGCAACGATCACGATCTGAATGAAATCATCGGGCGAAGCGATCATGTGGACGCCCTGCTTTTTGATACGATAGGCCCCCACAGCTCCGCTGAACTGAGTCGGCGTTTTCGTGACGCCGGCATAGCGAAACCTCTGGTAAACGTCGAGATCTCGGCCATGTGGAGTAACAATGAGATCAAGGGTGTCTGGACAGCGGCACAGATAGCCCACTTCAAGACCGAAGTGGATGCGGCGATCTCCGAGCCGGCGCTGTCGGTTTTCTTTCATGCCACGGGTTGGTATCAATCCCTGCCGATTCGGTATGACCTTGGTGGGGACGGGACGGCGAAGGAGCCGGGCGTCAGATGGTATTTCGAATTCCTGCGGGAGAGAATCCAGAACTCGGGCGTGTGACGGGCCGAGTGTCATGGATATGACACGCGTCTGTGGGGCGCTCGCCTCTCTCGCTAGGGCGCGAACTTCTGGATGCGCGCATTGGCTTCGTCGACGACATAGATAAAGCCCTCGTCGTCGACGACGAGGCTGCCGGCGAAGGCTCGATCACCGGCGCTGGTCCGGCCGCCCCGACCAAAGTTAAATTCGCCCTCCCCGTCGCCGAAATAGCCCCACTCGGTGATGTATCTGCGACCGGAGCTGAAGACGACGATGCGGGCATTGCCAGCGTCGAGAATATAGATCCGGCCGTCGGGGCCCACGTCGAAGGAGGTGGGGTAGATGAGTTGGTCGGCGGGTCGGCCCGTGCTCGGGCCGATATTTTCGGTCATGAACTCAGACCAGTTGGCTTCCTGGCCGGAAGGGACCCGGCCCATGCGCAGGCTGCCCAATTGGGGCAGGCAAACACCGACCTTGGTACCACGTCGGTCCTCCCACACGCGCGTTTCGCCGACGCCGGCGTCAAAAGGCGTAGCCACCTGCCGCTGCTGGCCGTCTGGCGTCAGCGTATAGGCTTGGTCGTAGACGGTCAGGGCGGGCGTATCGCCGATGAGGGCCAGACTGGTCCAGGGGAAGGAGGCGTTGTCGATCACGTCGCTGATCAACGCCGGGCTGAGGACGGAGGCGCTGACCTGGCCATCGACGGCGCCGAGGCGGAGCCAGTTTGAGAACGAGTCGATGACGGGCAGGGGCTCACTGATGCGCACTTCGCGCGCTTCGAGTTCCGAATCGTCGGGCGGCGAGAAGAGCCAGGTCAGTTCGGCTTGCTGGTCTAGGAGGCTGAGTTTGAGGGTATAGCGGGAGAACGTATCACCGCCGATTTGTATCGTCGGAGCGAACTGCTGCCCCTCACTTGAGGCTATAACCTCGGTTTCGAGGTAGAAATTCCGCCACTCCGGGTCAGATCTGCTGGTGATGCCGTCATTAAAGGGATTGTCCAGCCTGAGTATCCAATCTTTAACAATAGGTGACGCGTCCGGTCGATACTCTGGGAAAGTCTCGGTTGTCCATCCATTCAAGTCCGCTGGAAAGTCAGTAAAATCATCGTCGAAGAAGACGCGATCAGCTGTGGCGATCTTCACCCGTCCATACTTACCTCCGAGCAATAGGACCACTTCGCCCAATACCTGGCGTTGGGCTTCTGCGACAAGCGCGGGGAAACCCTCCGTGGACAGCGCATGCTCCCGCATCAGG
>Ga0233434_1001592_pt1 | contig 21836 bp, 13 predicted proteins | sample SI_122_August201_4_FD_182738 | JGI IMG/M metagenome (GOLD analysis project Ga0233434, IMG submission 182738) | Seawater microbial communities from Saanich Inlet, British Columbia, Canada - SI_122_August2016_120_MG | ecosystem: Environmental > Aquatic > Marine > Inlet | place: Canada: British... | reverse complement strand
AGCAGCAGCAGAAGATGCTGTGATTTCTAGCATTCGATCTGGTTTAGAAACTTATGCAACTGAAAGTTTGATGGAACATGGACTCAGAAGCTGGCCGACTGATCCATTTGATGCATTAGAGTCTGACCCTACCGGTTACTCTGCTTCGTCTGCAACTGCTAGTGTAGATGGAGAATGGACGTTTACTGGTACAGCTATCACTCACATGCGTGGTGATAATACTGTTCACACTTGGAATTACAATAAGGGAAGTCAGACCGCTGATGCTAATCAAGCAGTTGGAAGTTTGGGCGCTAGAGAATCAGCAATAGTTGTTCAATAAATCACTGACTTAATTCATTGAAAGGCTCCATTCAGTTGGAGCCTTTTTTGTTTAAATTAGAATAATCCATCCTGCGAATAAACATTCTCCTACTCTATTTAAGAGCTAGATACCTTTTTTACATCCTAAACGCATCCTGCGTTTATCGCCCCATCGCTCTTTCTTAAGCTCTTAGAAAGATCCAGTCCCTCACTAAATCCTTACTGCCTGTCTTTCCATAGATCTTTTACCTTCTAAACTGACTGTTTCTTCAGATTGTTTATAAATAAAAAATATTCTACAAATTAATGTTCTACCTTTTTAAGGCAATCCCATACAGGTATACATCTCCCTTACACTATTAAAACCCCAGTATGTTTTAGTTAGTGTAACATTATAATACATAGTGAACCAATTTGATTACTCCATTTTGTTACACATTATTAATACACAGTGATGCCATTATACTCCCCAAATTATTTTTCGATGATAAAACTCTGTTTATTCGTCTTTATTTATATTTTTTCCATAAATCGTATTTGTGGCACGGCTTTTGCTTTAGTAATGGTACATGAAGACTCACAAACAAAAAGGAAGAGTAAAATGAATAACACTATGCTAAAAACAAACAAAAAAATTAACAAAGGATTCACTCTCATTGAATTGATTATGGTTACGATCATACTCGGTATTCTTGCTGCAGTGGCAATCCCTAGATACGTAGCTACAGTTACAAGAGCTGAACAATCAGCTGAAGATGCTGTGATTTCTAACATTAAATCAGGTTTAGAAACATTTGCAACTGAACAGTTGATGGAACATGGCCGTAGAATGTGGCCTGGAAATCCATTTCACGCATTAGAAACAACACCTGATGGATTTAGTGGAGATTCTTCCATTGCTAACGAAGATGGAGAATGGGATTTTAATGGCGAGCAGATCTCTCACATGCGTGGTGACAATTCTGTTTACCATTGGCACTATTCCCGAGGCAATACAGGTACCGGTACTGAAACGTCTGGATCCCTTTCTGTTAGATATGATTCAAATGATTATCCGGATTAATCATCTATCTTAATTCTTTAAAAAGGCTCCATTCAATTGGAGCCTTTTTTATTTAAATTAGAATAGAATGAAACAAACAAATATTAATACAAACCCAAAAGGGTTTACATTCATAGAACTCATCATTGTTATAATTATTATAGGGATATTGGGTGTTGCGGCATTTACCCGAATTGCAAATAATCTTGACCCTATAAAAGTGCGTGCAGCCATTGAACAAATAACATCGGATATTGAACAAACAAAGGCCCTTTCTATGGCACATCACGATACAATTTCAATTGCTTTCAATATAACGAATGACTCCTATGCTATCTATACAGGTCCAGTGGGTAGCGAGACACTCATGACGGATTACCTTGGAAGTGATAATGGCGTTATTTCTTTTGATCAAGCAGAATACAGTGGTGTCGATATAACAAGTGCAATTTTTGGCAATTCATCCACAATCTCTTTTGACCCTTGGGGCAATACAATCCTAGGGGGAACAATTACGTTAAATACAGATAATTTGATAACAGTTCAGACCGTTACGGGGCATTGGACTCTTTCTACACCATGAAAAATTCATCGCCAAATTCTGGTTTTACTTTAGTGGAAGTCATGATTGCCCTTCTTCTTCTTTCGGGTGGATTTATTATTTTGCTCCAGGCATTGAATACGGGCAATGTAATGAACGCTAAGGCTGAAGTATTAACACAACAAGCTGTTTTGCTCAATAATAAAATTCAAGAAATACGTAGTCGTCGATATGATGAGTCTTTTAGTGGCTCTTGGTCAAGCCAGTTGGGAACAGATGAAATATCAGATAACCATATATATTTTCCTGGATCAAATAATTATGTTCAAATTCCCAACCATTCTTCACAGGCAATTTCTCAAAATATTACTTTAGCTTCCTGGGTCAAAGTAGAAGCCTTTGGAAACTGGGATGGTGTAATTACAAAAGGAATAAATAATAGTCCCTATGCGTTGCAACTTTGGGGAAATGGCAGTATTAGATTTACCGCTAATTGGGGAGGCCCTACTGGTTATTCTGGTTCAGGTAGTTGGAATTCTTCAGGAACGTTAGGGGTTAATTCTTGGCATCATATAGCCGTTTCGTATGATGGTAGTAACATCACATTTTTTATTGATGGTAATATAGATAGCCAAGTAAATAAGCCGGGATTAGTTTTTGGGAACAATAGTGAAAGCCTAATACTTGGGGCAGATTTTCCAGGAGGCAATGAATACTTTGACGGCAACATGGATGAAGTAGCCATCTGGAATGAAGCTTTATCAGCTACTGAAATAAATGCTCTCTATAATTTTGGTAGCGAATTGGATGCAACGGAAAACTCCGGAGATTATTTATCGGCATCTAACTTAGTAGGATATTGGCAGATGAATGAAGGTACTGGAACAACAGTAACTGATGGAAGCGGAAATAACAATTCAGGTTCTCTAATAGGTAATATATCTTGGGCAAATAGTTTAATAGCCGAAGGAAGTTCTATGGCACTTTGGGATGATATTGATGATTTCAACGGATATGTTATTTCTGAGATTCCGAATTACACCGCTTTTGGGTGTTCTGTTAAAGTTGACTATGTTGAAGCATCCAGTGGGTTTCATACAGCAGTAACGGGCCCAACGGACTATAAACGCGTGATGATTGAAATAAATCATAAAACAATTCCCGCATTACGAGATACATTTATTGTGAGTCCAGGCTTATAATGAAAAAACTGAAATCACTTAAAAGGCAAAATGGCTTTACCTTAATCGAAATAATATTGGTCATCTTAGCGATTGGGATTATTGGATCCATGGCAGCCAAAATGCTGTCTCAAGGTGCCGGCATTTATAAAGAAACCGTCTATCGTCAAAGTTTTATTGGTCAAGCCAGAAGTGCCTATTGGCGCATGAGCCGAGAAAGTGGACTTCAAAGAAATGCAGAAGGCTTTACGCTATCAGGATCTAAGGATCTTTATTCGACAAATGCGAACAATGAAAGTGTGCATTTTATTTTAACAGGTGCTAACGAATTAAATTATAATTCTATTTCTGGAACGACTTATCCCCTATCGGATCAATTAAAGGAGAGTGTGTCTCTTTTCCGCTATTACGATAATTCATTTACAGAGATTCCCTTGAGTGCAAACCAAGTTCTTTCTAATTCACTTGCTGAAACTGTTCATTTAATACAATTAGATTTCTCATTTAAACGCGATGATGATTCGGTGAGATTTACATCCTTTATTTACCCCAATAATTTCCAATTTGGAAAAAAAATGTCCTATCATGATTAAGCTAAAAACCCTATCAAATAAATTAGGATCTGAATCCGGTGCATTGCTGATGGCAACCACCTTCGGTATTTTTATTATGCTTAGTTTATTCGCATTTTATTTATCACGCTTGGTTATTTTAGAATCTCGAAATTCAGGGTTTCATGCATTAGATATTAAAACACGGAATTTGGCCCTTACAGCCATGGAACATGGTCTCCAATCCTTCAAGGCATCTCGAAACCCTGAAACAATTCAGGGCAGCTTCAATCGAGGCACCTATACGGTTGTGTTTGATTCATTAAAAACTGAATCCCACCAAACAAATCTCCCCTATTCACATTACACAACCATGAAAAGTATTGCAAAAATCAATGATGTGGAACGAAATACGCGTGTCATTTTATCCACCTATCCAGAAGCTTTTTGTTTTTCATATTATGGAAATAATACTGGAAGTGCCACGTTTAGTGAATCATTGGGAAGCATTACGGGTGATATGTTTTTTAATGGAGATGTTAATACAAGTATTGTTTCATCGGGGATTATTTATAACCCCACAGGTTCGGGAGGTACGCAACTTGCTTCTCCCCCAATATTCCCTACATTAAATACTGCAGAATATGAATCTCTATTATTGGTAGCATCTGCCCTTCCTGTAATTAATAGTAGTAGTAATTATGCCTTGAATTTTGATGGATCAAATGATGTGGTAAACTTTGGAGATATGAATGAGTTTAATTCTAAACCTGAAGTATCAGTTTCATTCTGGTTTATGCGCCAAGTGGATAAACCTAATAATTCAAATCATGGAGTCAGTAATATACTATTTTCGCATGGAAGTGATCCATATAATGATAATATTGAAATTGGAACGGATGGCGCCAATGTAGAAATATATGTTGATTGCGCAAATAGTGATCAATATGCAAGTTCCTATAATGCAGGCATTCAAAATAACATCTGGTATCATTTAGCATTTACTTATAATAAAGATGATCCGGATGGAAATGAAGGAAGATTATATATAAATGGATCATATGCACAATCCTGGAACCATTGGGGTGGGAATTTGGATCAAGCAAACAATAGCCCTGTCTCAATTGGAGATACTTACCATATAGAAACACCCTTTGACGGGTATATGGATGAACTTATTATTTGGAATATTGCAATATCTCCTTTAGCAATTAATGAGATATACAATGGACATAATCCGCTAGATAATAATGCAAACTATAATGAATCATCCAGTGTAGCTGGTTATTGGAAGATGAATGAAGGCTCTGGATCGTCCGTTTTAGATAGTAGTCCAAATTCGAATACGGGTACTTTAGTAAATGGCCCTACATGGGTGGATGGTCCAACCACATCATCTGGAAGTACCATTAATTTATCATCGTACACTAATAATGAATTTCTGAATAACGGAGATTTAACTCTGTCGAATGTCACTGTAAATGGTCCGGGAGTTTTTGTTGTTTATGGAAATTTAACTCTTGAGTCAAATACGATTATAAATAAGAATATTAAAATTATTTGTTCTGGAAATTTGACGGTCTCTGATTCACAACTTGGAACTGACCTTAACTCTGCTGTTGTCATCTATTCCAATGGAATTGCAACGTATACCAATTCTACAATATATGGCTTGAGTATATCTAATGGGAGTTCCATCACATTAAATAATACAACATTTTATGGTGGAATATTAAATTACAGCTCGACTTTTTCCTTGCAAGGTAGCACTCAAATTACGGGTTCAGTTGTATCAAACTATTCGTTAGATTTTCAAGGGGGAAGCACCTCGGTTAGCAAAGGAAGTTTACCCCCGTTTTTTAGACTAGACATTGGGTTAAATTCCATAGTTGTTCCGGGGTCATATTTAGAATATTAATCCATTAATTTCAAAGTGACTCCTATATAAATTCTTACAAACTTTTTCTTCTTAATCTTGGGCCAACTCTCACCTTATCTAAAGTAAATGGAGTTACTTTTTAGTTATATTTTCTATCGTTTTTTCAATTAAATCCATTATATTTACAGGTTTTATTGTTAAGTTATTTCAATTATTAACCCATTTAGAGAGAGAGATGTTATACATATTAATTATAGGTATTATATCAGCAATATTTGGACTGTTGCTAATTTTTTCACCAAAAACAATTTTAAATATTGAGCGACAAGCTAATCGGGTCATTATTACAGACCCCTTTTTCATTAAATATCGTCATCCTTTAGGTAGCTTATTGATTGTTGGGGCTATTTATATGATCTATGTATATATAGCTTTTTAACCTTTTGTAATTTTTAATTAGAGGACTTTCTCCTGAATTTTTTTAAATCAATAGGGCTTACTGCAGACCCTTTTACCACATCACCGAATACGCAACTTTTTTATAACTCGACAGAACATCGTCATTGTTTAGAGGGCTTAGAGTTAGCGATTCGGATGAGACGTGGTTTATCCGTTGTGCAGGGAGGTGTTGGTGTAGGTAAAACCACTGTTAGTCGGATGCTAATCCAACTATTTAGCGATGAATCTGATGTTTATGATTTTTATCTAATCCTAAATCCAAAGTTTGAAACTGAATTATTACTTCTTCAACATTTAATTGAATTATTTGGGATCCAAGAGAATGGGAAGACAGTTCAAGACTGTCGAGATATTATAGAAAATCATTTACTGAAAGTGGGAGTAGATGAAGGCAAAATCCTTGTATTGATAGTGGATGAGGGGCAAAACCTAGATGGTAAATATTTAGACGTTTTCCGAACCCTTCTTAACTTTGAAACGGATGATTATAAATTATTACAGCTTATCATTTTTGGTCAACCAGAAATGGAAAGTTTTATTCAAGAATACCCAAATTTTGTAGATAGAATCTCTTTCCATTATAAGATTGGTCCTTTAGACCTAGACCAAATGCGTGGTTTTATTCATCATAGACTTAAAATGACTGGTGCCGGTGATCATAATTGGTTTCCAGACGAAATCATTGAAATGATTTACCAAAATACAAAAGGCTATCCGAGAAAAGTAACACAAATTTGCCACCAACTTCTTCTCCATATGATTGGAGACAAAAAAGATCAGGTAGATATTGAAATTTTCAATAATGTAATAGATGGGAAACTACCTTCCGGTCTGCTTGATGTTAACAAACGGAATACAAATACAACCTCAACAAATAAACTTTTAAATGTTCTGCGAAAAAACAAGCCAAAAGTTCAATCATCAGAGCCCATTAAAATTAAAGCAGAAGATGAAGAATTAATTGGAAGCGCATCTAGCATTAAACCAGAAGAGAATGATGACGATGATACCATTGGCGATACACCAACAGATAAACCTATTGCATCTCAACCTGAAACAGTTCCAGATCCCGAAGGCACAAAAGAAATTACTGACCCAAAAAATTTAACAAGCCCTGCCGTTGAACCTTCATCGATCACACCGTCAGATGACACCCTTGAATTCAATGCCATGTCTGGGCCATTAACCGATCCTGGGAAATTCCCTAAAGGCATAGAAGTTCCATTACTTATAAGAGAAGCCGTTATTATTGGGATTGCAATAGATGAAAATAAAATTGTAGCTGTTGCAATACAGGATCATCGCAATACAAAAAGGTTAATTGACGTTCAGATTTATGAACATTCAGAAGATATTGATTTAGCGCTAAATCCCGCGGAAGCAATGATAGCACTAAAATCAATAATAGAACTGAGTGCAAAATCTGCTTTAAATAAGAATTTCTTAACCAAAAAAGTTATTGAATCTATCTCAAATGGAACCGCTATTGCCCTTTCTATCAATTCTCCTTTAATGAGTTTAAAAAGAGTTGATATTCCAAAAGAAAGTCAAGGAGATCGAAAAAAAATAATCGAATGGAATGCTAAAAAGCTGCTCTATTTTGACCCAATATACCTTCAATATGATGCTGTAAATCAGCGGAAGAGTAAAGAAGTAATGTTAGTTGGCACCACTAATCGACAATTGCTTGAGCAAACGGGTGAAATCATCGCAAATGAGAATTGGTCTATTCGATGGTGGCATCCTATTACCATGGCGATACACAATGCATTTATTTGGAACTATCCGGAAGAATCAAAAGAAGTTTGCTTTCTAATTCATATCGGTGAAAAAGAAAGCTTCCTATTCGGGTATGCACATGGTCTTCTTCAAGTGGTTCGACCTATTGCTATTGGAATACAAAACTTAACCGATGCCGTATTGGACTCTTCAACTCCCCTAAGTCAATATCGTGTGCCTCCTTCTCTTTTACCCGGAAAAGCAAAACCCGGGTCGAGCTTGCCAACAGATGACCAATTTAGACCTGTTATAGAGAATTGGACGCGAGAGATAGACCGAACGATTACAAGTTTAAAACGTATTTTTCCAGCTGGAGAAGCAAGCAAGTTATATTTGAGTGGATCCGCAACCTATATTCAATCCTTGCATGAATATTTTGGAGGGCAACTTAATTTAGCAACAGAATATTTAAACCCACTCCGTAACATCTATATTTTACCCGATGAAAATGAGAGAGGTCAACTAAACGTAGCTTTGCCTCTCATCACTGCCGCCGTGGGCTCCGCGCTTAATTTAGCAAATACGGTAAATCTTTTACCTTCATCACTCAAACAAAATGAGTCTTTTAGATTGTTATTTAAAAGCACAACTCGTGTTGCGGCCGCATTGCTTATTGGTCTATTTACTTTTACAGGATGGGTTTCTGTACAAAATGAAAAATTAGACTTAAAACTTAAAACACTTAAAAAGGAATCTGCTCTTCTTGAGCCCACGAGAGACTTATATTATTCAATTGATAAAAATAAATCTGCCGTAAAGGCGCAAGTGGATGAGTTAAGCACAGATACAGAATATTTTGAACGCATCTTAGCTTCACTTCGTTTTTTAAGCCATCAAACACCGAGTGAAATAACTTTTGAAGAAGTTCGCTTCCAAATGGGGTGGGAAGAGTCTCAGTTCTACGCATATGGTCAAACCCGAAAAGCAGAACTGAAAGTCCTTGACCCTCATTTACGTATTTTAAAAATTGCAGGCACTGTATCTGCAAATTCTGCCTATAAAGAAAGGATATTCCAAATTTATTTAGATAGCTTAGAAGAATCTTCACTTTTTAACGAAATTGAGGTTATTAGCAAACATACGAGCATTGGTTTAGACGTACAAGAAATGACATTTGTACTCAAATGTATCTTATAATGAACGAATTTTTCAACAACCAAAGAAATGCTTTTTTAACGCTCGTAGGCGCTATGTTCTTTATTATTATTATTTGGTATTTTTCTTTCCATAAGAATATCCAATTCTCTTATAATAAAAATAAAACGCAAAAAGCTTCAATTATTAAAAACAGAAACCTCTATAAAAAGATGGAAAAACGGCTTCCTGAAATTGAAGGTGAATGGAAATTGCTAAATGACTCTTTTAAAGAAACACTTGGTAAGATACCCCATAAAACAAATTATGATGATGCCGTTAATGCCTTATACACTTTATTAATGGAACAAAACTTTGAGATTAGTACTTTTTCTCCTTCCAAAGTTCCACTTGAGAAAAAATATATCAAGATTCAAGATTCTCAAGATACTGTAGTGGTTGAGAAATATCCAATTGATATCCAGTTTTTAGGTGATTTTGTGGAGGTGGGTGAATTTTTAGATGCGCTGAAAAACTTGCCTTATAGAATAACGGCAAATAATATTCAGATTTCAAATGGCATTTCCAAATTATCCCAAGATATTAAATTAATTGCATATATGTATTTACAATCCGGACAGAAGAGTGCGTTTGTAGATTCAAGAAAACAAGAAAAACAAGAAATGCGTGGGGTACTTAAAACCTCATCCACACCCACTCAAATTGGTGTTGATATTAAGAATCCATTTAAAAATATGACATTAGGAAAAGCAAATAAAAAAGCGAAAAACTCTAATTTAAAAACGTTTTGGTGGACCAATAACCCTGGTATATATCTGAATGAAGACAGGACAAGAGGTAATGGACGCGGAGATTACGTTTCTTTGAATGATACCGGCAAACTATCGGTTTACTAAAAAAGACTCATGCCATACACCTATAATATTAATTCTAAATTAATAATTAGAATAAAGAGTAATAATAAATGAATACTATAATCACACTAAAGTGGGATAGGTAATTTTTTATGACACCCAGATTAAAAATATTAATTGCCATGTTTGGTATTTCTATTCTCATATTACTTGCAGATCGTTTTAGCGCTGATTCAGATTCAGCGCCCAAAAAAACATCTTCACAGCCTAAAACTAGTAAAAGTTCCAAGAGTAGCCTGACTAAAACAACGGGGATAGGATCTCGTCAGTTTAAACCAATTTCAAGTGGTGTCAAATCCTTAACGGGTTGGAAAAGAAATCCATTTGAAATAGAATACACCGAAACACCTGTTCAGAGTTCTCCTTCAAAAGATTCCAAAAAAGGTAATTCTGTCAGATTAGCAACTTTGAATACAATTATCATTCAAAGTATTTATGAAATTGGAAATGATGCCGTTGCTGTCATCGAAGGGAAGTCTTACCGCACCGGGGACTATTTAAATAATATGTTAATAGAAAAAATTGAGCCTAGGAAAATCACGTTTAAAATAGGAGGAAAAAGTTATGCTGTCGATTTTGGCTCCTAAACTATTGAGGCATTTCTCCTTAGGGCTTTTTCTGTTTCTTGCCATCGGAACATCCTTACCGCTCCAAGGAAGGAGCGACTCTACAGACCCAATAAATATTAGTGGGAGTAAATACGATTTAAATCAGACTATGTCGATATATTTGAAAAAGTCAGATATAAAAGACGTTCTAATGATGATTAGTGAATTAACCGGTTTAAATATTGTTATTAGCCCAAACATTACAGATACCATAACTGCCGATTTAAAAGATGTAAGTGTTCGCGCGGCAATGGATGCCATATTAAAACCCAATGGGTATAGTTATTTTGTCCAAGAGAATGTTATTATTGTTAAAACAACAGACATTCAAATGATCGGGGAATTAGAAACTGCCGTTATTAAATTAAAATATATTAATTCAAATGATTTATCGAAGCCACTTTCGTCTGTAATGACTGGGCGAGGAAGCTTGCAATCCTTCACACCCATCGTTTCTAGCCAAGGAAGTACTGGACCTCCGAATATAATAATTGTCTCGGATGTCCAAGAAAATATTCCAAGAATTCAAAAACTAATTCAAGATTTAGATCAACCCATTTCTAATATTAACATTGCAATTCGATTTATTGAATCTCAAGTAGATACATCTAAAGGCTTCGGTGTTGATTGGTCAAAAACGCCCATTCATGTAGGAGAAACAACTACAGACACCACTAATTTTTTACCCATTAGCTTTAACAATATAAATATCGGTACGTTGAGCCCAACTCAATTGGTAAGCGCCCTACGTATTATGCAGGCACGGGGTAATTCTAAATTATTATCGAGTCCTCAGGTGACCACAATGGATAACCACCAGGCAGAGACAGAAGTTGTGACGACAGTATATATTGAAGGCATGTCAAACCAATCTAACAGTAGGCAAACAGGCACATCCCCACTGTTGCCTAATACGAATTCTGGTATTTATAATCTCAATACAGTTCAAGAAAAAGATATTGGGATTAAGCTTCAAGTCACACCCCGATTGAATGAAGGCAATAGAATAACACTTGTGGTTAATGCAACCGTTGAAGCTCTACTATCTGCAGCTGAAGTGTCCACAGATAAACCTCGTTCCACAAAAAGAACCGTTCGAACGCAAGTGACTGTCGATAATGGTTCAACCGTTATTATTGGAGGTCTAATTGCAGAGAATGTAATTGAAAATTTAAAATTTGTTCCCATTTTAAGTGCAATCCCAATTTTTGGGAAACTTTTCCAATCTACATCCACTGAAATAGAACAAAGAGAACTTTTGATTTTCATTACACCCAACGTAGTAAACTAAACGTTTTATGCAAAAAAACCTCCCTTACATTTTCATTGCTTTTGGTATTTCAATTTTCATTGGAATATTATCAATTTTAGATATTTACGATTCAATCGAACATAAATTTTTAGATATGCGATTTAATTCAAGGGGACGCATTGAAACCCGATCGGATATCGCTACTTTAGATATCGATGTTCGCGCACTTCAAACCGAGGGCAAATGGGATCCATGGAGTAGAGAAAAACACATACCTATGGTAAAAGCAGCCGGCGAGCATGGGATGGATGTTTTAGCTTTTGATATTTATTTTATTGAAGAAAGTGAACGGCAACTCAATATTAAAGCCTTAGACAAAGTTCAAGATTCAATTTTATCCCTGACAGGTGTAAAAGGCCTTTTCCCAGACCCTGATTTTGATTTAGCTGATGAATCTGAACTGGCTAAAAATATATTCTTCGCCCAAAGTTTTAAACCCCAACCCAAGAAAAGAGAAAAAATTAAAGAAAGAACAAAATCTCAAAACTCTCGATTGGACCTCCTGACAGAAAGAAAAATGTTTCGCCAAATTGATAGGAATGAGTTTGAAGGTCTTTTTGACTTTTATGATGGTGAATTCCCTGTAGAAATTTTTATTGATAAAAGTGCTGGAACCTACTTTTTTCAAGCAAAATCAGATGCCGATGGTGTCATGCGTAAATATCCTTTATTGGGATTATATGAGGATCGTTTATTTCCTTCAATCTCATTAGCAATTGCATTAATGCATTATAACGTTTCATTCGATGATGTTGAAATTATACCCAGCCAATATTTAAGGTTTGACCTACCAAGCCCAGATGAGCACGGTCGATCCGAGATAGTTATTCCGATTAATAAAGAAGGGATGATGCAAGTAAATTGGGCCGGAAACTGGGAAGATGCGGATGGCAATTTTGACATCATGCATTATCCTTATAATGTTTTAAAAGATTTTCAAGAAACTGAATTTCAAAATTATGTGATGGCTGCGTACAAAAAACTCGCCAATCTATCCCATAATGGAAATATCAAAGCGACATTCAAACCCGCACTAGCATCCATCAATGCTAATAAAAAACAAATTATGGATGCGGCAAAAAAACTACTCCCGATGGTTATGGCGGAAAAATGGATTTTAGCGAACCCAACAGGTACTGCTGCAGAATTTAATAAATTGCCACCCTTCATGTTTAATGAGGTGAAAAACAATAATATCATTGCCTCTGCGTTTTTAGATTCAAATCGCGTGACTGATGTAACTTTTGCTGAACTCATAAAAGCCAATGCACTTCATTATGAATTTGGAATTCCTGAATACCAATTTTCGACCATAAAACAATATCAAGATGATTTAATAGAAGCCATCAAAAATGCCGATGAAAGTGGGCAAAAGGGACTCAAAAAGTCTCAAGCTAAATTTGCTCTCATAGAAAGAAATTTTCAGATTATTTCAAATTTAAATAATAACAATATGATTCATGAGCAACGCCCCCTTTATTTCTATCCCAGTTCTCAACGACTTGTTGCGGGAAAAGAAGATAAAGGGAATTCTAAATTAATTGTTCCATTTGAGTTTGTTGGAAAAAAACTTTATTATGGCTTAACAGCCACTGGTACCCACGATTTAAATCCAATGCCATTTAACCCTCGATATCCTATGGTGGGTCTCCACGCGAATGCTCTAAATACAATTTTAGATAATAAACTGATTCATGAAGTCTCTAAATCATGGGTTCTATTAATTATTATTTTAGTCGGAATGGTTTTGGCATTTGGCGTGCCGAGTTTGACACCGGTGCAAGGGGGTGCAACCATTGGCGTCCTTCTCATTGGGTATACCTATCTTTGTTTTTACCTCTTCTCCAATCAGCATATTTGGCTTGATTTATTTGGACCTGGAATAACCATGACCATCGGTTATTTAGGGATTACAGTTTACAATTACATTCAAGAAGAGAAAAATAAACAATTTTTAAAAGAATCATTCGGCACCTATGTTTCTCCTGAACTCATTGACCAAATGTATGAAAGTGGTGAAGAGCCATCTTTGGGTGGCGAAGAAGGATATCACACTGCATTTTTTACGGATATTCAAAGTTTCTCTGCTTTCTCTGAAAAATTAACTGCCAGTGAGCTTGTTTTTCTTCTGAATCAATACTTGACCGATATGACCGATGTATTGCTTGAAAACAATGGGACCCTGGATAAATATATTGGGGATGCCATTGTTGCGTTTTATGGTGCGCCAATAGAAATCAAAGATCATGAATATTTGTCCTGTATTACCGCAATTAAAATGCAGGAAAGTCTAGACCTTCTTCGTCAGAGCTGGCAGGCAGAAGGGGATCGTTGGCCCGAGATTGTTCATCATATGCAAAATAGAATTGGAATCAGTACGGGCCAAATGGTTACCGGAAATATGGGCTCAAAAGCTCGCATGAATTATACCATGATGGGCGATAATGTGAATACAGCCGCTCGATTAGAATCATCCGCAAAACAATATGGAGTTTATATCCAAATTGCCAACAGTACCTATGAGCCTGTGAAAGATCGCATGGTGGTCCGTGACTTGGATAATGTTCGAGTTATGGGGAAAAATGAACCCGTTAAAGTATGGGAATTAATTTCTGAAGTTGGACAAGAGCCAGAGCAATATAAAAAAATATTACCAGCCTATCATGAAGCGCTTGCTCTTTATAAGAATCAAGATTGGCAAAAAGCTATTGATGCATTTAAAGCGTCAGATGCTCTTGAAGATATGTTCTCTGGTAGAAAAACCAACCCTAGCAGAGTTTACATTCCTCGCTGTGAACATTTTCTTTCAAATCCACCCGGAGATGATTGGGATGGCGTTTGGACTCTAACGAGTAAATAATTCTTCTTAAGATGAATTGGCAAAAAAATAGAATCGCACGTAAACTTTCTTTCGGAATAGGTTTATCATTAGTCGTAGCCCAAAATCCGTTTGTTTTAGATTCCACACTGTCATCAGCCTTACCTCAATCCATTGCGAATACTATTCAAGTTGCTGATATAGATAATGATGGTGCTATAGATTTAATTCTTTCGGGCTATGATTCGACTCGGTTTGGTGTATTCTTTGATATTATTAATGGAAATTCCGATGGAACGCTTTCTATCGGGTCACAATCAACCCAAGTAACCTATACAGATACAATTGCCAAATATATCGGTGGGATTGGTGGTATGGATCTCGCGGATGTTAATCGAGACGGTTTTATTGATGCTTATCTTTCTGGATCTGCTCAATCTAATTTATATTATAATTCAAATGGAGCATTTTCCGAATCATCAGATTTAGAATCCATGGTCCTTTCCTATAGTGATGGAAAATGGGGCGATGTAAATATGGATGGTGCACCCGATCTTTTTGTGATGGGGACCGATAATATTAGAGACATAATTGTTAACGAATTATTTATCAATGTAGGTACCCATCTTGATGAAGATAAATCCACTATATTTCCTGCTCTTTTTAATGGGAGTAGCACTTGGGGCGATTATGATAATGATGGAGATCCTGATTTATTAATATGTGGACAAACAGCAGATAAAACTTCATCGGTAAGCCGATTTTACCAAAACGATCCTATTGGTCGACTAACAGAACTCACTTCCGCAGATGGAATAGGCGGACTCAAAGCAGGTACATTTTTATTTACGGATCTCGATGCAGATGGAGACCAAGATATTATTATGTCTGGCTGGAATAAAATCCAAGGGAAATTGCTTACCTGGATTCTTCGTAACGAACCCCTCGGCACATTTACGCCTATCGCAAACCAAATCGATTTTGGTGTCGCTTATGGATCTATTGATGCCATGGATTATAATCTTGATGGTCTCAAGGATTTTGTAATCTCTGGCGCAGATTCTGTTTCACAGCATGCTGGAGTTGTTCATTCATTATCCGGCAGAGTTTATGTAAATAATGGAGATGGTACTTTTTCTTCAGCCTTAGAAATTCCAGGTGCGCGTACCACAAAATTTATGGATGTAAATCATGACTCTATTCCCGATTTAGTTAGCAGTGGCACAACAGAATTTGGAAATGACTCCCTTACTTTTTCACGCGTTTATCTAAATACAACTTCAGAAACGAATCAATCTCCAACCGCTCCCAATGCGCTTACCGCTTTTGCCGTGAGCACCCGAGCTATTTTTACTTGGAGTGCCGGAACGGATGACCATGATGATCCCGTGAGTTTATCCTACAATATTCGCATTGGAACTTCTCCTGGTGGGCACCAACTTATGTCTGGTTCTGTTCCATTCAATAAGTCCAGTGTTGGGCAACGCCTTATTAGAGAATTCAATGAAATTCCACACGGAACATATTATTGGGCTGTCCAAACTGTTGATGCAGCCGGTGCAAGATCAGATTGGTCTCGAGAAGACACTCTTTTTATTGCTCGCCTTGTCTCTTCAACACAATCCTTTCCTGGAGTTTATTTTTCTACCGGTGGATGGGCTGACTATAATGAAGATGAATTCTTAGATTTTGGCTTAACCGGTGTTACTTTTTCCGGTGGAAGTATTACTACACTTTTTGATAATAGAGATGGTCTGTTATCTCAAGATTTAACTCAAGATATTGAAGCTGTTTTTGGCGGTCATGTCTCATGGGTCGATTATACCAATGATGGGCATCTTGATATGTCTTTATCAGGATTCCAAATAATTAATTTTGCGCCGTGGAGAGTTACCAAATTTTATACATACGAAAATGGAATTTATATTCCAGATATAGATTCTGAAATTTATATGGATGCTAATTTCGATAATATTCCTGACTATTGGGTTACGGGTGGAGCAAATGGCCATCACTGGGGTGACTATGATAATGACGGAGATTTAGATTTTGTGCAAGGCGGGTTTGATAATTATAATATACGTCACCTTGATATTTTTTATAATGACAATGGCACATTACGCTTGGATACCAATCAAACAAATTTAGTCCCTGTCTATCCTGCCATGGTTCAGTGGGTTGATTTAAATAGAGATGGATATTTAGATTTAGTCACTATTGGCGCAGATGAAACTGAGACCCTTGGGATGCGTGTATTTCTAAATAACTCTAATTTTGTTCTATCTGAAGGTGTTACATGGAATTCAGAAATTTATGGCGTTACCGCGGGTGCAATTGCATTCGCAGATTATAATAGTGATGGCTATGATGATTTTGCCATCACAGGAAAGAATAGTAGTAACCAATTAATTTCATATGTTGTTACCAACGCCATCAATCAATTTACAATTTTAGGCGAACATATATTAGAAGGTGTTTATTTTGGGCGGCCCGCTTGGGGCGATTATGATTCCGACGGCGATTTAGATTTATTAGTAACAGGGCAATCTAGTCCCATAGGTGGACTCGGTTCTGACCCAGTAACCACACTGTATATACAAGATGAAGAAGGGAATTTCGCACCTGATGAAACCCTCTCAATTGATAGTGTTGGTATCAGTTTTGCCCAATGGGGAGACTATGATGTAGATGGTGATTTAGATCTTTTTCTTGCAGGTTTTAAAGCAAATCAAGATGTGGTTGCTCAAGTCTATGATAATCTTGAAAGTTTAGAGAATAAAAATAAAGCTCCAAATGCACCTTACGGATTAGACGATTCAGATATCAATGATGATAAAGTAACTTTAACCTGGACTGCTCCAGTAGACCCCGAAAATCCTAAAGGCGGTTACACACCCGAACTTGGTTTACGTTATCAACTCCAAATAGGATCCGAAAATGAATCTAATTTACATTCTATCAGTACGGGCCATTATGGCGTTGATGGAATTGGCACAATTAAACAGATAAAAGATGGCATAAGTTGGGCTCTTCAAAAAATAGTACAAGGCATCCCTGAGGGGAATTATGGTTGGCGTGTAAGAGCGGTAGATCATGGGAATACAACATCAGACTGGTCATCTACAGATTATTTTTATATTGATATTACTGCGCCAACTGTGGATACTATCAGAGCAAATTACGTTTCAGACGAACAAATTATTTTGATTGTCAAATTCAAAGAAGACTTTTACCTCGATCTTAATATAGATCCACAAATACTTGTTACACATCCTGATAATCCTGATTTAGATGAAGATGGGCTCAATGACACTTTGGTAGTAGAAAAACAGAGTTTTAATGGGGATGAATGGACAGGTGTTTTAATACTACCCGATAGTTATTCAGGAAAAGCCATACAAGTTCAAGTTTCTGGCGCACAGGATGATCGCAAAAATATCATGGAAAAAGTTTCCATTTTTAAATCGCCTGAAACGATCATTTCATCTTTGGGTGGGACAGCTATTAGTGAAGATGGACAAACGACGATTCTAATACCGCAAAATGCCGTTAGCAGTGATGTTAGTTTATCAATTGTTGGACAAGGTGTAAGCCCCACATTATCAGATTCAACTTTTTTAATTTCTGATTTATATGATATTTCCCCATCTGATCTTTCATTGAATAAACCTGGAATTCTTCGTATTGCTTTTAAAGATTCTGCTATAGTTGATTCTGGTGCCACTCCCTTTATTGCCCGTGTTCTATCAAATGAAATTTTAGAATTGGGTGGCTCTCGTATTACTATTAATTCTAATCCATATCTTCAAGTCCAAATTGATAGCATGGGAACCTTTGGTATTTTTACAACCCGAGATACTTTAACCCTTGATTCATTGAACGTTGAAACCGTTGTTTGCCAACCCCGAATCTTTTCTCCTGCTGGCTCTGTATTTGAGTTTACACAAACCAATATTATGTATGATTTAGAAACACCAGATGATGTAACAGCCAGAATATTTAATTTATCCGGTCGATTGAAAAGAACAATAAAACCTGAAATTGCAGGACAATCAGGTCATCAAGTTTTGAATTGGGATGGAAAAGATTCTAAAGGGAATGTTGTTCCAAGTGGGTTATATATTGTTACATTAGAAAAAAGAGATACTATCCTTCGCACCACTGTGGGTGTATTAAATCGATGAAAAAAATCTTTTTTAGCTTATTTCTATTCTCGTATTTGATGGGACAATACGATCAAATTTTTGTAGGCACACGTCCCCTAAGTATGGGGGGAGCCTTTATTGCTGTGGCGGATGATGCAAATACAATCAGTTGGAATCCAGCTGGACTACCTGGCCTTCGTCGGACAGAGTTTACTACCACCTATGCTGACCTATGGGCTATGGGTATTACCCAATCTTACTTAGGATTTGTGAGACCATTTTCAGATCGTGTAGCATTGGGTTTTGATTGGTCCAATATTGGGTATGATGACAAAGAATTACTTTATTCAGACAATAAAATGAATTTAGCTATTGGGATTCAACTCCATCGAAAATTTGCATTTGGACTCACACTTAAATATCTCATGCGTGATATGCAATTGGATGGAACATCCTATGGAAAAAGTTCTGGTATTGGCTATGATGCAGGTTTGTTGATTCAACCCCTTAAAAATTTAAAGATGGGACTTGGACTGTATGATTTGGGCGGGACTCAAGTAGCTTACAAAGATAAATCTACCGAAATAATTTTAGGGCAAGCTTTCAAATTGGGAATCAGTTACATGCCCATAGATGGATTAACTCTCGCAGCTGATTATGGAGATCGATATCATTTTGGTGCTGAATATATTTATGCGAGTCGAATTAGTTTTCGAGCTGGAATTCAACAGGATATAGACGGTAATGAAAAAATAATGGTACCTTCTGCTGGTTTATCCATCAAGTTTAAAAGCATTGTTGTAGAATATGGATATGAAAGTCATCCCTATTTAAATCCAAACCACAGAATATCTTTGGCTCTTCAATTGAGTCCAGCTGTGGTTAGTATTACTTCCACAGTTATTTCACACAATCCAATTTTTCGTTCTTTACATCGATATTATGAATCCGAGCCATTTGTGAAAGTTGGGCTTAAAAATATTTCCGATGCGGATCTTCCCGTTGATGTCTCTCTTTATTTACCCACCATGATGGATAATCCTCATTCTGAGTCTGTTACATTACCCCCAAAGTCTGAAGAAGAATATGAAATTGGTGTTTCCTTTTCCAGTGATGTACTAACATCCAAAAAATCAACTTTTGATAACTTAGTCCAACCGGAAATTAAAGTAACCTATAAACAAGGTGGTGAAGAAAAATTAGCACAAAAGAAAATGGAATCTTCTTATGTCTTGGGGAAAGGGAAACTCACCTGGAGTAACCCAGATATGATTGCCTGTTATGTAACACCTGCAGATGCGGTGGTAGACAAATTTGCCCGGAGTTTCATCCAATATTATACTCCAGTTTTAAATGAATACTTCGGTCGATCAAACTTAGGACGTGGCATAATACTTTATGATGCGATTGGTACACATGGACTAGTTTACAATATTGATCTTGAAACACCATTCTTAGATATTGCAGATGACAAATCCGCTTTTGATACCGTAAAATACCCAGGTGATATGTTACGGGATAAGATCGGTGATTGTGATGATTTAACAACACTATATGGTTCACTCTTGGCGAACCTTGGAATTGAAACCATGTTTTTGGATGTATTCAAACCGGGTGCAGGTCATATTTTCCTTATGTTTGATAGTGGTGTGAAACCCGATGAAGTGGCGAAATATTTTCTAGATGAAACAGAAGTTGTCGTTTTAAATGATAAAGTCTGGATTCCAATAGAAGCAACCTTAGTGGGGAAACCTTTTTTCTCCGCTTGGAAACAAGGTGCATTAAAATATAATGAAATGAAAGCTGGCAATTTTGTAAATGAAATTTCTGTGAAAGAAGCAACAGCAAAATATATTGCCGGATCACATATTACACAAGATATGCCCATGCCAACCATTGATGGAATTAATAATCTCTTAAAAGAAGACATAAAACAATATGGAATGTGGCTTGAACAAATTGTCTATAATTCAGTTGGAAATAAATTAAATGCCGCAGAAGATTATTATGATGCTGGCGTAAAATATATGGAGTTTGGTCGATATAAAGAAGCGACACAAATGCTCGAGACGGCTATTAACATGAAACCATTTTTTCCTGATGCTATCAATACATTAGGCGTCTGTTATACCAAAAAAGAAGAATTTGAAAATGCCATTGAATTTTACGAAAAAGCATTAGAACAATCTGGAGACCATGCGGGGTACTTATTAAATATTGCTATTTCACATTTTATGATGGGAAACAAAGGCGTTGCCAAACAAAAATATGATGAAGTCGTTTTAATCGATCCTGTATTTGCTGGAAAATTGGATAAGGTATTTGGTGCGGCTAAATCATCTTTATCAGGTAGTATTTCCGATGGTCCAAAACTGAGCATATCTGATGATTTGGAAGCGGAACTTGCATCTGGATCTTCCAAAGGCCTTGTAACAATTTCAAAAGCCCCAAAAGATGTAAAGCCCAAGGATATTCCTAAAATTTCCCATAAAAAACGCCGAGCACGAAGCGATAATACTGTGGGAATCACTTTTGCAAGATTAGGAAACTATTCAATGGCAATTGATTATTTTAGAAAATCAGTAGAACATGACCCACAAGAATTAGATTACAAAATAAACCTCGCTGTTGCCCTATACAATACCAACAAATACGATGAAGCATTAACATTTTATAAAGAAGTAAAAAAAGAAAAACCCGAATTAGTTACCCAATTAGATTTTATAGAAAGTATGGGCGAAATCACACCAAACTTCAAAAAATTTGACTAAATTAGGGTTGCTCTAGGAGAAAAATAAATGAAATACACGAAATATATAATACCCTTACTTGCCACAGGCTTCATTTTTGCACAAGATGAAGACGATATGGATTTAGATGCCATGTGGGATAATACTGTCTGGAATGAGATTGAAGAAGTTTCTACAAAAGAGTACGAAGTGGAAAAAGTAACCACTGTTGCCGGTGTTCGCGGTGCAGAGGCTGAAGATGAAGCATTGCATCATCTCTATTATCGTCAATCTATGAAAGGTCCAAGCGAAATTGAATTAAATAAAGCTCTTGGGAAATTGCTCAATACCTTGACTTCACTTAAAGAAAATAAACCAGGACATGAAAAAATTCCAGAAGTCACGCATTATGTTATTCAGATTTATAAAAAATTGAATAACATGCCAAAATCTAAAGAAATGGAAATGGAACTATTGGCG
>Ga0233434_1001589_pt1 | contig 21863 bp, 18 predicted proteins | sample SI_122_August201_4_FD_182738 | JGI IMG/M metagenome (GOLD analysis project Ga0233434, IMG submission 182738) | Seawater microbial communities from Saanich Inlet, British Columbia, Canada - SI_122_August2016_120_MG | ecosystem: Environmental > Aquatic > Marine > Inlet | place: Canada: British... | reverse complement strand
ATGTTCCGTTAGCATTTACCGAAAAATCTTTAATGGGGTCCTTCGCAGCCCAATCGTGTGAAGGTTGTGCCGCGGCGTGAACAACCAGATTAATCTCTTTTCCATACTGATTAAACAAACCTTCCATTTTCTGCTCAGAACGAATATCCAAAGAATAATGGATAAAGTCAGAAAACTCATCTTCCAGCCGCTTACGATTCCATTCCGTCGATGCCTCATCTCCAAAAAACTCTTTCCGCATGTCATTGTCGATGCCTATGACACGCATGCCTTTTTCAGCAAAAAATCGAACCGCTTCTGAGCCGATGAGGCCTGAAGAACCTGTAATAATTACTGTTTCCAATTTATTCCTCAATTAAGTTTTAACAGACGGTTTCACAGGCGGACAAGGAACGATATCTTTGCCCCACCATTTCCTTAATACCAACCGGAACAATACGATAAAATAATTTGGGCCGGTATTCAACAGGTTAAAGCTTGAGAAACCCATATCGACAGAACGATTGATCCATGAAATGGGTACCTCCTCCACCTTGTAACCAAGCAAAATTGGCTGTAAACCCGTTTCAGCATTGGCTGCAAAATCATCGGCTTCAAGAACCAACCTGTCTAGGACCTCTTTTTTCATTAACTTAAGGTTGTTAGTGGCATCTCGAAAATGCCTTCCCAGAAGAAGGTTTGCAAGAATATGGAATCCGCGATTTGCAAGAATTTTAGTAAAAGCATAATTTAAAAGGACACTTTCCCGAGAAAATCGGCTACCGACTGCCACATCAGCACCATTGGCAATGGTATCAAATAAACCGGTAAGCTCAGGGAGTAAATGTTGGAAGTCGCAGTCCATTGTAAGGACATAATCCCCTTTTGTTACTGCATAGCCATCTCTTAATGCCCGGCCGACTCCATTGGGCATACTTCTGCGAATCAATTTTATTCGAGAATCTTCGAGCGCCAAATTTTCTGTTACCTTTGCCGTGTCATCCTTACTATTATCATCGACAATAATGATTTCTTTAATATATTCTCCGTAACAAGCTTTCAGGTTTTGCACCAAGGCAGGAATATTCAATTCTTCATTTCGACAGGGAACCACCACCGAAAGCCGGCCTTTAAAGCAATCATACTGGACCAAACTGGACATAGGCCTTTTCCAACTTTCTTCAGCCGGGTTTTGTCCCCAGATCAGTAATGACCCGGCAAAATTTCTTATATAAGGAAAGTTTTCCAGAATCAGGCTAAGATTCTGCATCGGCCACAGGAGCATTTTCGGAATCGGGGGAAATAAAAAGTCATACGGAAGTATTTTAATCTTTATGTAACCAGCCTCTGAAAGCAGAGTAAATAAATCGACTCGATTGAGAGACTCATTTTTTTCAGTCCGCTTTACAAAGAAAAATAGTTTAGAAACCAAACTCTTAATTTTATAAAAAGGATTCCAAGGATTCGGATCAAAAAACAGGATTTGTCCTCCCGGGTTTAATAATTTTTTCACCTCAAACAATAATGTTCCGGCATTTTCATCCGTTAACAATTGATACCCGACAATAAAATCAAAACGGCGTCCACTCAACTTGCCTGGAAATTGGTCCAAGTGGATACGTTCAATGTTTTGCGGGATATCATCCTTCCCACTGTCTTCATACAAATCTTCATTCAATATCGCTGCACAAATAGGGTTATGGTTGCCATTAGCCTCTGAGATTTCACAAGTCCATTTACAAGAACCAGCTCCTAACTCGAGAATACTATTTTCTGGAAACAGGTGAAAAAAATGGCGTACCATTTGAGCTCGCCATTTCAAACGAATCGGGAGGAAATAATCAGTGTTTTTCCAATAATTCTCTCTTAACTGTTCTCGTTTTCTCAGTAACTCAGTAAGATTCATTTCGAGCCAACCTTCACAATCCATCTGAAATGGTTGTTATAGGGTTTTTCCAGGTAACCAGACTTACATTAGAAGAGATTTCAAGCAGGTAAAACTCTCTTAGAAGAGATCAGTTCTTTATCAGCTTGTTTTTCATTATCGTAAATGCATCTTTGAAGAGTGACTTTGCCATTTTTGTTGACTTATTGCTCGAAGACTTACTTCCCATATCTGCAAACAATTGAATAATTCGATAAGGCTTGCGTAGGAAATAAATCACATAAAATAAAAGCGCCCCAAAATTAACCATTAAGGATAGTTCCAAGTCCCCAAATCGAGGGTTGTATGAGGTTTTCTTGGCTCCAAAATCCTGAAAAGTAAACAAGCTCATTAGATATTTATCATCAAACTCAGTGATAACCCCTGCCCTTTGAAGTTCTTGAAATGATTCAGTATTGGGTTGCGGGGAATAAGCATTAAGGTTTACATTGGTAAAACCTATCCAGGCACACTGAATTATAGCCTTATAAGTTCTCAAGACACTCATGTAATCATCTTCAGGAAAACCAATTATAAAAAAACATCCCACATTAATCCCTGCCTTTAGTGCACTACGTGCGGAATCAAACATTTTCGGTAAACTGACTTTCTTTTTTATTGCATGCAATACACGAGGATCACCAGATTCCGGAGCAAATGAAAACTCGTGACAACCTGCCGCCTTTAATTTTTGCGCCACCTCAAAGTCAATGCCTTCACTGCGAGTTCCTGATGGTAGCTGGAAGGTGATTTTCATGCCACGCTTGATGATTTCGTCACAAAAATCACATATCCAATCCTTTCGCACAATTGCAGTCAAATCTTCAAACTGAAAATCTGAAACACCATAATTATTCTGATATTCCTGCATTTCATCCACTACCAGTTTGTAATCTCTGGGAATCCATTCTGTCGTCCACATATTAGGGCTTGTACAGAAGGTGCAAGAGAACGGGCAACCACGCGTCGCTAGCATGGGCATAAATTTCCCCTGGGAAGACCCGTGAGGCTGATTAACTTCATTGTATTTCTGAATGTCAAATAAATCCCATGCTGGTTTGGCAATTGAATCGATTTCTTTCATTCTTTTGCGACGAGAATTTACTCTAATTACTCCCTCAGCATCTTTATAAGCAACGCCCGCGACATCGACCAACGACAAACCTTTCTCAACGTGTTCCAACAATTGAACAATGGTTTCTTCTCCTTCCCCCATTACCACACTGTCTAATGGAGCCTGCTCCAGAGAATATTCAGGGAAGCCGGTAACGTGTTCACCTCCCATCAATAAGTACGAATGAGGAAATAACTTGCGAATTTTCGCGATCAATTCACGCACATATACCCAGTGAGAAGTAAACATACATCCCAAACCAATTACCTGAGTATCGGAGGGAATACACTCAATAATTTGTTCTTGAGTCAAACCCCTTACCCGAATTTTATTATTATATAAATGATAATTTCTTGGAGCAGAACCGGGTCCATCCACTACAGTGACTTCGTGACCTTCTTCACGTATTGCTGCAGCAATATATGCCAAACCAATCGGTGGCATGCTGATCGTAGACACGAAGTTTGTCAACGACACAAATTTAGGGGGTTCTATCAGGCAGACTTTCATATTTTTCGTGGGGACGTATATTATGATACTTTAATATTCTAAATTTTAGCACAAACTCAACTTTTCAGGTAAGGTTTGGTCAACATTGCTGAAAATAGAAACATTAAAGATACTCATTGTAAGAAAAGCATATTTTCTTAGTATCATCAGCTTTGATTAGAGCTATGAACAAATTTTAACGGTCTGTTTGTTTATTATCGATGAACTGCACTCCCATAAACGTATTGGCTCTAAAAGGAAAGCTTTGAATTCAATTTTCCAAACTGGTCTATCAATTTATCATGGCAGTTTTAGAATGAAATTGAGGTGAGATTTTTCTAGATTAAGGAGGGTAGTGAGTTGCCAACTAGTTGTTTTAGATTAATTACAATTTGTTCTAATTCTTACAATCCGTAATTCATACAACCTAGCCAAAATAATTATTTCTGACCCAATTCATCATCATAATTATAAATTACCATCTCTAAGAATGCTTAGGAGGAATCCCGTTAGCATAGATAGCTGGGAACTCACTCCGAGCAACCATCAGACTTTCAACGGTACCAATATCTCTATGGTAAACATTATTGTGAAATATGTTGATACGTCCCATATAATGAGGCAAGACTTCCGTACTAAAGTCTATCACTTCTTTTCCAAGGCTGACTAGAAAATCCAAAACCGATGGGGACAATATATATACCGCACCATTGGCTAAGTTTCCGGGGGGGTTTTCTAATTTTTCATGAAACGCTGTAACAATTCCCTGCCCGTCAAGCTCAACAATACCACATGCTTCCGGCTCCGAAGCATTAAAAGTCATCATCGATATTTCAACATTTTTTTCTCTATTTTCGTATTTATGCATAAATGCATTAACGCTGAACATAGATAAGTTATCTGCATGAATAAGCATTAAGGATTTACGCTGAAAAAACTCTCTATTCTTCAGCAATGTTCCTCCCGTTCCCAACAATTTTTCCTCATAGGCTACAGTTATTTTCACAGGATAATTGCTTCTTTCTAAATAGTCTCTAACGATATCTGGAAAGCAATGAAGATTAATCAGAATCTCGTTAATACCACCATTACAGAGCAACTCAATCCAATAGTCCAACAGTGGTCTACCATTTATTTCGACAAGGCACTTAGGAATTGAATTTGTGATAGGACGCAAACGCGTACCCAAGCCTGCCGCCAGAAGGAGTGCTCGCATAGTTTAGTCAGCCAGTTCCAATTTGACATCCTGAGGTGATAAAGGAATGTTTCCGACTCGGCTCACCTGGCAAGCAGCGGCAATAGAACCTAGATACATGCTTTTCCATATATCTGTGCCCACTGCCATCGACATTGAGCAACAGGCCAGCAAGCTATCTCCTGCACCTGCAGAATCTTTCGGAGCAGTATTAAAGGCTGGCAAGCGGTCAGTAAGCCATGTTCCTGTATTTGCAGAAGTTGCATGAGCAATCACACCTTCAGATCCCAACGTCAGAATAATATTCTTGGCATTAGTTTTCTCACGAAGCTTTTCGGCAAGAACAACCAGTCCAGAATTAAAATCACGCACTGCGAGTCGTGCTTCGCGTTCAGTAGGCGTTAACAACAACGCATCTTTAAAACGTGAGACATCCCCCACCTGAGAAGAAGATTGGCTGTCGGCAACCATAAAAATATTATTTTTCCTGCAAACATCCGAAACTTCATTTACCAAAGGTTGCGGCAAACATCCATAATTAAAATCGGAAAAAATAACAAGATCCGATTTCGACAAAGCAACTTTTACTGCGGCTACAAATTTACGCACGATTTGTTGGCTGATATCATGTTGTCGTAAGTGGCTAACACGAAGCAGAGTCTTGCCGTCTGCACGAAAACGTTGTTTAAGAGTGGTTGGTCGACTATCATCCTCAAACACCTCTGCCACCACCCCCCACTCATTCAATTTTTCCCTCGCAAACTCAGCAGAAGAATCTTTGCCTGAAATGGAAAAATAGTTCACATCCGCTCCCAGACTATGGGCATGAGCCGCAACGATAGCAGCCCCACCTAAAAATTTTTCTTGCTGAATGGGAGTAACGACCAGCGTTGGGTCCTCCTGAGACATACCCAGAGCATCACAGGAAATATATTCATCCACGATTAAATCACCCAAAACGGTGACACGAAAGCCTTTGAATTTTTCCATTACCTCACGCAGATCGGCCATGGAAAATCCGTGTCGTTCGGTAAATTCTTTTGGCCGAACAATGGATGACAAATTCGCTTCTAGCATTTCCCGCCTGAGCAGATCAACACACGAAAATCGCATTTCTCCGGAACTGAATAATAATTTACCTCCGTAGCTATCAACCGCATCTTGCTCAGGGTTACTATGCACCTCATGTTCCTGCCCTTTAACCACGATAGATGGCTCCAACAATTTAATAAGCTGTTCTGGTGGTTCACTCATAGTGAACGAGTAATCTACATAGCTGATAGACCTTACCGCTTCAAGTCTCAAATCAGCGGGAACTAACACGCCAGCAGCATTGTCATCAGTGACACCAACAACAAGAAAATCACCACACTCATCTGCAAATCTCAGCAAACGAAAATGTCCAGGATGAATGGTATTAAAATTACCCGAAACGAAAACAATTCGCCTCCCTGGCCCCGCCTTCCTTTTTATCTCCGCAACAATTTCTGGATTCTGCATGAGGGAATTCAACTAAAAATATTCATGGTGGATTTACAGATTATGCTCAAGAGCTAATAACGCAAAAGTTTTTCTAAAAAACTCCGCACCCACATTCTCATCAAGTTCAACGGGTTAGCAAAAGCTCAACATTTGTCCAAGGAGAAAAGAAATCACCATATTTTCCTTTTCCAACAGACTTATCAGGACGGGACCTTGTCATATTTCTTGTTAAACCGAACACAAAATTCATCAAAGTGTTTCTTAATATTGTCAAAAGTGTCAACATCACCATTAAACATCTGAAGATCATTCCCCCAATACGGCCTTAACTTAACAGGATCTATCCAATCGTAATCGGTTACGTTTGATGGAGAAATACATGAGCCCTCCAGCCAAGCTTTCATATAAATATAATTAATATTTGTTGAGTAAATAGCAAATATTCCCGGACCATTGGGAACATAACAATTAACAAATGCTTTCTGATAAAGATACAATCTGATACTCATATTATAGGTTGCGGCAAGCCCAATGTCAGTAAATCTTGGAGGTAGGCCATCCCTATCGAATGGCTGATCAGCATCCGGTATTATAATTGGTTTATAACCCAAGCTTTCCACATACTCGGCAAACCGCACCCACTCAGGAACATTACTATTCCTGACCGGGTCAAATTTCGAATTTCTTATAGTAATCGTAACAATTTTAGTATCTTTAGAGCTGAAAAATTGCCACTTATCCATAAAAGCAGGAATATGTTTTGGCACCGCAAATTCACAGACAACCCCTTCTTTGAGCAAAATCCTTGTCACTTCTCTGTTATCAAATCCACCCACAGTTGAAAAACCGTAACCTTCAGGAAAAACATTTGCTTTAGAAGTCAATTTTCTCGCGGCTTTTCGAGTAGCAAAAGAGAGGACACCATTACATCTGGGGCTTAGTGACGCAAGGGAACTCAACAAATTAATGGTTCGGTAATTTATTGCATCCTCACCATAAGATTCTGTCAACTCCTTCCATTCCAAAGCAGGGTTTAGCTCCTTTGGCACTATCACCACAGAATAATTCTTGTACCCCTTTTTAATACAATAATGCTCTGCACATATTAAAAACTGCACCAGATTAAATGAGGGTGACTGAACATTCAGATCATACACAGCAAAGAGTTCGTCAGACTTAGACTCCTTTTTCTGGAAAACCGCGCACACAAATGCCGTTACTCTGGAACATTTTATCTCAAACAGAATTCTCGAAAACAACCACGTCCACCCCTCTTTTCCTACTTTTCTTAATATATGTAGTAATCGATCCATAAGCTCATATCTAATAAGTTAAAGTTACTTAAATCTTCTAGTAATAAGAATAAATTTTTCAGAGGAATTGGTTGAATATTAAAAGAAGAAAGACCTAATATTGTAGTAAAGCTATTTTACATAGCTCACCTCACCCCATTTAGCGAACTGCAAAACCTGACCTCACACTTCTACCCAATACTTCATAGCACCAAACCTATATTCAGACTCAATAATTTTCAAACCCTGCTTCGCAAATAATTGATACATGTCCTCTCTAACGAATTCAGAAACATGGTCATCATCCATATAGTTTAATTGGATCCCTAATAAGGTCTTGGCTTGATTGAGGTAGGAGGCATCAAGGTCAGGAACCTCAATATACGCATAGGAAAAATACTTTTTCAAATCTTGAATCAAGCCTTCCGGGTCATCCAAATGCTCCAGATTATTTGCACAGACTAATACGTCATATTTCTGCTTGCTTGACTTTAGAAACTCAACAGCATCATTACAAACAAACTTAACATTTTCAGCCGCAAAATTTTCATTAGCAAAGCGAATTTTATCAGAATCATGGTCAACACCTGTAACTGATTTGCATATTTTGGCTAACCGATGCGTGTTATTGCCCGAACCACATCCAAAATCAAGTAAAACATCTTCCTTTGATATTTTATCTTTCAAAAAATCATACTGTGCCTTTTGCATAGGGTGCAAGTCAGCATCCAAACTTTTCACGGTCAACACCATGCCATATTCATGAGCTAACCTGGTAAAAATCCAGCTCAGGTCAGAGAAGAATCTAAATTTTATTTTATCTGGAACAAGCGGAATTTTGCTTAATTTATATATCAAAGAATTGAGGTAGTTACGTGGTTTTTTCCGGTTAAATTTCAAACCCATAGTTTAACTCCTGTCATTATCAACAAAACCCTGATTTTCCTAGTAGTGTACGGTTAGGAAAGCGCATCAGGCTAGAGATTATAGCATAGCAAAAAATTAAAAAAAACTGAGTGCCTAGAAAGTCAGAGACGTATAAAAGGTTAGCCAATCAGGTTGGAAGGGTAATCAACTTAGAAAAAAGTAAAAAGAATAGATTTCTATGGTGATTCGGAGTTTGGGAATAAAATTAATACTCAATCGATAGTGCCGAATTATAAGCACGAAGTTACAGAAATCATCGGACGATTGAGGGGTGATCATGGTCTTATTATTTCGAAAGCAATATCAAATGATTTATGGACTCCAAATCAGGCAAAAGCTATTAGCATATATAAAAAAAAATTATTATCATTCGTAAAACTGAGATCAGAAATGATCAATTATTTGAGGAAAACTTTCTCTTTAATCCTCCAAAAAGCCTAAATAACTTTTGCAGCTTGGGGTGGGACTAACCAGCATTAGCACTATTTGAATAAATGGAAATGTATAAAAATTCCATAGGGAATATTTATCGGTTGGGTGAAACATTTATGACACAACTGTCGTGAATTAGTGTTCTGATAAATGTCGGCAAATATCCCAGTCTCTTTAGCTAATTTTCCAATCGTCACCAAATCCAATTCGGTTTTATAAACATCCTTGCAAGACTTACTTTCCCTCAAAATATTGGTTGACAACCTTCATAATAAGCGTTCAGGGGCTGAAGAGCCTCCTTCTGTATCTCGTCAGGACCTGCCATTGTTGCAGGTTCAAGAACTGGGGATTTTGCTCGATGCGGAAATATGATCCTGAATGGCGGTGATTATCTTTCGCTCACCTTATGGGATCGTGGGTTTTGCAGAGGTTCCTTAATGGGCATGTAATGTAGCGGTTGAGAAGTCTGAATCGCCGCCGGAACCTTCGCTACAGTATAATCACGCCCATTGCAGTAACTGCAGGCCCCAAGAAATCGAATATTTTTGAGCTCCTTTAGCCTCGCAACTATCTGTGACGTATTCAGCGTACGGATATCGACCGAATCTTTCTTAAACATTGGTATAGCGTTTAAGTTTTCAGCGTGAGCAGAGAACGGACAACCAAAAATCTTTCCATGAAGGAGAGTAAAGGCATCGTTGACGCAACAATTACTGTAAACAAATTCTGTCTGCTCCGGTGATCGATTCTTTCTGTCAATTGTCGCGCAATCCTGCCAAGAAAGTACCCTGTCATGAACATATCGGATGTTTTTTTCGCTCAGGGTCTCAACCAATTTTGATGTATTTTTTGATAAACTCCCATAGTCAGAGATCTGATACCTAAACCTCGGATCAGTGGACACGCTGAGCAAAGATTCTTTCGGGACGATGGTTCCATTAGTGTAAATAACGATCTCGCCAAAATTATCGAATGAGCTGAGAAAGAACAGGACTTCATCCAGATTCTTATACAAGAGAGGCTCGCCGCCAATGAGTCGCACTTCCGATATACGATCAACCGCCGCCAGAACAACCCCGAGCTCTTCAAGCAAGGATACGTGATCTGAATTTTTTGGCGCCGTGTAGTACTGCATAAGGTTTGAGCAATCCTTGCATTTTAGGGAACACTTTTCCGTTAGAACAATATCTAGACTGTTCAGACTTACCCCTAAACCATCTCTATCTCCGTCCTTGACTCGCATCAAAAAATTCTTGATCTCCGAGGTGACACGAGCAGGACTCCAATCTAAATCGATTTCCTCATAAACAAAATCGTCAAATACGAAATCACAAAGGTCATAAGTCAGACCAACATTCTTATCTAAAAGCCCATATAAATATTTGATATTATTCCGATTTGATGCAACGATGACATGTCCCTTTAAGACCTCCACTAGCGACTTCACATAAATTCCGTCTATGCTTTTACCAACGTTTAAAGGGTTTAAATCAATAAAAGCGTGTGGCTTAAGACCAAGGCGCCGAAGACCCTGAAGAACTAGGCGACCAAAATTACCAGTCCCTAAAATATAAATATTCTCAGAGTTTAACGACCTTTTTAACGGAGTCATGAGCTTCCCCTGAATTAGTGGCGAGTTAATTGAGCCACATTCTTTGCCTAAAAGTCTACCGGGCTGACATAGCCGAGGCAGGAATAACAGCGTTTCCGATTGTAGAACACTTCAATATATCTAAAAAATACCTAAAAATAGCCGTCCTCGCTTCCAGACTAATATTATAGGCTTTTCATGAATCAATTCCAACTGCGATGTGTGGAAAAAACTTTCCGTCACGGTCTTATCCCAGCAATCTCACTTTTGATATTTTCCCTTAAATAGTGGACACGAGAAAAGTGATGTTTATAATCATTATTGGAGATGCCCACTATTTCGGGGAAAGTTGGGTCATAATGCTATCTCCTTCAAGAAATTTATTTAACGAGGTATGGGCTAGAATTAAAATCAGAAAGAGCAAAAATTTGCTTCGGGTCAACACCTAACTTATCTCTTAATTTCAAAAATATATTCCTAACTACGCCCTTATTGTAATGGCAAATCAGGACCGTATGATTAGCCTTAAAATCACCCTTGTCGTAGGAAGATAAGTCCTGCAGTTGTCCACCAAATTTCAAACTTCCTACTTGGGCCTGCTTCACGCGCGCGTCATCAACAATGTTTATCACTGGAACCTTCAAACGTTCGCTAATGCAAGCGACGCTCATGGCAATATTTGACAGGCAGTACAAGTCTAGGCCACCTGACTTAGTTTTAATAAAATCAAATATCAACTGTCGAAAAGAAACAAGCTCTTTAAGGCTTGTAAATGGAGAAATCTTCTTAAGCTCTAGAACAGAATTTGTATCATTAATAATATTAAAAACCATATTAATCTCTTTCCTAGAGTTATCCTTGTAAAATGCAATCGAGAACCAGAAAAATATTTCCAACATCTCACGTAATTTAACGACCAAAAAATCCAAGTTAGATCCCGATTCCGTGTTGGCTATATTTATAACTATTTGGATAATTTCGCTATAGTCGGAAAGCCCGCGCTTTTCAAAACGGGTAGCTAAGCCACTGCTACTACCTGTATGAGTATAGCTAAAGAGACGGGTGCGGGCAATAGACCTCAGTTTCAAACGAACTCTAACCATAAAGAGTTGGTCCTCAGCAAGCATAAGACAAGGAAACACAATTTTATTCACCTTCAAAAAATCAGCAGAAAATATCACCCCCCAGCACTCTTTCGCTGGAAAATTCTCATAGCTTATATTCGATCTTACGTTTGAGCCTCCGTCCATGTCGCTTATCAGCGGTAGGGTCGATTTCGGATCATTCATTCGAGCGGGGTTATTGCATTCCATGCAGATCACATCGATTGCTTCATGATTGTGTAGAGTTAAAAATTCTGGATTTGTGCCTATGTTATCTATAAAATTCAACTCATCATCAGAATCTATAAAGACTATATACTTCCCAAGAGCCATGGAAAGTCCGATATTCCTAGCATTTCCGGGACCACTATTTGCCGGAGCCCTAAATAACTTAACGTTTTGGCGGCCATTTATCCCTGTTGCTAAAAGTTCATAAGTTCCGTCATGCGAGCAGTCGTCAACGATCAAAACCTCGCAGTCTAACTCTTTTGTTAAAGAAGAAATTTTCTCTAGTAGCGAAGTAACTTCTGTTAACGAGTTATAAATCGGAATAATAAATGTAAATAACATATTGTTTAAACCATTCAATAATTATTGGATCATGCCTAGAACAGAAGGCGCTTTAAAGCCGAGTGTTTTTCCGGGTCGATGATTAAACTGATCCATGAGGAAGTGATACGCCCCTGATTTTTTTAGAAATCTTTCCGCTTCATTTCTTGCGAAGTACGCTGCGGATTTTCAAAAAAATCATGCTACGCATCCAACAAAAACCTGATTTATCCACTAAAGGATATAAAAGCATATCAGTTTAAAGGTTTTAGCATAGCAATATCATAAAAAGAACTGAGTGTCGAACCTCATGAGCAGAGAATAAAATCACAGAACTAGATTATCAAACTTTCATCCAATCAAAGCTCACTCCCGAGTCTTTTACCATATAGCTTTTTAAGCTATCCCTCAGTTTCATGGCCAAATTATGTTGTGGTCTCAGATTACTGAGGTTACCCTGGAAAAAATTTACATGAACTCAAACCCAAGTCTACAAAACAAAGCATCTTAAACCGGAAAATCAGAATCCCCCATCAATAAGAGTCTAGTTTCCATTCAATACCATATTAAATGCAAATTCAATTTATTATTTGACAGCCCTGGCAACCTAATTTCCAATCATCATATTACTGAATCAGAATAATTTTTAGAGGATAAAATAATATCGTGTTTTTCAACTGTCACATCTAGTAAAATAACTGGTAAGGGGTGGCACTTATGGAGAGCATAAATTATGAAAGAGCACTTTGAAACACACTTCAAATTAGTCGAAGGTGAAGGTGGCTTCTCTACAGATTCAGTTTCCCAATCTGACTTGGAACTTTTCAGAGAGGTCGTAACCAGGCATTATCAGAAGGTTTTACTCAATTCAGGCTTTAACGATGAAGCAAACCTCAACCAACCGATAGACACTTACCATCAGTTTTCACAGAAAGTCGACCACTCTAATATTTGGGGAAAGAAAGATAGGATTTTGGCTGAAGAGGATTTAGAAATATTTCTTTCGTCAGAATTTTTCAAAAGTATGAAAGAGCAAATTGGCGAAATTAATATTTCGGGCGAAGAAGGTGTAGGGTATCCGGAAATATATTATCGACTGGTCAGGCCAAAACCTTATGTAGATGTTGGCCCCCTGCATGCAGACAGGTGGTTTTGGGATTTGGGACATGGTTTTACTCCCGAAGGCTATAAAAGAATAAAGTTTTGGTTTTCACTATGGAATGAGCCGGGGTTATCTGGTTTCAGGTTTGTCAAAGGTTCGCATACTAAAGAATACGATTATGAGGGTGAAAAGCGAGACGGGCAAATGAAGCCATGCTTTGAGGAGGAAAAATATAATTTTGAAATATCTCCATTTTTAAGCAAGCCTGGAGATTTTATTATTTTTAATGACTCTCTTTTACACGGCGGGTTAATCGGTGGAGAAAAAACGAGGGTGAGTTTCGAATTCACACTCTTTATCAAGTAATACCATTAAAGTCTCGCAATATTATTGCGAGCCTGGGATTATATCTTTATTCCTACAGACACGATTTTGGTTCACCTTTAAATCTAACCAGGGTTTTGGTGAACCGCATTGAGAGGAAAATAACCGTACACTTATTGACAGTTTAAGTCCTGTAGAAGCTTTTTCGGCTGTGCCGCCAGGGTGTACGGAAAAAAAATCGAGACTCGCTTAAGAGTCGCTTACTCGCTTCTTGTTAAATCGAATACAAAATTCATCAAAGTGTTTCTTAATATTTTCGAAAGTGTCATCGTCACCATTCCAGCTCTGAAGGTCACTTCCCCAATACGGCCTTAACGCTACAGGATCTATCCAATAGTAACCATCCACAGTAGAAGGAGTTATGCATGCTCCCTCCAGCCAACCTTTCATATAAATATAATTTATATTAGTTGAGTAAATAGCAAATATTCCCGGACCATTAGGAACATAACAATTAACAAAAGCTTTCTGATAAAGATGTAGCCTAATACCCATATTATAGGTTGCGGCAAGTCCAATGTCAGTAAACCTTGGAGGTAGACCCTCCTCATCGAATGGCTGATCCGAATCTGGTATTATAATTGGTTTATAACCCAAGCTTTCCACATACTCAGCAAACCGCACCCACTCAGGAACTTTACTATTCCTGACCGGATCGAATTTCGAATTTCGTATAGTGATCGTAACGATTGGAGTATCTTTAGAGTGGATTGAATGCCAATGATCCATCACTGCATTAATATGGTTTGGCACCTTAAATTCGCAGAAAATTCCTTCTTTAAATATAATCTCTGTCAGCGTATCGCCAAACTCTCCCAAAGTTGAAAAACCGTAGCCTTCAGGAAAAACATTTGCCTTAGAAGTAAATTTCCTCGCGGCTTTTCGAGTAGCAAAAGAGAGAACACCATTACATCTGGGGCTTAGCGACGCAAGGGAACTTAACAAATTAATGGTTCGATAATTTATTGCATCCTCACCATAGGACTCTGTCAACTCCTTCCACTCCAAAGCAGGATTTAACTCCTTGGGAACTATCACCACTGAATAATTCTGATACCCATTTTTTATACAATAATGCTCTACACATAATAAAAACTGTACTAGGTTAAATGAAGGAGACTGAACATTCAGGTCATATACTGCAAAAAGATCGTCAGTCTTCGATTTCATTCTCCCAATTACTGCGCACACAGATGCCGTTATCTTGGAAGCACGTATCCCACTCAAGATTCTCAAAAACAGCCAGACAATTCCCTCTTTTCTAACTTTCCTAAAAATATTTATTAATCGTTCCACTAATTACCTATCAAATAAATTTCTATACTTAAATATCCTATCCATTAATCACGTTTTTGATCAATAGGCGTCCCCTTGAAATAAAAAGGGAAATCGCTGGGGGAAAATATTTTTCAACAAGGTTTTGCTCTCAAGATCAAGAGTGGCCTCACAAAAGGGAGCCAAATCTTCATACGCGAAATAACCAGTTAATAATGCTGGCAGAAATTTTTCAGGAATACTGATGCTGTTGGGCATCACATCATCCCCTAACTCAATCACTCCATCAACAACTTTAAAAGATATATTTTTTGACATTGTCTTTATACAAAATGAACCATCCCTTAAACCTAACCCTTCTAACCCAGTATTTAAATAGGGCACCAAGTCCTGGAACAATTCCAATGAATCAAAAATTTTAAACAGCGATCCCCCGTCAGACTGGACAAATGCCAGGAATGTACCTCGCAAATGTTGCTTTAGATAGGTCATTAAAAACGAGCGATATGGAAGCTTAATTTCAAATTCAGATGCACCTAAATCCATGACATGTTTTTTCAATAAAGACATCGACAAGTTACAACTCTCTATTGAATTATCAACTATTACCTCCCTGAAGTTTAAAGGGTCCTCTGGGTCTCCTGAAAAATAACCGTGAACTTTACCATCATTCCCCTGAATAACTTTAGGTTGGTAAAAATAATACGATTTTTGGGCTGGGCCCACCAACCAACTCCAGATTTTATCGTCCCGGTTAGGAGAAAATATTACTTCGCCAGTGGCCCGCTTATATATTCGCTTCAATTCAGGAAGATGAGGCGACTCAAAGTCAACTGCCTGACCCTTTTCGGTCAATGCCACATCATCTATATTAACTCTGATTTTTGACTTGGCTATATAAGGGAAAAAACCGTATTTAGAATAAAAATTAGGTATCCCCTGCAAATACGCAATTTTCTTATTTGAATTTTTAACATAATTAAGGGCGTAATCCATTAGACCTGAGGATATCCCTCTTCTCTGATAATCGGGATGGGTGGCAATGGGACCGATTGTTGCTGCAGAAATCTCCACCGGAGGAAAAGAAACCTTCCTTTCGCCAAGAACGATCACCCCTACAACTTTACCGTTTATTGTAGCTATTTTTGTGTGTTCACTTTTGAATATACTAGGATGCCAAACGGCCTCCTTCAAGTTCACTCCATGAATTTCTGTCTTAAAGGCAGAATCCAGAAGATTAACTATCTCGGTGCGCTCCTTTTCAAGGGTTAGATCCTTAAAAATAACACCTGACAGGTACTTGCCATTCTTGATCATTTATTCTCCCAAGATATCCAAAATAATTTTTCCGGCTTGATCAATTTCAATACTTCCTACGGGGGGGTTTACCAGTAGTTCAAGGAGTCGATGGTCACACATATTCTCAATGACAGGCAACTTGAGTGTTCGGTATCCAGATAAGTCCTTATAAAGCCCAGAGTAAAGGGGGTTGCACCAAGGCAAACCTCTAGCAGGAGCTTCTATAGGATTAAAATGCGCATGGCGATGAAGAGGTGCCCATGTTCTCTTTAAAGGTAAGCCTCTAGCATTTGCTTTTTCGATTAACTCATCCAAGTTAATTTTGGCGCAATCTGTTAACTCCATAAGCACACTGTGATAAACCCCCTTTGAATTTTCAATTGGTTTTCTAACCAATATTTGACCTGAATTGCTCAAAATTGTAGCTAATTGTTCAGCATTGCTAATCCTGATATCATTCTGCGAATCTAACTTAGTTAAACCAACGCGGGCCAGAGCCGCTGAAAACTCTGTCATTCGATAGTTATAGCTCAACTCTGCATCTCCGAACGATCTCAAACGATATATCTTTGTTGCAAGTTCAGAATCGTTTGTCGAAATCACCCCGCCATCGCCTGAGCTGATGGCTTTAGCTTGGTGCAAACTGAACACAGCTACTCTCCCAAAAGTTCCAATTCGCTTTCCTTCAAAAATCCCCCCATGCGCATGAGAGGCGTCTTCTATTAAATCAAGATCGTATTTTTCTGCAATTCGAACAATTTCATTCATGTTCGCTGGGTACCCAAAAACAGAAACCACGGAAATTGCGCGTGTGTGCTCTGTTATATTTTTTTCAATTGATTTGGAACATAAAGCTAATGTTTCCCTTTCGCAATCGGCAAAAATGGGAACGGCATTTTGCATCAAAATAGAAGAAGCCGTTGATATATGAGTATAGGGTGTCACGATTACCTCGTGACCAATACCAATTCCCAATGCCGCAAGCACAAGATGTAAACCTTCCGTGGCATTACCAACTCCTAGCGAATGCTTTACTCCAAGATACTCTGAGAATTCATTTTCAAACTGGCTTACTTCTCCTGCCGGAAAAAGCCCTGACTTATCTCCTGCCGCAAACAGTTGACCAGACCTGATTACACGAAGGACGGCCTCCTCTTCTTCATCTCCATAGTTGGGCCATGAGGGCCACTTTAATAATGCCATTTTTGCCTCTCTTCAGATCTAAACTAATTTAATTTTAAGATTTCGTCTTCCCATAGGGAAACAATTAAACCTGCATCATTTTTATTGTTTTTTGAATTATTTCTAATGGAAAGATTATAAGCACGGGATTCTGCAAATACTCGGCCTATCATAATCACAACCCTAACTATTCATTGTAATCAAACAACGACCTGAAATTTCACCAGAACGCATTTTTTGAATTGCAGTATTAATTTCGTTGAGAAAAAAATGATCTGTGATGAGGGGCTTAAGTTGAATACGGCCCGCATCAAGCAATTTCTGATAACGCGGTATATCTTCGTGAGGAACGGTTTCACCGCCATGCGAACCACTTATTGTTTTTCCGAAATGGAGCGGTAAAGAATAAATATTTACATTATTTCCTTTCCTTGGAACCCCTACCAGGACAACGCGCCCTTTGGGACTCGTCAAGTCATAGCCCATTTCGATAATAGCGGGTTGACCTGTATTATCAACAAAGGCATCGACTCCCTGATCCCCCAAAACTGTTTTAATCATTGCCTTTGCGTCAGCCTTATTGGAATTGATGGTATGGGTAGCACCTAATGTTTTAGCAAGCTCAAGTCGATCATCATGCAAATCCACAGCAATTATAGGATAGGCTGAAAGCAAGTTAGCGGCCTGAACAATGTTAAGCCCTACTCCACCAGCACCAAATACCACAACCGATTCGCCAAGTTTTACTTTGGCATTGTTTTCAATCACCCCGAAACCCGTAGTCACCGCACAACCAAAGAGCGAGGCGATTTCCATGTCAGTAGTTGCATCAATCCGGGTCACTCGATTTTCTGAGACAATTGCATAATCGTTGAACGTTGCAATTAAACCAGCATTCAATGGCTTTCCATTCCAAGTATAACGTGGAGGAAGAGATTCGATTCCTTGACTTTTCCGCCAATGAAGAACCACGTGGTTTCCAGGCTCCACATACTTTACTCCTGCTCCCACAGACTGGACAATCCCCGATGCTTCATGACCCAACAGGTGCGGAAGATATTTATCCTCCCCTTTAGCTCCATCAATTTCTCCAAGCTGGGAGCCACAAATGCCACTACAATGAATTTTAACCAGAACTTGACCTACTTCAAGTTTCTGGGGGAGCTCAATCCGATCGACAACCAAAGGCTTGTTCTGTTCGACAAGTATGGCCGCGTTCATGCTTTTAGGATAGCGCATTTTCAATCACTCAAAATAGATGAAAGAATGGTCCCCGGTATACCCCGCCTGCCTGAACCACCAGTCCCACTCTTCCGGGTTGCAAAAAGCTTCGCAGGTTACCTGCCAGTAAAGCAGGTTCGCCTTTTCGACTTCGTTGCGATATGACTCCACACATAAATATTTATTTTGCTTTCCTACACGTTCCATTTCCCGTAGTGCTTTATCCAAGTCATAGTTGTGCAGGTTGTGAAGGGTAGTGATCGAATAAACCAGGTCAAAGTGATTATCGGGGAATGGTAATTGATTTGCATTTCCAATCTGCAAACGATCCTTGATTTCTTCCTTGGAGTTGGCAATCGCGTAATCCGAAATATCTATTCCATAAATTTCGATTCCGGGAACCAGCAGAGATATTTCATAAAGCAAAAATCCTTTTCCACAACCTATATCAAGGACTTTGTCACCGGCCTTAAGACCGTAATGATCGATCATGGCTTTTGCGACCGGCATCCAACGCCCCGCCATATAACGATAACCTCCATAACATATCCTGCGATCGCCATCCCAATAATCAAATCCCCACTTCTTAGCCAACTCAGCGGCTTTCTCTTTAGGGTATTCAGGGTCATTCACCCGCGCAAGGTAATCACGTACGGTGCTTTTATGTACTGAGGAAAGAAAGTCTAAGTATGCCAATGTCAGGCCTCTTTTGAAATGAAAAATGTTTGTGCTTTATTTAACTGCAATAATTTACTTTGTTCAGGATCCAGTGTCGGGTTGGCAAAGCGGCGTCTTTTTGCCGCATCCGGCAAAAACTCGTTCAGCATAAGACAGCACCACTTTATCTTAAAAACAGGGAAAAGCAAGCGCGCCCGTTTGGCCAACTCAGCTTTATTTTTCGAATAGTCCAATGCCTCTGAAATAAAAATATCTAAATATTTTAGCGAAACAGGAACTGCCGGTTGCAAAAAAAAATCTCCAACCATTTTTGCGGGATCATCCCAACCTGCATATTCAAAGTCAATAAAGCAAATATCTTCAGAGCCTTTTAGTAAAGCATTATGAAAACCAAAATCTGATGGAGAAATACACCGATCCTCGGCATCAAGTTCTCTGGAAATCGATCCGTCACTGCTGGTAATTTTATTTTTTATTGACTTCCAGGCATTTTCAATTTCATCTACAAAAGAAATCACTTTACGGTCTAGCTCGGACACCACAGGTAGATTCCTCAAGCGATTTAGGCGTTCATTGATGATAAAAAAATGCCGCTCTATGCTAAAGCAACCTTCGGATGCAACTGGGAGAGTTTGATCTCGATCCTGCCGGGCATTGAGTCCTTTAATGAAGCTGGCCGCCGCCATGATATGCTTTTGGGTCAATTCTAAACTTTCCAGCTTTCTCCCTTCGACAAACTCATATAAACCTATATTATTTTTTTGATCGCAAAAAATCGGCTTCGGAACACATTCTAGTCTGATCTTACAGGCATACGAAAGAAAAGCATATTCAGCGGCAAGACGATTGCGCGTATCAGAAGGATGACTGTAATAGGTTTTAGCAAGATATTTTCCAGCATTGGTTTGAACTGAGACTACTCTATTGTTGCCCCCTCCATATATAGGGTTAATCTCTATTCCACCAGCATCGATACCGGCACCCACTAACATATCTGTGATGAATGAATTCAGGTTTTCCATTTCATCTCAAAATAATTTCTGATTTCCTTCCAGGATTCGAGTCTCGCCCCCATCCCCTCCACACCGTGGTTATTTTCCGGATCGAACAAGATGCGTTCTGTCTTTTGAGGGAACTCAGGCATCAATAATATTTCAGGCAGGTCATCAATGAAAAAATCGCATTCGCACTGGGCAATACGTGCCAACTTATCCTTCTTCGTCACTTCAAAAAAAACCTGATCCGGCTCGATCAGGTTTTCAATACCATCCACTAAAAAACTTTCTACCCACCCTCTGGCGGCCTGGTGAAGGTCGTATTTCGGACCCCTAAAAGGATAGTTGGTCTTGTGGCTAACGATGACCATAGCAATCCCTCTATTACGGGCAAGCCGCATAAACTCAATTGCCCCAGGGTACGCTAGTGCATCACCCATCCTTGTTCCATAGACGTAACCCTGCATTTCCGTCCAGGTATCTTCATTATCGGCCTTTCTCAAAAAATCACGGACTGCCAGTTTAGACTTAGGCAGATCGGCTGGAATCAGCTGTTTCTCAATGGCCACTCTGTAGAACAGTTCGTCATAGCTGACAATGGTATTGTCAAAATCAAATCCGATGCGCATTCTAAATTGATATGTGTTTGTATGCGTCTAACACCTGGCGGGAAATATTTTCTTCAGTTAAACCATATTTTTTTCTAGCATAACTCTGAGAGCCGACTTCGTGCATGAATTCGTCATCCGTGCCAAATGAGATCAGTCTACCTTTCATGGGAGGTTGTCTGGCCAGCCATTCTGCAATACTGCCCGCAAGCCCTCCAATTTTATTATGCTCTTCCACAACAGCGACAACAGGGTAATCGGCAAACACATTCTTTATCGTCTCTTCATCCAACGGTTTAACCGTATGGAAACTTTCAACCCGGGCATTCACACCCTGCGAGGAAAGCATCTCAGCCGCCTTCACTACTATAGGCAATAAGATTCCGGTACTGATAAGACATACATCCGAGCCTTCCTGGACAGTAATAGACCGACCTATTTCAAAATGATCATCTTTTTTAGGAGTAACTGCCTCCCCCTTTTTACCAATACGAATATACACAGGTCCCTTCTGCTGGAGAGCGGCCCGAAGACACTGGCGAAGCTCCACTTCATCTGCTGGCGCAAGAACCGTCATGTTTGGCAACACTCTCATAATGGCCAGGTCTTCACAGGAGTGATGGGTCGGCCCAAGGTCGGCATAGGACAACCCGGAACCGGTTCCAACAATGGTGACCGGAACATTTTGATAACATGCATCCACCCTTATTTGCTCATAGCATCGCGTGGTCGTGAAGGGGGTGATCGTGTAAATAATCGGCCGTAATCCAGAAAGAGCCATTCCAGCAGCTACCCCCATCATATTCGCTTCGGCCACACCGCAATTGAAGAATCGCCTTCCGTTTTGTCCTTTGAATTTATCAAATAACTTATTACCTATATCCCCCGACAAAAGTACTATGCGGGAATCTTCGGAACTCAGTTTTGTAGCTTCGTCAGCAAAAGCATTTCTCATTTAACGAGTCCTAATTCTTTATGTGCAGAAACAAGTTCTTCTTCTGAGGGAATTCTGTAATGCCAGTTGTTGTCATCCTCCATAAAA
>Ga0233434_1001588_pt1 | contig 21867 bp, 8 predicted proteins | sample SI_122_August201_4_FD_182738 | JGI IMG/M metagenome (GOLD analysis project Ga0233434, IMG submission 182738) | Seawater microbial communities from Saanich Inlet, British Columbia, Canada - SI_122_August2016_120_MG | ecosystem: Environmental > Aquatic > Marine > Inlet | place: Canada: British... | reverse complement strand
CTCCGGTGAGTTGAGCGGCATCTGCAATTGCTGCTGCACTTCCTCGGCGCGGGCGGGCTCGCGGGCCAGATCGATCAACTCAAGTTTCAGTCTCGGCGACTTGCGCTCGTACTCGGTGAGCAGATTTTTGACCGGCTCGAACAGGTCGGCCTGCCGGTCGAACAGCACCACGGCACGCACGTCGTTGGTCAGCGCTCCAAGCACATTTTTCGTGAGTGGCGACAGGCTGTGGTCGGCCGATTGAGAGAGGACGATTCGCGCGGGATTTTGCAGCGCAAGCAAATTGGCCAAAACGACGCACACCGTGGCCACCACCGCCGCGAGGATGACGCGTCTCGAGATCGCACCGCGCACGGTCGGCGAAAAACTGGCGAGTTGTTGTGGGTCGCTCATCAGTTATTTCCAGCGGCGGCTCTCGACCACCTTGTGCGTGAGGTAAAGGAACAACGCCGTGAGGCTGAGGAAAAAGATCACCGCGCCGAGGTCGATTACGCCGCGAGAAAACGACTCCATGTGGTTGGCGAGCGACACGTGTCGGGCGAGTTGCGAAATCCAGTCCGACCGGTCGCCGGCGAAGTACGAGAAAAAGCCGGTGAAAAACAGCGCGGCGCCCATTGCGAAACCACTAACCGCCGCGACGGCCTGGTTGCGTGTGAGCGCCGATGCGAAGCAACCCATCGACATATACAGGCAACCGACGAGCAGAATGCCGAGCGCCGAGGTGACCATCGGGCCAAGCCCGAGCACCGCCGATTCGCCGACGTAAAACCGCACGACCACCGAGCAAACCAGCAGCGGAACCCAGAGGATCGCGTAAAAAATAAGCGCCCCGGCGAACTTGGAGAGCACCACTTGCCAGTCGCCGACCGGCGCGGTCATCAGGCTTTCGTATGTGCCGCTGGCGCGCTCCATCGCGAAGCTGCGCATGGTGATGATCGGCGCGATGAGCAGCAGGATCAGCCAGAAAAAATATGTGCTGTAAAACACCTGTGTCACCGGTATCGGCGTTGCCTGTCCGTTCAGGCCGGAGAGCACGACCACGAAGCCGAGCCCGATCAAAAACAGCACGGCGGCGATGATGATGAAGCCGGTTGGCCCCTGAAAAAAGGCCGACAACTCGCGCCGAACCAGTGCGCGGAAGACGCTCATTTGCCGCCATCCTTTCCGCGTGTCAGGCTGACGAACAAGTCCTCGAGCGACGGGGCTTGCCGTGACAATTCGCGCAGCGACCAGCCGTGCTCGTTGGCGCTGGCAAAAATCTTTTCGCGTGTGTCGGCACTCTTGGCGTCGGCGAACCGGCAGCGCACGTAGCCGCCCGGTTGTTCGGCGCACTCCGCTTGGCCAAGCGCGAGTTTGGCGGCCCACTCTATTGTGTCGGTCAACGACGCGCGCACCTCGGCGACGACGGCGGCGTTGGCCTTGGCCATCAACGCGTCCAGCGCGCCGCTGGCGAGCAGTCGGCCCTCGTGCAGGATAACGACGCGGTCGCAGGTCATCTCGATCTCGGAGAGAATATGCGACGAGATAAGCACCGTGTGGCTACCGGCGAGTTCGCGGATCAGCCTGCGCACCGAGCGAACCTGATTGGGGTCGAGGCCGGCGGTCGGCTCGTCGAGCACGATCAACTCCGGCTTGGCCAGGAGCGCGTCGGCCAAGCCCACGCGTTGCCGGTAGCCGCGTGAGAGCTGGCCGATGAACCGGCCGGCGACATCGGCGACGCCGCACTGCTCCATCACCTCGGCGATGCGATTGGCGGAGTCGCCATTGGCCAGGCGCTTGAGTTGGGCGCGAAATTTCAAGTAGTCGCCGGCCCGCAAGTCGGTCGGCAGCGGGTTGTTCTCCGGCATGTAGCCGATCCGTTCGCGGACACGCATCGGGTTTTCAAAAACACAGTCGCCGCCGACGCGCACCGAGCCGGAGGTGGCCGCCATGAAAGTGGTTAGGATGCGCATGGTGGTACTTTTGCCCGCGCCGTTCGGCCCGAGGAAACCGACGACCTCGCCGCAGCCCACAGAGAATGACACGCCGTCGAGCGCCACGTGTTGCCCGTAGCGCTTGGTCAGGTTTTGCACCTCAATCATAGGCGTGTCCATCTGCAAGCCGGCGCGAGCCTAACGGCCACGGGCCGCCGAAGGCAATCCGCGCGTGCAGCGGGGGAAACGGCTTGCTGCCCATAAAGCCAAGCCACTACAGTCCGCGCATGGAGGCGCTTGCTTGGCTGGTCGTGGTTCTCGCGGGATATTTGCCCGGCTCGTTGCCGGCGGGCCTGCTCGCGGGCCTGCTCAAGGGCGTGGACATCCGCGCGGTCGGCAGCGGCAACATCGGCGCGACCAATGCGTTCCGCGTGCTGGGCAAAGGCATCGGTGTTGCGGTGCTGCTTGTCGATGTGATGAAAGGGCTGTTGCCGTGCCTTTTTCTCCCGGCGCTAGTGGCCGGGGTGTTCCCCGAGAGTCAAGCGCCCGAGTTGCCAACGCTGCACATGCTGATCGGCGTGTCAGCGATACTCGGGCACAACTACCCATGCTGGCTTGGTTTCAAGGGCGGCAAGGGCATCGCCACGACCGCAGGCGTGGTGGTTGGGCTTGCCCCGATGCCATTTGGGATTTGCATTGGCGCTTGGATTGTTTTTTTCGCGGTCAGCCGTTACGTGTCGGTGGCGTCGATCGCTGCTGCGGTTGCGCTACCGGTCAGCGTTGCGGCGTTGCCGGGCGCGGGGGGCGACCGCTTCGGGTTGCTGTTTTGGATTTTCCTGTTCCTCGGTGTGATGGCGATTTGGAAGCATCGGATAAACATTCAACGGCTCATGAACGGCACCGAGCATCGGGCGTGGGGCGGACAAAAAACCTGCAATTGAACAGTGGCCTTCTCAAAAAACATCCGGGCGTTCACCCTCATCCGGCCTCCGGCCACCTTCTCCCTCGAGGGAGAGCGCGAAAAATTGTAAAGAATTGCAGTACGCTATTAATTCGACGGACTTACGAATGGAGGCAGTGAATTGAAAACGGCAGTGATCGGGGCGGGTGCTTGGGGCACGGCGTTGGGCAAGGTGGCTCACTCGAATGGCGGCAATGTTTGCCTCTGGGGCCGTGACGCCGATGCGTTGGCCGCGCTTGGCCAAGCGGGCCGCAACGAGCGTTATTTGCCGGGTGTCGACCTGCCGGCCGATCTGCCGACCGAGTCCGACCTCGCCAAGGCGGTGGACGGCGCGGGTTGTGTCGTGCTAGCGATACCGTCGCGCGCGTTTCGCGAGGTCACCGCGCGCCTGGTCAAGTTCGCCGGCGTGGCGGTAAGCGTGACCAAGGGGATCGAGTTCGAGACAGGCCTGACGATGGGAGGCATACTTGCCGAGACGATGCCGTTGGCGAGGGTGGCGGCGCTGTCCGGCCCGACCTTGGCAGAGGAGGTTTGCCGTGACATGCCAAGCGCGGCGGTGGCGGCGAGCGAGGCAGCCGGTGTGGCGGAGACGGTGCAGCAGGTTTTTCACCGGCCTTCGTTTCGCGTCTACACGAGCGAGGATTTGATCGGTGTTGAACTGGGTGGCGCTCTGAAAAACGTGATCGCCATTGCGGCGGGGGCATCGGCCGGGCTGGGCTTCGGAGACAACTCAAAGGCGGCGCTGGTCACGCGCGCAATCGCGGAGATGCGCCGTCTGGGCGTGGCGTGCGGCGCGCGTGCGGAGACGTTCGCCGGCCTGAGCGGCCTGGGCGACTTGACGGTGACGTGTTTCTCGAGCCTAAGCCGCAATTATCAGTTCGGCCATCGCATCGGGCGTGGCGAAAAGCCGGAGGTCATCCTCGCCGACTCGGTGTCGGTGGTGGAGGGGTATCCGACTGCGCGATCGGCGCGGAACCTCGCGCGCACGCGCGATGTCAGCACGCCGATCATTGACGAGGTTTACGCTATGCTGCACGAGGGTAAAGACCTGCGCCAAGCGTTACATGACCTGACCACCCGATCCTCCAAGGCGGAGGATTAAGCAGGCCAAGCCGTGGCCGGGACACGTGCCCGAAACACACGACTACGCCACAACCTCCATCACAGGCTCGCCGCTTGAGATCATCAATGGGCGATCCTGCGTGTCGTAAATGAGTGCCTTCGGGTCGATGCCGAGCAGATAATAGATGGTCGCCGCCAGGTCCTCGGGCGTCACGCCGTCCTCTGCCGGTTCCGCGGAGTGCTTGTCGGATTTGCCGTGGACAAATCCCCCTTTCACTCCTCCGCCAGCGAGCAGGACGCTGTAGCAGTTCGGCCAATGGTCGCGGCTGGCGTTCTTGTTGATTTTCGGCGTGCGGCCGAACTCTCCCATCCAGACCACCAGCGTCTCGTCCAGCATCCCGCGCTGTTCGAGATCCTCCAGCAACGTCGGTAGTGTCTGGTCGGTGACCGGGAGATGGTAGGCTTCAACGATCGGATACATTCGCGTATTGTCAAAGCCGTGGGTGTCCCAGCCGCCGCTGGTCTTGCTGCGCCCACCGATGCTGTTTGCGAAGTAACACGTGGAGAACTTCACTCCCGCTTCAGCAAGTCGCCGTGCCAGCAGGCAGCCCTGTCCGTAGGTTGTCCGGCCGTATCTCTCGCGCAGCCACGAGGGCTCCTTTGAGAGGTCAAAGGCCTCGCGCACTCGCGGCGAGTTCAACATCGCCATGGCGTTCTTGTAATAGTCGTCCAGCCCCCGGGCCTGCTCGGAGAATTCGAGCAGGCGCGACTGGGCGTCGATGATCTGTTGCAAGCCGCGCCGTGCCTGCACCCGGTCGAGCGTGAGATTGCCGGGCAGACTCAGCTCCGGCAGGCGAAAGTCCGCCTCATTCGGATCGCGCGGAATGAATAACGGGTCGAACTTTTTGCCAAGAAAACTGGCATGCTGGCCTGGCGTCCGCGAGCCGTCGGCGATCACGTGCGGATAGGAGACGAACGTCGGCATGCCTCGGTCCTCGTTCGCGCTGAGCTTACTGACCACCGAGCCGTAGGCCGGGTAGAGGTCGGGCAGGTCGCGCAGGCGCTGGTCGTCGCTTGGCGGCGCATGGCCCGAGAGCGCGTAGTAGCCGGCCGAGTTGTGGTTCTTCATGGTGTGGTGCAGCGTGCGGATCACGGTGCACTTGTCCATATGCCGGGCCATCCGCGGAAGGTGCTCGCAAATCTCAATGTCCGGGCAGGAGGTGCGAATCTGCCCGTGCGGCGAACGGTATTCCTTCGGCGCGTCCGGCTTCATGTCGAGGATGTCGATCTGGCTCGGCCCGCCCCACTGGAAAAGGAAAATGACCGATTTTGCCCTTGGCGCGATCTTGAGGTTCGCCACAGTCGCTTCCGAGGCGCGCAACAGTTTCGGCATCGTCATACCAAGGAGCCCCATGCCCCCTGCTCGCAGCAGGGTGCGCCGTGCGATCGCGGTCTCTCGGAAACTCTGGCAGGACGGGTCTCTCATCGCCTTAGAATAAACTCCTTCGCGTTCAACAGTCCCCAGGCCACGTCCTCAAGCGCGCCGCGCCGGTCTCCGGCGGCGGAGAGGTGTTTCAACATCGCAGTGCTCTCGTTCGCAGACGGAGCCCTGGTTAAAATCGCCCAATAGAGCGCATCGACAATCTCGGGATCCCCGTTCCCCTCCTTGATCTGCCGGCCGATCCGATTGTTGTCCTGTCGTAGCAGCCGGTTCAGGGTCTCGCCCCCGGTGAGCTCGAAAACCTGCGCGAGGGTTGTCTCATCGTTTCGCTCGGCATCGGAACTGGTCAGTCGTGCCGGCTTGCCAAAAAGCTTGAGGAAGCGCCCGCTGTACCCGGGGTTCCGTGACAGGTGCACGCTTTCCACGCCGGGCATCCCGACCGACCGCGTGCTCTTGTGCGTGTCGGCAAACTCGATGGGGCCCGCCAGCGAACGGTGCGCGGCATCGATGATTACCTCCGCGGGATAGCGGCGCACGGTTGCGCGCGCGAAGTTCTCCTCGGAGCCTGCCGCGCCGCCACGGGGATCGGCAGAGAATTGGTAGGTTCCTGAGTTGGCGATCAAGCGGATCAGGTGTCGCGGGTCATAGCCGCTATCGCGAAGTTCATGTTCCAGGGTTTCCATCAGAGCCGGATTGGAGGCCGGGTTCGTGTCGCGGACATCGTCCACCGGTTCGATCAACGCGCGTCCGGTCATGTGAAACCATATCCTGTTGGCCTGCACCCTGGCAAAGTTCGGGTGGGAGATCACCCACTGCGCCATCTCCTCGAGTCTCCGATTCATGGATGCCAGCGGTGGCGCACCGCGTTCCAGCAACCCGGGCTCGGGTGGTTTCCTTGTGCGCGGGTGCTTGAGGACGATTTTTGGGTCGAGTTTGTCGAGATCCACAAGCTTCACTTTTTGCTCACCGCGGAACTGGTGCTTGTCGAACTTGTCCTTCCGCTTGTTCTCGACGATCTCGTAGTCGATGCCGTCGAAGAGCGCCGCGAAGCGGTAGTAGTCGTCCTGACGCACGTCCTCAAACGGATGGTCGTGGCAGCGGGCGCACTTGAGGCGACTGCCCAGAAACACCTGGGCCGTTGCCTCCGCGCGGTCGATTGGAAAACGCAGCGCACGGTAGAAGTTCGCCGGCGGATTCCCGTAGGTGCTTCCGGTTGCAGAGAGCACCTCGTGCGCGAAGACATCAAGAGGCTTGCCGGTTGCCAGGCCATCGCGGATCCAGTTGTGAAATATCTCAACACCCTTAGCGTCAAGAGTCTTCTCCTCGACCCGCAGAAGGTCCGCCCACTTTAGCGCCCAAAACTCCGCGTATTCGGGTGAAGCAAGGAGTCGCTCGATGAGCCTGGCGCGCTTCCCCGGATCGCGCTCATCGACGAACGCCTTTGCCTCACGGGGATCCGGGAGTGTCCCGGTGATGTCCAGGCAGGCGCGTCGCATAAAAGTCGCGTCGTCACACGATGCCGTTGGGTTTTCCTTGAATTGTTTCAGCTTGGAAAAAACGTGTTTGTCGATTGTGTTGGCGGGCGCCGGGCCGCTCCACCGGTAGCCCTTCCGCGGATGAATCATCCCCGCACGCATCGATGCGCGGCCGGAAAGGTATCTCGCAAATACCGTCGTCTCCCCCGTTTGTGCAAATTCCAGGACCCCGGCTGCTGTGACATCGGCGATCAGGTTGGAGGTTTCAAAAACCGCCCAGCGGGTCACATCAAGCTGCTCGCCGTCGGAAAAAGTTGCCGTCACCTTCAGCGCCAATGAGTTCCCCGGAGTGGTGAGCATCGCCACCCCGGGCGATACGGAGATCGACTTCAGGTGGGGCGCTTCGTTCGAATCCTCAGCGGCGCCTGCCCTGATCCAGTCCAGCAGGATCCGATATTCCGCCGACCCGGTCTCGAAGCGTTTTTTACCCTCGTGCTTCACTTGAAGCGTGGGCTTGAGAAGGACTTTGCTTGCCGTGGGTTCGTCGATATTCACTCGCCCTCCGGATCGCAGGGCCTTGAAATCTGACACCGGCTTCTCCCCCCAAAGCGACAGCTTGAATCCCCCCTTTCCGTTCTGGTTCCCGTGGCACGCACTGGCGTTGCAACCGGCCTTTGACAGCACGGCCATCACGTCGCGAGAAAAGCTCGTTTCCTCCGCGACCAGGACACAGGGAGCGAACAGAAACATCGCAAACAACCTGGCAAAATACGTGTGCAAAGCCCCGTAAATCTAAAGCGTCCCCGCCGCTCCCTCAAGTTGTTTCAGCCTTCCTATTACACCTCCTTTTTACGGCCGCTCAGGTGGTTGGCGCTGTCTGGCGGTCGCGATTGCAGATTGCTTTGGCCAAGCGAGGTCGATAGTTTGTCCGCCGTTCGCAGCAGATCATGAAGAAGGTTATTTTTACCGTACTGTTTTTCGCCGTGAGCCTTGGCTTGTCGGCTGACGATTGGCCGCAATGGCGAGGCCCCAACCGCGACGGCATCAGCCGTGAGACCGGTCTGTTGCAGGCTTGGCCAAGCGCCGGGCCGAAGCGTGTCTGGCTGAGCCGCGACATTGGTCTGGGCTACTCGGCGCCGGTGGTGGCCAAGGGCAGGTTGTTTGTCTTGGGAACCAAGGACGGCAAGGAGCGGTTGTTCGCGAAGGTAGTCAAGAGTGGCAAGACGTTGTGGACGGCTAAGTTGGGCGATATTTTTTCAAATAACTGGGGGAATGGACCACGGGGCAGTGCCACGGTCGATGGCGGGAAAGTTTTTGCGCTGGGGGCGAATGGCGGCTTGGTGTGTGCCGACGTCGGAGACGGCAAGGTCAATTGGCGAGTCGAGCTAGCTGGCGACCTCGGGGGGAAGGCGCCCAACTGGGGCTATACGGAGTCTGTGCTGGTGGATGGGGATGTTGTCATCTGCACGCCCGGCGGAAAAAAGGGGACGTTGGTTGCTCTCAACAAAACCACGGGCAAGATCATTTGGCGTAGCAGAGACTGGACGGACGGGGCGCAGTACGCGTCGGTGGTCGCAGTCGAGCACAACGGCGAACGTCAATATATTCAGCTTACGCAGAAAACTTTGGCCGGAATTTCCGCCGAGGATGGAGCGGTGTTATGGCGCACTGCGTGGCGTGGGCGCACTGCGGTCATCCCCACCCCGATTTTTCATGATGGCCAAGTTTATATCAGCGCGGGATACGGTGCCGGCTGCCGAAAGATCACGCTCGAGAGCGGCCACAAGGTGGTTGAAAATTATTACAACAGGAACTTGAAAAACCATCATGGCGGCGTGCTGCTGTTCGATGGGCATCTGTACGGTTACTCCGATGGCCGCGGGTGGACGTGTCAGGATTTCGAAACTGGCGAGGTGGTGTGGGATTCCAAAAAGTTCGGCAAGGGTTGCGTGTTTTATGCCGACAACCGCCTGTACTGCTTAGAGGAAAGCTCGGGCAAAGTGGTTCTCGCGGAGGCCAACTCATCCGGCTGGAAGGAGCACGGCCGTTTCAAGCTCGACCCCCAAACCGAGCTTCGCAAGCCGTCCGGCCGAGTCTGGACACACCCAGTTGTGGCTAATGGCGTGATGTATCTGCGCGACCAAGAGCTGCTTTTCGCCTTCGACGTCAAGGCCCGGTAGAGCCGTCCGTCTGGACAAGCAGTGTGGTTGACAATTCTGCCCAAGGTGCGCAGTTTGCCCGGAGACCCGATGAGTGGGAGGCTTGCTTTCCCAATGCTGGCCTTAGGCCAAGTGCAATAATAAAAAGGACCAAACTTATGAATAAAACAACAACGACAAGACGCAGTTTTCTCAAATCCTCACTGGCCACTGGCACCGCTGCATTGATTTGCGGAACCAAGGGACAGGTCAGCGTACATGGTGCGAACGACCGGCTCCGCATCGCGGTGGCCGGCCTGAATGGGCGCGGCGGCAGCCATATCAACGGCTGGCTTGGTCAGAAAAACGTGGAGATCGCCTACCTCATCGACCCGGACGAGAAGGCGGTCGCCCGCAAGATGGACGAGGTCCGCAAGAAGACCAAGGGCCAGTTCAACACCAAGGGCGTTGCGGATATTCGCCAGGCCTTGGCCGACAAGTCTGTGGACGCGATCTCGATCGCGACACCGAACCATTGGCACTCGCTCATGACAATCTGGGGCGCCCAGGCCGGCAAGCACGTTTACGTCGAGAAGCCGATGAGCCACGACGTACACGAGGGCCGCGTTGCAGTCGAGGCGCAACGCAAGTACGGCGTCGTGATCCAGCATGGCACGCAGCAGCGCAGCAGCGCGAATGTCGCCGGCCTGCATGAGATGATCAACGCCGGCAAATTCGGCAAGCTTAAGATTTCTTACGGCTACTGCTGCAAGCCGCGTACCGGCATCGGGTTCAAGAGCCCATCCGCCCCGCCGCCGAATCTGGACTGGAACCTGTGGCGTGGGCCGGCCGTGATTGACACATATCACGACAACTATGTGCACTACAATTGGCACTGGTTCTGGGAAACCGGCAACGGCGACTTGAACAACCAAGGAACGCACCAGCTTGACGTGGCGCGCTGGGCGATGGATCCGTCGCTGACAAACCCGGTGCGCGCGATGGCGATCGGTGGCCGCTTCCAGTGGGGTGACCAGGGCGAGACGCCGAACACCATGTTTGGTATCGCCGAGTACCCGAACGGGCAGACCCTGTTTTTCAATGTTCGCAACGTGAACTATAACGGGTATCAGCGTCAGGTGGAGAACGAGTATTACTTCGAGGATGGCGGCAGGATTGTCCGCGGCCAATATTATGCCAAGGGCAGTGACAAGGGTGAGAAGCTATCGATACCCAACGGCAAGGTGACACCGGGCGGTAACTGGGGCAGCTTCATTGCTGCCTGCAGGGCTAATGACCCAAGCATGGCCAACGGCAACGTCTACGACGCGCACTACGGCTGCGTGGCTGGGCACCTAATGAACAACTCGTACCGCCTCGGCAAGAGCATGCCGTTCAACGCCAAGTCCGGGCGGTTCGGGGACAACAAGGACGCGTACGAGCATTTCATGAGTCTGCACAGCGTTATGAGCGATGGCGTGAAGGTGCCGGAGGACGGCAGCAACTATGTGATCGGGCCTTGGCTGACGTTCAATGCGGACAAGGAAATCCACACCGGCGCCCATGCGGTCGAGGCGAACGCGCTATTGAAGGATAACAACCGGCCCGGGTTTCAGGTGCCGCACGTCCGCAACGTCTGACTTCGAGGCAACGTATTCATCGGCTTGGCCAAGCGGCGCGACCGCTTGGCCAAGCGCGTTTTAATCGACGGAGATCAGCCGGAAGAAGCCCGGCTTGGCGGAAGACTTGACGGGAATCGTCGTTGAGCCTGACTCGGTTATAGTCTTGTAGGATTGCCAGTTTGAGAGGTCGAACGATGATTGAATCAACCACTTTCCGGTGGCGGGAATGTTATAGTGGATGACAAGGGTTCCGGTCGGGGTGAGTTGGATCGCCATTTCTGATATCACCTCGCTTGGCTGGAGCCGGTTCGTGTGGCGGGCGTTTTGACCGAACATGGGCCAAGGGGAGTTTGCAGGGCCGGAGCTGGAGCTTTTGAATGAGTAAACCTTGCCGTCATTGGAACCAACGTGGACGAATCCGTTGCTTCCGATGACGGGTGAGGACTCGATCGAGGCTCCGGATTTGAACGTCCAGCGAACGGCACCGTTCCTGCCGTTCAGCGCGTAGAATGTTTTGTCCCATGACCCGATGTAAACGGTTCCATCGTTCCCGACCGCTGGTGAGGAGAAGACGGGGTTCCCGGTTTTGAACTTCCAAACCAGCGCGCCGTTGGTTCCCTTCAAGGCGTAGACCCTGTGATCCCACGAGCCGAAGTAAACGGTTCCGTCCGGCCCGATGGCCGGTGAAGAGTCGACGTCCCCGCCGGTTTTAAACGCCCATTTTTTCGCGCCGGTCTCTCCGTCCAGAGCGTAAAGATTGTCGTCCCATGAGCCGATGTAAACGGTTCCGTGGCTTCCAATGGCGGGTGACGAATCGACGTCTCCGCCAGTTTCGTATTCCCACAGCTTGGTGCCGGTGCGGGTGTCCAGCGCGTAAACCTTCTTGTCGCCGGAGCCGAAGTAAACGATGCCGTCGCGGCTGATGGCGGGGGAGGAATTGATTTTTCCACCGGTTTTGAACGCCCATTTTTTCGCGCCGGTTTTTCCGTCCAAGGCGTAAAGATGGCTGTCCCAGGAACCGGCGTAAACCGTTCCGTCAGCGCCGATTGCCGGGGATGATTTCACGCAGTCTCCGGTTATGAAATCCCATTTTATGAATCCCTGTTTCCCGTCCAATGCGTAAATCTTTTTGTCCGTCGAACCGAAATAAACCGTTCCGTCCGTGCCGATAGACGGTGTGGATTCGATGCTGCCTTTCGCCGTAAACCCCCATTTGACAATTTGGCTTTTTCCGGCGATGGCCCGAACGCTGCCGCCTTGGTCCGCCTCGTAAAGGGTGCCGTCCGCCCCGATTGCCGGGGACGTCCTGATGCGGGAGCCCACGTTGAATTCGCCGAGTTTCTCCCCGGGTTGCATAGAGGACAGGGGATCGGTCTTGCGATTGTAAATCTCATCCCAATCGCTCAAGCCGTCATTATCCGTATCCCACTTGAGAGGATTCGTCTTGTGTGTTTTCAGTTCGTTGCCGTCGGCGATTCCATCCTTGTCGGTGTCGGCGATGGATGGGTTGGTTTTGTGTTTGTTGATTTCATCGCTGTCACTTAGACCGTCTCGATCTGTGTCGGCCAATCTTGGGTTGGTGTGGTGAGTGTTGAGTTCGGCTGTGTCGGTCAAGCCGTCGGAGTCGGAGTCCTCGTTACCGTCGGGAATGCCATCCCCATCGGTATCAGCCGCCAGCGGATCGGTGCTGAAGATATTCACTTCTGATCCGTCATTGAGCCGATCCCCGTCGGTGTCTGCCGAACTGGGGTCGGTCTTGCGGATGTACAGTTCGTCGAAGTTGGTGAGTCCGTCCTGATCGTGGTCCTCGTTTCCATCGGCGACTCCGTCCTGATCTTGGTCGGCGTTTGTTGGGTTGGTGCCGAGATTGATTTCATCGGGATCGGTCAACCTATCCCCGTCTGTATCGACCAGGGTAGGATCGGTTTTGTGGAGCTTGATTTCGTCGGTGTCAATGAGGCCATCTCCGTCGGTGTCAGTCAGGTGGGGGTCGGTTTTATAAATATTGATTTCGTCGCCATCACTTAAGCCGTCCCCGTCTGTGTCATTGATAACCGGGTTGGTTTTATGGACATTAAACTCGTCCGCGTCTGAGAGGCCGTCGGAGTCGGAGTCCTCCTGTCCGTCAATGATTCCATCGCCATCGGAGTCTCGGGTTAGCGGTTTAGTGCCCAGAACATTGATTTCGACACCGTCATTGAGTCCATCGTTGTCGGTATCTGCGACCATGGGATCGGTTTTGTGGATTGGCCCCGTACGATCCCGTATGAACTTTAGTTCCTCCGCGTCCGATATTCCGTCCGAGTCGGAGTCTTCAAGGGGATCAATGATTCCATCGTCGTCAGAATCGAAGTTCAACGGATCGGTGCCCAGGATGTTCACCTCGGAACCATCATCGAGGCTATCCTGGTCGGTATCTGCCGAATTGGGGTCAGTTTTGTGAATATTGAGTTCATCGCTGTCAATTAGGCCGTCCTGGTCACTATCATCCAGTGAAGGATCGGTTTTGTGGATGTTGATTTCATCGCCGTCTATCAGCTTGTCTCCATCAGTATCGACCAACAACGGATCGGTCTTTAAATGGACCTCATCAGAATCGTTCAAGCCGTCTCCGTCCGTATCTGCTTTTGCTGGATCGGTTTTGTAAATGTTCAACTCAACGAGGTTGGCCAGTCCGTCAGAGTCGGCATCCTCGTCGCCGTCCAAAAACCCGTTTCCGTTGCTGTCTTTCTTCAGCGGATCAGTGGCGAGGACGAGCAATTCAATTCCGTCGCTTAAGTGGTCTCCATCAGTATCGGCCACCAATGGGTTGGTGGCATACTTTTTCAATTCATCGGAGTCGGTTAATCCGTCTGAGTCGGTATCTTCGTCGCCGTCAGGAAGTCCATCCTTATCCGTATCGGCTGTTATCGGGTCGGTTTTCAACTGAATCTCACTGCCGTCAAGCAGCGAGTCGTTGTCCGTGTCCGCATCCAGGGGATCGGTCTTGTGGATGTAGATTTCATCGAAGTTGGTGAGCCCGTCCTTGTCGATGTCTTCGTTTCCATCAAGCACACCATCCTCATCGGTATCGGCAGTTGATGGATCGGTGCCAAGGACGTTTACCTCGGCTCCGTCACTGAGTCTGTCTAGGTCAGTGTCAGCCACGATCGGGGCCGTGCCGTACTTGTTGAGTTCATCTAAGTTTGACAGGCCGTCAGAGTCGGAGTCCTCGTTCCCGTCACTGATGCCATCGCCGTCGGAGTCCTGGGCCAGCGGATTGGTGCGCAGTACGTTCACCTCGATACCATCACCGATGCCATCACCGTCGGTGTCCGTTAGTTTGGGATTCGTTTTAAGCCTTACTTCCTCCCCGTCATTGAGGCCATCCCGGTCAACATCCGCAACCTTGGGCATCGTGCCGTACAGATCGAGTTCATCGGCGTCCATGAGGTCGTCGGAGTCGGTATCCTCGTTTCCATCAATCGTTCCATCGTCGTCCGTATCGCGCAGCAGGGGATTGGTGTTTAGGACATTCACTTCCGTCCAGTCGCTCAGGCGGTCTTCATCCGTGTCGGCGGAGAAGGGATCGGTCTTCAGGGCCACCTCCTGCCGGTCATTCAACCCGTCGCCGTCAATATCCGCCTCGAAAGGATCGGTGTGGTGTACATTAAGTTCATCCGCGTCTGACAGGCCATCGGAGTCGGAATCCTCCCTGCCGTCACTCGTTCCGTTATTATCGGAATCCTGAACAAGCGGGTCGGTTTTCAGGACATTCAACTCATCACTGTCGTTCACCTCGTCCTGATCCGTGTCCGCCGCTTTGGGATCGGTTTTGTGGACACTGATTTCATTCAGGTCTGAGAGACCGTCAGAGTCGGAGTCCTCATTCCCATCGCTTATTCCGTCGCCATCGGAATCTAGAGCCAACGGATTGGTCCCAAGGACGTTCACCTCGATCCCATCGCTGAGACCATCGTTATCGGTGTCGGCCGCCATGGGATCGGTTTTCTGGATTGGCCCAGTCCGATCCCGGATGTACTTGAGTTCCTCAACGTCCAGTATTCCGTCAGAGTCGGAGTCTTCAAGGGTGTCAACGGTACCGTCGCCATCGGAGTCAATCTCCAGCGGATTGGTCTTAAGGATGACCAACTCGATTCGATCACTAAGCCAATCCCCATCGGTGTCTTGGCTCATTGGATTAGTTTTGTGGATGTTGATTTCATCCGCATCGCTTAGTCCATCCGAGTCGGAGTCCTCGTCAGCATCCTGGATGCCGTCCCCGTCGGAGTCTTGAGCCAATGGATTCGTGCCCAAAATGTTCACCTCGACACCATCATCAAGTCCGTCATCATCGGTGTCGTTGATAGAGGGGTGTGTTTGGAGACTTATTTCCTCGCCATCGTTCAATCCGTCCTGATCTGTGTCAGCCACCTTGGGGGCTGTACCGTATTTGTTAAGTTCTTCTGCATCCGAAAGACCGTCAGAGTCAGAGTCCTCTTCGCCGTCAATTGTCCCATCCCCATCAGAGTCCTTAACGGACGGGTTGGTGCCAACAACGTTCACTTCGATGCCGTCGCTGAGTCCATCGTTGTCGGAGTCGGCGATGGTGGGATTGGTCTTTAAGATGTTGGCTTCAACCCCGTCATTCAAGCCGTCCTTGTCCGTGTCTGATAGTTTTGGATTAGTTTTATGAATGAGAATCTCCTCGCCGTCGCTCAATCCGTCTAGGTCAATATCTGCTATTACTGGGCTTGTCTTGTGTGTGTTGACTTCGACACCGTCACTGAGTCCGTCTTCGTCGGTATCCGCCAACTTAAGGTTGGTTTTGTGGATGTTGATTTCATCCGCATCGCTTAGTCCATCCGAGTCGGAGTCCTCATCGCCGTCAATGGTTCCGTCCCCATCAGTGTCTTGAATCAATGGGTTTGAGTCCAGATCTGTGGCTTCAATTCCATCCTGGAGTTTATCCTTGTCGGTATCGGCCTCTAGTGGATTGGTTTTGTGGGTATTAACCTCCTCGCCGTCGTTGAGTCCGTCCCGATCACTATCTGCCTCATTGGGATCAGTGAAGTAAGTGTTGATTTCAACCCCATCACTTAAGCCGTCCTGATCCGTGTCAGCCACTGTCGGATCAGTTTTGTGCTTTCTTATCTCGTCACTGTCATTACTGCCATCCTCGTCGGTATCGGCTTTTAAGGGATCTGTTCCCAGGTCATTCACCTCTAACCCATCATTGAGTCTATCCTTATCTGTATCGCGCAAGGAGGGGTCTGTTTTGTAATTGTTAACCTCCTCGCCGTCGTTGAGTCCGTCTCGATCGCTATCTGGTAGATTGGGATTGGTATTGTGTTTGTTGAATTCGTCCGAATCGCTTAGTCCATCGGAGTCGGAGTCCTCGTCACCGTCAATTATTCCATCCCCGTTGGAATCACTTTTTAAAGGATCAGTTCCATGCTCCACCTCATCATTGTCATTCAGGCCATCCTGATCGGTGTCAGCCAACTTCGGATCTGAGTGGTATGAGTAGAGTTCTATTGCATCGCTTAGTCCATCGGAGTCGGAGTCCTCGTCCCCGTCATTTGTACCATCCCCATCGGAGTCGATTTTCAAAGGATTACTGTTAAGTATCTTCACCTCAATTCCGTCACTAATCAGATCGTTATCTGTATCAGCAACTGAGGGATTGGTTGTTAAGGACACCTCCTCACCGTCGCTTAGTCCATCCTCGTCTGTATCCTTAACCTTTGGATTGGTTTTGTGGATGTTGATTTCATCCGCATCGCTTAGTCCATCGGAGTCGGAGTCCTCATCGCCGTCAATTGTTCCATCCCCATCAGTGTCTTGAACCAATGGATTCGAGTCCAGAGCTGTGACTTCAATTCCATCCCGGAGTTTATCCTTGTCGGTATCGGCTTCTAGTGGATTGGTTTTGTGGGTATTGACCTCATCGCCGTCGCTGAGTCCGTCCCGATCACTATCTGGTAGATTGGGATTGGTATTGTGTTTGTTGAATTCGTCCGAATTGGTCAGTCCATCGGAGTCGAAGTCCTCGTCGCCGTCATGCTTGCCGTTCTTATCGGTGTCTTGAACCAAGGGATCCGAATTCAGCACGTTTAGTTCAATCTCGTCACTCAGCCCATCCTTGTCAGTATCGGTTTCTATAGGATTAGTTTTGTATATATTGACTTCATCACTGTCATGCAAGCCATCTCCATCAGAGTCCACCTCCTTGGGATTGGTGTGGTAGGTGTTGATTTCAACTTTGTCTGATAAACCGTCTGAATCGGAGTCTTCATCGCCGTCTTCGATTCCATCTCCATCAGAATCAGGCTCCAGCGGATCGGTCTGCAAGACGTTAACCTCAATCCCGTCACTCAGCCCATCCTTATCCGTGTCGCTGATTGAAGGATTAGTCTTGTGGGTGTTGACCTCCTCGCCGTCGTTCAAGCCGTCCTGGTCTGTGTCCGGTACTTTTGTAGCTGTTCCGGTTTTATTGAGTTCGTCTGCATCACTTAGTCCATCGGAGTCGGAGTCCTCATTCCCGTCAATTGTTCCATCCCCATCGGAGTCATCTTTCAGTGGATCGGTCTGCAAGACGTTAAACTCTATCCCGTCACTAAGCCCATCCTTATCAGTGTCGTTGATTGAAGGATTGGTTTTGTGGGTGTTGACCTCCTCTCCATCGCTTAGACCGTCCCGGTCACTATCCTTTGCCTTGTGATCGGTATTATAGATGTTTAGCTCATCTGCATCGCTCAGTCCATCGAAGTCGGAGTCCTCATCGCCGTCAATTGTTCCATCCTTATCAGAGTCATCCTTTAAAGGGTCGGTTCCAACTTCAAGGACTTCAATTCCATCACTTAGCCCATCCTTGTCAGTATCGATCTCTAAAGGATTGGTTTTGTGGATATTTAGTTCATCCGCATCGCTCAAGCCATCAGAGTCAGAGTCCTTGTTGCCATCAATTATTCCATCCTCGTCAAAGTCGTTCTCCAAAGGATCGGTCCCCAAGACGTTCAACTCATCGCCGTCAGTTAGCCAATCCCCATCGGTGTCTTGGCTCATTGGATTGGTTTTGTGGATGTTGGTTTCATCCGCATCGCTTAGTCCATCGGAGTCGGAGTCCTCGTCGCCATCAATTATTCCATCCTGATCAGAGTCATTCTTTAAAGGGTCGGTTCCAAGTTCAAGGACTTCAATTCCATCACTTAGCCCATCCTTGTCAGTATCGATCTCTAAAGGATTGGTTTTGTGGATATTGATTTCCGCGCCATCAATTAGGCCATCCTGATCACTGTCATCCGTCGTAGGATCGGTTTTGTGCTTGTTGAGTTCATCGCCATCACTTGAACCGTCTTTATCTGTGTCTTCCATTACTGGACTGGTACCGAAAAGATAAAGTTCATCCTCGTTTGATAGTCCGTCAGAATCGAAGTCTTCGTTACCATCTGTTATTTTATCCCCATCAGAATCAACTTTTAACGGATATGTATTTAGCACATTCACCTCAACCCCATCACGAAGCCCATCCCCGTCAGTGTCAGGCATGTTGGGATCGGTATCATGGATGTTGATTTCATTGGCATCGCTCAAGCCATCGGAGTCGGAGTCCTCGTCCCCATCATTTGTACCATCCCCATCGGAGTCGATTTTCAAAGGATTACTGTTAAGTATCTTCACCTCAATTCCATCACTAATCAGATCGTTATCTGTATCAGCAACTGAGGGATTGGTTGTTAAGGACACCTCCTCACCGTCGCTTAGTCCATCCTCGTCTGTATCCTTAACCTTTGGATTGGTTTTGTGGATGTTGATTTCATCCGCATCGCTTAGTCCATCGGAGTCGGAGTCCTCATCGCCGTCAATTGTTCCATCCCCGTTAGAATCTTGAAGTGTGGGATCAGTCCCATATTTCACCTCATCGCCGTCAAGAAGCCCATCGTTGTCGGTGTCAGGCTCATTAGGCTTTGTCTTATGGGTATTGATCTCATCCGCATCGCTTAGTCCATCGGAATCGGAGTCCTCATTGCTGTCACTGATGCCGTTACCGCTGGAATCAGTTTTCAAAGGATCAGTACCAATTTTCACCTCATCGCCGTCACTGAGTCCGTCTTTGTCCGTATCAACTTCAGAAGGATCAGTTTTGAGATTCACTTCCGCGTTGTCAGTTAGGCCGTCCTGATCGGTGTCAGCCAACTTGGGATCTGTGTGGTGAATGTTGATTTCTTCTGCATCGCTTAGTCCATCGGAGTCGGAGTCCTCATCGCCGTCAATTGTTCCATCCCCGTTAGAATCTTGAAGTGTGGGATCAGACCCATATTTCACCTCATCGCCGTCAAGAAGCCCATCGTTGTCGGTGTCAGGCTTATTAGGCTTTGTCTTATGGGTATTGATTTCATCAGCGTCGCTTAAGCCATCAAAGTCAGAGTCTTCGTCTCCGTCTACTGTTCCATCCTCATTAGAGTCAATTTTTAAAGGATTAGTACCATATTCCAACTCATCGTTGTCATTTAGGCCGTCCTGGTCCGTGTCCGCCTCCGTGGGATTGGTGAGGTGAATGCTGATTTCATCGCCGTCATTGAGATCATCTTCGTCTGTATCGATCCTATTTGGATCCGTTTTGTGAATCTTGATTTCGTCGGTGTCAATAAGCCCATCCCCATCGGTGTCGGACATGAAAGGACTCGTCTTGAACGTGTTGACTTCGTCGCCGTCATTGAGACCGTCCCCGTCCGTGTCATGAATTACCGGGCTTGTACCAAAAAGATTGAGTTCATCTGCGTTGGTCAGTCCGTCGGAATCCGGATCCTCGTTGCCATCTATAACTCCATCTCCATCGGTGTCGGCTTTTAGGGGGTCGGTATTCATGACCTGCACCTCCACCCCGTCACTGAGCCAATCTTCATCCGTGTCCGCCACTTGAGGGTCGGTCTTGTGGACGTGGACTTCTTTTGCATTCGATAAGCCGTCAAAATCAGAATCCTCATTATTGTCAGGGATGCCATCTCCGTCGGAATCGGCCTGCAGCGGGTTGGTGTCCAGAACGTGCACCTCGGTCCAGTCGCTTAAGCTATCTCCATCGGTGTCGGCCACAAGTGGGTTGGTTTTTAAAGCCACCTCTTCGCCATCACTGAGACCGTCCCCATCTACATCAGCCTCATTTGGATCAGTGTTAATGCCAATCTCATTGCTGTCACTTAAGCCATCTTTGTCACTATCTGCCACCATAGGGTCGGTGTGGTGGGTGTAGAGTTCGTCCGCATCTGATAGGCCATCGGAGTCGGAGTCCTCTTCGCCGTCCATAGTTCCATCCCCGTCTGAGTCTTGAAACAGCGGCCGGGTACCAATGATATTCAACTCATCAGCATCGTTGAGGCCGTCCTGGTCGCTATCCGCCACCATGGGGTCGGTTTTGTGGATGTTGATCTCATCGCCATCATTCAGGCCATCAGAGTCGGAGTCCTCGTGGGGATCGAGGATCCCATTCCCGTCGGTGTCGGGGTCTAGCGGGTTGGTGCCAAGTAAATTCACCTCATCGGGATCTCTTAATCCATCCTTGTCGGTGTCGGCCAGAGAGGCGTTTGTCTTGAGGGCCAGTTCCTCGCCGTCGCTGAGTCCGTCCTGATCCGTATCAGCTTTCAGGGGATTGGTTTTATGAGTCCACACCTCGTCGTTGTCGGTAAGGCCGTCCCCGTCGGTGTCGGGGGTTAACGGATTTGTGCTGAGGACATTTACCTCGAACCCATCGCGGAGACTATCCAGGTCCGTGTCAGGCGCCAAAGGATCGGTTTTTTGGATATTGATCTCCTCGCTGTCACTCAGGCCGTCCTGGTCGCTATCCGCCACCATGGGGTCGGTCTTGTGGATGTATAGTTCATCCGCGTTACTAAGGCTGTCGGAGTCGGCATCCTCGTCGCTGTCAATTGTCCCATCCCCGTCCGTATCCCTAACAAATGGATTCGTATTCAGCACAGTCACCTCGGCTCCGTCACTTAATCCATCCTGGTCGGTGTCAATCTTTGAGGGATCAGTTTTGTGGATGTTGATTTCATCCCCATCACTTAATCCATCCTCATCGATATCGGCAACATTGGGGTTGGTGTTATGGTTGTTAAGTTCATCCCCATCCGACAGGCCGTCTGAGTCTGAGTCCTCGTCGCCGTCCATGATTCCATCGTTATTTGAGTCCTGAACCGACGGATTGGTGCCGGTGACGTGCAACTCATCGGGGTCGCTCAGGCCATCTTCATCCGTATCAACTGCCAAGGGATCGGTCTTGTGAATGTTGATTTCATCGCCGTCGCTTAGACTGTCCTCATCCGTGTCCGCCACCTTGGGATTAGTGTGGTAGAGGTTGATTTCAACCGTATCCGACAGGCCATCAGAGTCGGAGTCCTCGTCGCCATCGATGATCCCATCTCCGTCAGTATCCTGATCTGAGGGATTGGTGCCTATGACATGTATTTCAGTCGCATCGGTTAATCCATCCTTGTCGGTATCGGCCGCTGCGGGATTGGTGTTGTGGAGGGCGATCTCATCGCCGTCGCTTAGGCCGTCATGATCTGTGTCGCTCACTCTGGGATTGGTATGGTGGATGTTGAACTCATCCCCGTCCGACAAGCCGTCAGAGTCGGAGTCCTCATTGCTGTCACTGATGCCATTCCCGTTGGAATCAGCTTTCAACGGTTGAGTACCATGGATCACCTCATCGCCGTCACTTAAGCCATCTTTGTCACTGTCAACTACATTGGGATTGGTGTGGTGAGTGTAGAGTTCAACCGCATCCGGCAAGCTGTCGGAGTCGGAGTCCTCGTCGCCGTCACTCACGCCATCCCCATCTGTGTCCGGAACCAGCGGGCTGGTTCCAATAACCCGGACTTCATCGCCATCGCCCAGCCCGTCCTTGTCGGTGTCCCATTCCAAGGGGTTGGTTTTCAGGTCTATTTCGTCGTTATCATTTAGGCTGTCCTGATCTGTATCAGCGACCTTGGGGTTCGTCTGGTGGGTGTTGATTTCATCGCCGTCGTTTAGACTGTCTGCGTCTGTATCAGCTGAGTTTGGATCGGTCTTATGATGGTCGATCTCGTCGGTGTCAATCAGTCCATCCCCGTCGGTGTCAGGCAGGAGGGGGTCGGTGTCATGGATGTTGGCTTCCTCGCCGTCACTTAGTCCATCCCCATCGGTGTCACCGTTAAGCGGGTTGGTGCCAAAAAGGTTTAGCTCATTCGCATTGGACAGCCCGTCGGAGTCCGAGTCCTCGTCACCATCCGTGA
>Ga0233434_1001582_pt1 | contig 21942 bp, 24 predicted proteins | sample SI_122_August201_4_FD_182738 | JGI IMG/M metagenome (GOLD analysis project Ga0233434, IMG submission 182738) | Seawater microbial communities from Saanich Inlet, British Columbia, Canada - SI_122_August2016_120_MG | ecosystem: Environmental > Aquatic > Marine > Inlet | place: Canada: British... | reverse complement strand
GATGTTACCAAATAGTTAATAGTTTCAATGCGTTAGGGAGGGTTCTGGAAAGAAGTGATCATCGATTCTGGATCTTGATCAGTGATTCTGGATAAATCGAAAAAGTGATCAACTTTTTCCAGAATCAGTGATCAACTTAAACCAGAATGGGTGATCAACCGTTTCCAGAATCGGTGATCAACATGGGCCAGAATACGCAATTCTCTCACCTAGAAGCTTTTCGAGCTCGGCCACCCCCGACATATGGTATGCTCAGCATCCGGTTATTCTATCTGGCATCATGAATCGTTTCGAATTTGGTATTGAAAGTTGGAATGTATGGACACCTGACTCCGACCAGGATGGAACCGATTCCAAGGATCGAGGACAGGGCGAAGCATTAGCTAAGAATGCAGTTGATCTATCTGCTTTTCCGGCGATGTTACGGCGCCGACTAAGCAAACCAGGCAAGACCGCGCTACATACAATCCTTCAACTTAAGGACAATTTACCCGAGGAAATTCCCACCGTATTCAGTTCACACTACGGTGAAGTCGAACGTTCAGTCTCTCTTTTGAATTCCCTTGCGCACGGCGAACCCTTATCACCAACAGACTTCAGCCTTGCCGTTCATAATGCAGTCGCAGGGGTATATTCCATTGGATGTAAACAGCACTCAAATATGAATGCCATTAGCGCCGGTTCCGGTGGGTTTACCATGGGGCTTGTGGAAGCCTGCGGACTTCTTTTAGAACATGATTATGTGCTGTGTGTAGACTATGGGTCACCTTTACCGGAACCCTACGAGAACACCAGTAATCAAGAGGAGTATCCCTATGCCATCGCGATGCTCATTTCTAAAACTGGGGCTGATCAGGTGCAGATTTTTCAAACCAGAGTGCCCGATGATACCGGTGACGTTGAGCCAGACTCATTTCCACCTGATCAACTCATCAATTTTTTAAACAAAAAAAATAACCACTTTCGCCTTAAGTCTGGGAATGCTCTTTGGAATTTCCAACGAAACAACAATGAGCAGTGAGCCTTCTGCTATGAGCCTAAATTATTTCTGGAGGCTTGTAGCAACCGCGATCTGTTTTTCCTTGTTCGGTCTCGGTGGCTTAGTCATTAGTCTTGTAGCTCTACCAATTAGTCTGTGCCTGGATGGCTCTCAACATGAAAAATTCGCAAAGAAATTGGTTCGATTAACGTTTTTTTGCTTTGTTCACATCATGCGAATGCTGGGCGTGCTCTCCTTCAGTAGCGAGAATCTGGAAGCGTTAAAAATACGACGACAACTGATCATCGCAAACCATCCTACATTGGTGGATATCGTTTTTCTTATTGCGCTGATACCTTCAGCAGATTGCATTATCAAAAGCGACCTACTTCGAAACCCATTCATGCGGGGGGCGATCCGGTTCGCTGGTTTCATTTCAAATGATGATCCTGAACTCGTTATTGAACAAGCGGCAGCTTCCCTCGCACGGGGAAATAGTTTGATAATATTCCCCGAAGGAACACGCAGTAAAAGATGCGAGTCTCTTTACTTTCTTCGTGGTGCCGCCAACATCGCAGTCAGGACCAGAACTGATCTACGGCCTGTAATAATTAGCTGTAACCCCCTGACTTTAGGTAAAGAAGACAAATGGTATGAGATTCCACCAACAAAATTTCACTATAATCTGTGTGTGAGAGATACTCTTTCAGTGGACGCTTTCTTAGGAGAGGAGAATAGTATAGCTTCTCGTAAACTCACTCAAGATCTTGAGACCTATTTCAACACGGAGAGCCATTGGAATGAGTAATCTGGAACATGAACTGAAAGTGCTTTTGATTCAGGCTTTGGATTTGGAAGACATCACACCGGAAGAAATAGAAACTGACGCCCCACTATTTGGAGACGGACTAGGCCTGGATTCTATCGACGCCCTCGAAATCGGTCTTGAGCTGCAGACTCACTATCAGGTAGAGCTCGACCCAGAGGATGAAGACACGCATGAACATTTTGCCAGCATTCGCACCTTAGCGAACCTTGTACGATCTCAGAATGCACCGGCGGGAGAATAATTATGAACAAAGAAAAAATATTCAACCGCCTTAAAGACATTTTTGTCGAAATGTTTGAACTGGAAGAGAGTGATATTACATTGAGCGCAAACCTGTACGAAGATCTCGATATCGATAGTATCGACGCAGTGGATCTTGTCATCCGTCTCAAAGAATGGACTGGGGAAAAGGTTGCACCGGAAGAATTCAAGGAGGTGCGTACCGTTGGGGATGTCGTTGATTCAATCGATGAGTTGATCAATCGCTGATATGCAGGTGTTCCTACGGGTGGCGCTCATTATCATTACCCTGGCGTACCCGTTCGTCTTCTACTTTGGCTCAGAATCTTGGGACCCTTGGGTATTGGGTGTCTTTTTAATGGCGTTAGCAAGCACACGCATACTGGCTACCGACTCACAATTGGGGTCAAAAACCATATGGTTGGGCATCATGGTTTTTTTGGGGTTCGTAATATTTGGCCTAGGCAGACCGGACGGCTATAAGCTCTACCCAATTTTGGTCAATCTGATCTTTCTCAGCCTGTTTAGTTATAGTCTCGTGTTTCCTCCAACGATCATTGAGAAAATCGCGCGTTTAGCCGAACCGGATTTACCTCCCAGCGGTGTAATCTATGCGCGCAAGGTCACGATTTGCTGGATTTGTTTTTTCATAATTAACGGATCTGCATCAGCTATTTCCGCACTTTGGATGAGTGACGAAATATGGCTCCTTTATAATGGTTTGATTTCGTATCTACTGATGGGGGCTCTATTTACTGTGGAATTTCTGGTACGCAATGTACTTCGAAGTAAAAATGACCAGCTTATATAGCCCAATCGAAACATTACTCTCTTCGGATAGAGATCCCGCTAGCATCGTAGCGATCTCCGACGTAGGTCCTGTCGACTGGCGATCTTGGAAAAGAGAAACATTACACTGGATCGCGTTTTTCCAGTCCAGGTCTGAAGAAAGGTGGGTCTTGTATTGCGATTCAAGTCTTCGTTTCTCACAGATTTTCTTTGCGTTACTCCATGCGGGGAAAACCATTTATCTTGCAGGCAATTCGCTACCAGGCACCCAAAAACAACTTTACGATTCTGTTGATGCATTTGTTGGTGATTTCGAACCAGTAATAACAAACCATGAATCGCAAGGAAAGACTAGTGTTCAACATCTGAACCACAAAGGATTCAATTTTAATGATGATGAACCCGACGTTCGAGTCGAATCAATCGATATCAATGTGGTCAAGATATACCTATACACGTCGGGATCGACGGGGAAACCAGAAACCATACCTAAGACTCTGGGACAACTCAGCAGAGAAGGTACAACGCTCATCAATCATTGGCACTCAGAGTATGAAGATGCGTTAGTACTCGCTAGCGTCAGTCATCAACACATGTATGGGCTACTATTTCGTGTTTTGGTTCCACTTTCTATAGGTACACCATTTCTCGCGAGTATCTGTGCCTACAGTGAAGATATTCTTCGAAGCCTTTCCCTGTCAAAAAAGATCGTATTGGTTAGTAGTCCCAGCCACCTAACTCGTTTGTCGAGCAACGCCTCATGGCAGGACAACAAAGATCGGTTTTCCTGCATATTTTCTTCAACGGCACCGCTTAGTTTTTCAGACGCTCTTAAGGTGAAAGAAACTCTTGGCAAGTTGCCCATCGAAATTTATGGAACTTCAGAAACAGGAGGAATTGCGTGGCGCTCACAGCTAAGTAACGAACAACCTTTTCACCTGTTAGATGGTTTAACACTTCATCTCACTGAAAATGTTGGACGGTACCAACTTGAGTCTCCGCACTTGAGCTCGATGGATGGTTTCTTGCTAGAAGACAAGATTCAGCAACAAACTCCGACAGAATTTTCATTACACGGTCGGGGTGACAACATCGTTAAGGTGGAAGGAAAGCGGATCAACTTGTCGGAATTGGAACAAGCGATTTTGAACCACCCGTTCGTTACTCAAGCCAGATGCATTTGGATTCATGAAAATCGCGATTTCATTGCGACAGTAGTGGCGCTTAGCGATGAGGGTTTCATCCAGCTAAAGAAGCAGGGGAAACTTGCTTTCAAGAAATTGTTAATTGAACACCTGCGCCCGGATTTTGAACCCGTCATTATTCCGAGGAAATTTCGTTTCTCGAATAAGCTACCCGTCAATCAGCAAGGCAAGACCACCCAAATCATGCTGCAAGACATAGTGGGTCGGCAAAGTTTGGTTGGCCGATTGCCTTCGGTCGTTCTCTATGAGCAATTAGATGAACTGAAATGGGTCATCCAATTCGAAGTGCCGCCTAGCTTGAAATTCTTTCAAGGCCATTTCGAAGGTCAACCGATCTTACCCGGCATGGCCATGATATTTTGGGCAGAGTACTACGCTAACATTCTCTATACGCTGCCAAATGCGCAATCCTTGAAACTCACAAAATCAAAGTTCCAATCAGTTGTCTTGCCTGGAACTCGATTGTGCATGACGATTGAATACAACCCAGCCAAATCAACGCTCCAATATACCTTTGAATCCAGCAAAGGTATCCACAGTACCGGGTTTTTGATTCTGGGCGCCTAGTGTTGAAACCTTGTATTCTCATACCTGTCTACAATCATCCCCGCGAGATTCGAATGACTGTGGATTCCATAACCGAATCGCATGGTTTTCCTATCATATTGGTTGATGATGGCTCCGACTTTGAATGCGCAGAAGTGCTAAGAGTAATCAATGCACAGGTCGAGTCAGTTATGCTATTGAGGCTGCCAGATAATCTGGGTAAAGGTGGCGCCATAAAGGCGGGAATTTACCTTGCAGAAGAAAGTGGGTTTAGTCACGCGCTGCAGTTAGATGCGGATGGCCAACACGATATAGGTGACATAGATTTATTCTTGTCTATCGCACAGGACCACCTAGAAGACTTGGTGCTAGGCTATCCTCGATTCGATGATTCGATTCCAAAACATCGCTATTATGCTCGCTACCTCACCCACGTCTGGGTCTGGATAAATACACTTTCCTTTGAAGTCAAAGACAGTATGTGTGGGTTTCGGGTTTACCCGCTGCAGCAAATGAGGTCCTTGTTGGATAGACATACTCTGGGAAACCGCATGGAGTTCGATGTCGAAATAGTCGTACGGTGGTGTTGGTGTGGATTCGGTGTTCGCAACGTTGCAACAAGAGTAAGTTACCCTCTAGACGGGATATCACACTTTCGAGGATTCAAAGACAATCTCTTGATAACATGTATGCATACAAAACTTTTCTTCCTTATGCTTCTCCAGTTCCCCGCACTAATTGGGAAGAAATTTCGATGAGCTCCAACCTGAATAAATCCCGATCCCCTCTGAATCATTGGGCACAGCTTCAGGAAAAGGGGGGGGTGATTGGCATCAAAACAATGCTGACGATCTATCTGTATTTGGGGAGGACACCCTTCAACCTGATCCTGTATCCCGTCGTTCTTTACTACTTTCTCTCAAGTGCTGTCGCTCGAAAGTCATCTCAGTATTTCATCAATCGAGTTAGGTCGAAAATCGTATATCAACCGGGCAAAAAGTTGTGGCGTTTGAGCTTTGGCCATTTCTTGCAGTTTGCCAGTGGGATACTAGACAAACTGATCGGCTGGATGGGTGCAATCCAATACCAAGACGTCAACTTTCCCGACCAGGCCTCCATAATGTCGCTGGTAGAATCGAAACAAGGTGCGCTGATTATTGGCTCCCATCTAGGTAATCTTGAGGTCATGCGAGCCCTTAGCTCCTACAATGATAAAATCAGACTAAACATTCTCGTTCACACAAAACATGCCGAAAAGTTTAACCATCTACTCAATCATGGTGACGAGTCTCGGCGCCTTAACATGATCCAGGTTACCGAGATCAATCCCGCCACTGCAATCTCACTCAAAAAGCGATTGGCTGAAGGCGAATTCATCGTCATCATGGGAGATCGTATCCCAGTTCAGGAGTCCGGTAGTCGTCAGAGCTTGCGTACCGCTGTGGTGGATTTTCTTGGTTCAAAAGCGCTATTTTCATTGGGCCCCTATTTAGTTAGTTCGGTCCTAAAGTGCCCTGTGTATACTCTTTTCTGCGTAAAAGAGAACGAGAAATATACGATTAAGTTCGATTTTTTCTCTGATCCAATCAAGACCATTCGAGGCAAGCGAGAAGAAAGTCTATTGCCTCAGGTGCAAGCTTACGCACAACGCCTGGAGCAAGAAGTACTGAAATCCCCATCCCAGTGGTACAACTTTTTCCCTTTTTGGTTGGAAGAGTTTTAACAATGATGCCGCATCTAATCTCGGCTATCATTTGGATTGGCAGCACGGGTAAAGAGCTCGTGAATCTGGCAGAATAATCACGTGGCGGTACGCAAATGACTGAACAGTGGCAAGCAGAAACCATCATCAAAATCCCTTTTCACGATGTCGACATGGTAAGGATCGCCTGGCATGGACATTACGTAAAATATTTCGAGGTGGCTCGGTGCATCCTTCTTGACCAGATTGGCTATAACTACATAGCAATGAGAGACAGTGGTTATTCCTGGCCGATAATCGACATGCATATACGCTATCCTCAGCCGGCTAGGTTCGGTCAGGAGATTCGGGTTACCGCGAAACTTGTGGAATGGGAACATCGTCTAAAGATCAGCTATACCATCAAAGACGCTGAGACAGGACAACGAATAACCAAAGGGCATACTATTCAAGTTGCCGTAGACCTCAGTAATAATGAAATGTGTCTTGTCTCTCCACCTGTTTTTGCTGAAAAGCTCGGCATTCATCTTTAGAAGGAAACAAGCTAATTGGCCATGACTACTCGTTTGCCTCACTTCGCCTTCCCCATTTTTAGACCGCTATTTGAGAGCTACTCAAGCGGGATCTGTGTTTTAGTTTTTGTGCTCCTCTCATCTCTCCTTTCATCCTCTAACGCTGAAGAGTCAATACAACCGAAATCGGAGCCACCGTTACAACCAGAGCGGCAGGCACAAACCGGCGTCAGCATAGATCAATTGTTAAACCTTCAAGCCAAAGGGGACGAAGTAAGTGGAGAATTTCTTCAGAAGAAATTTCTAACTGGACTGAAAAATCCAATCGTCTCGAAAGGAGAGTTCAACTACACAGTACAAGAAATGCTGGTATGGGAGGTTATTCATCCATTTCCCTCACGACTCATTCTTACACAGAGTAAAATAATTCAGTCCAATAAGGGGAACGTAACCTTTGAGATAGATGCTCGTAAACAACCCGTTGCTCGCGTGATTAGTAATATATTTTTCGGCGTACTAGCAGGCGACCCAGACTCTTTTTCCGAAGACTTTTCCCATTCTATTCAGAAAATACATGGGTTGTGGACTATTCAACTAATACCCAAAAGTGAATCCCTGAGTAATCTGTATAGAGAAATTCAGCTCACCACTAATAGAGGCAGAATTGTTATGGTAGCTCTGTTTGAGATAAGCGGTGACAAGCAGGTCATTGAGTTCAAACATAGCGGTGATCATGGAGAAGATTGAATGGACTCGAGCGCGGGGCTGGGTGGCAGCCATTTGGCTAGTCTGTGTCCTTTTGCTTGGAATCAAGTTGGCTTACAATCTGGGGGACGACGTATTCCTCAACAGTAGTATCCTTTCACTTTTACCGGACTCTGTTGAGGTGCCGATTCAGGGGAAACGGACTAATGATGATTTTTCTCAATCTTTAGTTTTCGCTTTCAGCGCCACAACCGCTAACCGATTATCCGTCGACAAAGCTTCATCAGAGTTCGCGATCCAACTCCGTAACTCCGGAGCTTTTACTCAAGTCACACGAAACCTCTTGAGTGAAGACATAATCACAATGATCTCACCCTATATACCCTTTAGATTCCAACTTCTTTCCTCGGAGGATCGAGCGAAATTACGTATAAATGAAACAGGTAACTTTACAGAGGAAGTACTCCGAAAAATCTATAGCCCAATCCCAGAAGCAAGGTTCTTACCCATTCAACAAGATCCCTTTGATCTGTTTGGCCGCTGGTTACGAAACTTTCCTTTACCGCCAGCCCCTCAAGCCGACGGCTCGGGGCTATACGCTGAAAAAGATGGTCAATTCTATCGGTTCGTTTTCGCCACCTTTGAAGGTGATGCATTTGATCTTGATAATCAGAAGCTGCTGCTAGACAAGGTCAACAACCTACTGTCGAAAATCGATAGCAACACTATAAATGTGGCGAGTTCAGGATTACTTTTTCACGCTGCCGCTGGAGCAGATCAGGCAATATCTGAAATTTCGACAATAGGCGTAGGATCGCTAGTTGGGATCGTTCTATTGTTGGGAATTCTATTTCGCCGTGTTTCCATTATCGGTATCGCCTTCCTACCCGTTGCCGTAGGCTGTTTGGTTGCAATTTCTCTCTCTCTCTCTATATTCAATCAGCTCCACGTAATCACCCTAGTGTTTGGGGCCAGTCTAGTTGGCGTCTCAATCGACTACCTATTGCACTTTCTCTGCGCACCGAGGGAAAGTAACGGTGAGATAAAGATTTACAGAGCCTTGACCCTGGGGCTTGTTTCGAGCGTCACGGCATACTTCACCTTCGTGTTCACACCATTTCCGGGACTGCAGCAGATGGCTGTTTTCTCGATACTGGGCTTGATAGCTGCCTGGATCACCGTCCTCGTTTGGTTACCTTACCTTGTCCGTCAACCGCTTCGACTAGAGTCCAATCTAGCGGCAATAAAACGCATCCAAGATCGAGTAACCACAAGACTGCCTTATCTAATATTGGTCCCGCTGGGGTTCGCGTCAGTTCTGGCAGTGTCCGTTGCAACATCTGTGACTGAGGTAGCTTTTCGAGATGATATTCGAGACTTAAATACCTCGCCCAGACGTTTACTCGACAATGAAAAGATCGTGCAATCATTGCTCAACCCACCACAACCAGGACAGTATTTTGTTGTCTCAGGGAATTCTCTCGAAGACTTGCTACAGGGAGAGGAGGCGTTAACAGCGACATTGGACACACTGATTCAGCAAAAGACCATCGCTTCTTACCAAGCCCTATCAACCTATTTGCCTTCGAAACTGCGCCAAAAAGATAATCTAACACTGCTTAGATCGCTATATACGCATCCCGATGGGCTGACTACCTTTGCTGAAACTATCGGAATCAATGAATACCCGCTACTGGTTTCTCAACTGGATGCGAAATCTAATCGCCTGTTAGATTTCGACGAGTGGAAAAATTGGTCAGTCGCAAAGTATCCATCAAATCTGCTGCTCGATTCAGATGTCAGTCAGAACGGAGATAACAACAGCTTCCAAAGCATGGTCACACTCTATGGGAATCTTGATAGAGCTGGAATCAAAGAGTTACAGAGTACGGCCACGACTTTTGCCAGAGTAGAATTTATGGATTACCCGCAATTCATCAGCGAGTTACTCACTAGCTATAGCATTGAAATATCAAAGTGGCTGGTAGGAATCTATTTGATGTTAACGATGTTTCTTGCCTTCAGATTCCGCTGGTTTTCAATTTGGGTCGTCGGTACGCCTGCACTGGCAACCTTTGCCGCGCTGGGTTGCCTCACTTTACTTGGTCAACCATTCAGCCTGTTTCACGTATTAGCTGCTGTTCTTGTATTAGGAATTGGATTAGACATGGGTATTTTCCTTCAAGAAAGTAGAGCTGCACCCCATGCGCTCATAGCTATAACCGCAAGTGCAATCACGACGGTACTCGCGTTTGGATTGTTAGCTCTTAGTCAAACACCGGCATTACACTTTTTCGGGCAAATGGCACTTTTCGGTATATCATTCTCCTGGCTCATAGCAGTGTGCTCTTCCCGAATTTATTTCAACGCTGGAACAACAAAGGAATCATGATGAAATGTGATGTCTCGATCATTGGAGCAGGTCCAGCTGGTTCTATTGCAGGTGCCTTGCTATGCCAGCGAGGCTACGATGTACATATAGTTGAAAAGCAGCACTTCCCTCGATTTTCAATCGGGGAATCTCTGCTGCCCCAGTGCATGGAATTCATCGAAAAGGCAGGCATGCTTGAGGCGGTTGAAGCAGCATGTTTCCAATTCAAAGCGGGCGCGGGATTTAGAAGAGGCGAAGCGTCCGCCAGCTTTGAATTTAGCAAAAAATTCACGTCGGGACCCAGCTCTACCTTTCAAGTTCCGCGAGCAGAATTTGATCAGATCCTAGCTCAACAGGCGGAGAAACAGGGTGTGACCGTCCAGTATGGCACTGTGATTGACGGTATCGACCTTTCGCATGAGCCTATATTGAACCTGACATCAAATGACGGGACTGCGCATAAGTTAGAGTCGAAGTTCATACTGGATGCCAGTGGTTTTGGTCGAGTCTTGACACGTCTTTTGGATTTGGAACGGCCTTCCAATTTCCCATCGCGAGTCTCAGTGTTTACTCACATTGAAGATAGGGCAACATCAGGTTCTCTTAATCGAGAGGAAACCTTGATTGTTGTTCATCCAGAGATCAAAGATGTTTGGTACTGGCTCATTCCTTTTTCAAACGGCCGCAGTTCGCTGGGCATTGTTCTCCCTGAGCAGCAGTATGAAGCGAATGCGCACTCTAGTTTACTGGAGGATCTCAAGTATTGGATCGCAGCGGATGACAATATGTCTGGCATTCTTTCGAATTGTGAGTTTGACATGCGGGTACAGAAAATTTCCGGTTACTCCTGCGACGTGAAATCCCTTTGGGGTGAATCGTTTGCGTTACTGGGAAATGCAGGGGAATTTCTCGATCCCATATTTTCTTCCGGCGTCACTATTGCAATGAAATCCGCTGATCTTGCAGTGGGTATTTTGGACCGACAGCTCAAGGGAGAATCCGTTGATTGGGAATCTGAGTTTTCCGAACCCCTAAAGCAAGGGGTGAACACCTTTCGAAGTTGTGTTGAAAGTTGGTATGACGGTGGTTTTCAAGACATTGTTTTTTCCAAAAACCAGTCTAATGCAGTTAGAGAAATGATCTGCTCGATTCTTGCTGGATACGCCTGGGACCTCGGCAATCCCTATGTTAAAAACAGCAAACGACGCATAAAGACTCTGGCAGAACTATGTCGGCGCCAATAGTCGCTGTGTTTCCCTGTCTCTCACCTAAGTCTGCCGTACGCACTCTACTACCCCTCGTATGTGTGGGGCTACTGAGCGCCTGCCAAAACATTCGGCCGCCTTTATTGGCCAATGGCTCAGGCCTCGTACCTGTTCAAGCAACACAGGTTTTAACCATAGAGCGTAACGGCGAGTCTCTATCGACGACGCTGGTATTAGCACTTTCAGATAGTCAAACTACCATTGTTGCCCTCTCGCCTATCGGACATAGGTTGTTCTCGATTAATTACACGGGAGAAGGCTTGGATCTTCAACAGGCCACTCAGGACCTTCAACTACCCGCGGAACACATTGTTAGCATGATGCAATATGTCTACTGGCCAGAAAGTCAACTTCAGGCGGCTTCAACCGGGAAGTGGCACCTTGAGAGCGACGAGAATACTCGAAACCTTCTCTACAAAAATCGATTGATAACCAAGTTTGAGCTTTCCGATTGGCAAATGTGGCATGCTATAAGATGGCCACTTAATGTTCAGATTACAAACTACCTACTTGATATGACGCTCAATATTCGAACTATAGATCTCCAACCATTGTGACTTGCTATCTGAATGCGGTTGGCATCATTAGCGCTCTTGGCTCGGGCGTGTCCAACTCTGCTGACTCATTATCTAAACCAGAATCTGAAACCCTAGTATTCTCGAATCAGTTTGATACAAAAGGAAACACCAGCCGGATAGGTATTGTCGAGTTGGAGCTACCCGACCAAGATCAGTTTCCTTCGAAGCATAGAACCCGTAACAATCAACTGCTCATTGCTGCTTTGAATCAAATGACATCCCAGGTGGAGGCTGCCATTCAACGGTTTGGCGAAGACCGTATTGCAGTAATCCTCGGTACTAGCACTTCAGGGATTGCAGAAGCGGAACAAGCAGTCAGGACATTAGAAGAAGAGGGCGCCTGGCCCGAAGACTTCGATTATTCTAAGCAAGACATCGGCGCGCCTTCACTATTTCTCGCGGAGCATCTGAATCTATCCGGTATCGCGTATACTATTTCCACCGCTTGCTCTTCAGGTGCGAAAGCGCTGGCAAGTGGCAAGCGATTGCTCGATGCGAACCTTTGCGACGCCGTCATCGCTGGTGGTGTTGACAGCCTTTGTGGACTCACCGTCAATGGGTTTTCTTCGCTCGACTCTGTGAGTCGTGATGTATGCAACCCATTTAGCAAGAATCGAAGTGGTATCAATATCGGCGAAGGTGCTGGACTATTTCTCATGACGAAAGAAGCTGGTCCAGTAAGGCTCGCTGGCGTGGGAGAAACATCTGATGCGCATCACATATCAGCGCCGGACCCAACTGGTGATGGTGCGTTCCGATCAATGGAGATGGCATTGAACCAAGCTGGTTTGACTCCTGAGGATATTGATTACCTCAACTTGCATGGAACAGCGACGATTCAGAATGATCTTATGGAGAGCAAGGCTGTATTCGACCTGTTCGGAAATAATGTCCCCTGCAGTTCTACCAAACCTTTCACCGGGCACTGTCTCGGTGCTTCAGGTTCTATTGAAGCGGTACTATGTTGGATGCTGTTACAGTCTCATCTGTTTCGAGGCTTGCCAGTCCATCAATGGGACGGTGAGATAGATGACGAGATTTCACCGATCAAATTAGTAGACAACAGGATATCGGAACAATGTGCGGGCGAGATTCATCGCATTTTGAGTAACTCCTTTGCCTTTGGTGGTAATAACGTGTCATTGCTTTTGGAAGTGGCTCCTTAAGAAGAGGTGAAAAAGAGGGTATGAGTCAAACCTTTCCCATTGATGAACTGGTTCCACATAGTGGGGACATGAGTTTTCTCGATGCTGTCGTTGATAGTGGCCCGGAGTTCCTCAGCGCTGTCGCACAGGTGCAAGACAGTAATCCGTTCCTGATAGATGAGGCTGTATCTGCGTGTGTAGGTGTGGAATTTATGGCCCAAGGTATTGCTGCTTGGGCAGGCATACAAGCCAAGCTAAGTAATAAACTGATCAAACCTGGATTTTTGGTTGGGACCAGAAAATTTGAATGTAACAAGTTCAAAATTGAACTGGGTACAAAACTCGATATATATGTCGAGCAAATCATGGAAAGCGCCAATGGGTTGAGTGTGTTCTCCTGTACCCTGTCAGGAGAGTGTCTCCATGCTAAGGCGAATATCAATGTTTTCCAACCCCGAGATGTTGAGTTGTTTATGAAAACTGAAAATGGGAATTCCAAAGAAAAATGACATCACAACGGTCCGTATTAGTCACCGGTTCGAGTCGGGGTATCGGCAAAGCGATTGCTCTAAAATTGGCCAAAGATGGTTTCGATATCGTCGTCCATTGTCATCGAAACCTGGATGCCGCAAAAACGGTTTCCAAAGAAATAGAAACCATAGGTCGTTACGCACGCGTTCTACAGTTCGACATTTCGGACAGGGAGGCATGCAAAGTGCAATTGGAATCAGACATCGAAGAACACGGTGTATACTATGGCATTATATGTAATGCCGGTATTGCAAAAGACAATGCATTTCCAGCGCTGTCTGATAGTGATTGGGATGACGTTATTCATAGTAATCTCGATGGCTTCTACAATGTATTGCATCCTCTTGTTATGCCCTTGGTGAGGAAAAAATCTGGCGGCAGAATCATAACTCTCTCATCCGTCTCTGGCATAATTGGCAATCGAGGTCAGGTAAACTATAGTGCAGCAAAAGCCGGCATTATTGGCGCAACAAAGGCGCTTGCGATAGAGTTGGCGAAACGAAAGATCACTGTGAACTGTGTCGCCCCGGGCCTGATCGAAACGGACATGTTAGACGACGTTATTCATATGGATGAGGTGATGAAGCTAATTCCTGCAAAACGTCTTGGTAAGGCAGAAGAAGTAGCTGGTCTGGTAAGTTACTTAATGTCTGATATCGCAGGTTACGTGACTCGTCAGGTCATCTCAATAAATGGTGGAATGAGCTAGTGAAAAGAGTCGTTGTGACCGGAATGTCTGCAATCACACCCATCGGGCAGGATTGGACATCCGTAGCAAGCAAACTGTCGAATGGTGAAACGGGTGTGCGATATATGCACGAATGGGAAGATATCGATGGTCTGAACACCAAATTGGGTGCGCCGGTCGAGGACTTCCAAATACCCGGTCACTATACCCGAAAACTGATACGCAGCATGGGCCGTGGGTCTATCATGGCAACTCGCGCAACTGAATTGGCACTAGGCCAAGCAGGCTTGTTAGAACACGAACTCACAACCAGCGGGAAAATGGGTGTGTCTTATGGTTCTTCCTCAGGCAGTCCAGATGCCATTGCAGAATTTGGTACGATGCAGATACACAATAGCACCGGCGGATTGAATGCGAACTCCTATATCAAAATGATGTCTCACACTGCTTCCATAAATCTTGCGGTGTTCTTTAAACTTAAGGGTAGAGTTTATACGACCTCTAGCGCCTGCACTTCCGGTAGCCAGGGTATCGGATACGCCTACGAGGCCATCAAGAACAATAAACAGGCCGCTATGGTAGCTGGGGGGTCAGAAGAACTTTGCGCCCCTCAGGCCGCGGTCTTCGATACTTTGTTTGCGACAAGCACCATTAACGACGCTCCTTCCTCTACTCCTCGCCCTTTTGACAAGGCAAGAGATGGCCTCGTTATTGGCGAAGGCGCCTGTACTTTGATCCTCGAAGAACTGGATCATGCAAAAGCACGTGGTGCGGAAATTCTCGCCGAGGTTGTGGGCTTCGGCACCAATTGCGATGGGACTCACATCACTCAACCTTCGAAGGACACCATGCGAATAGCAATGGAATTAGCTCTGGAAGATGCAGAACTCACTCCGCAGGATATTGGCTATATAAGCGCCCATGGAACGGCAACAGACAGAGGTGATGTCGCTGAAAGCCTGGCATGTTTCGAGTTGTTTGGAGATTCGGTACCCATCAGTGCTATGAAAAGTTTCACAGGACATACTCTCGGCGCCTGCGGTGCCATCGAAGCCTGGGCAAGTATCAATATGCAGAGGGACAAAAAATTTCATTACACAGCGAACCTCACAGATCCCGATGAGGAATGCGGCGTTCTCGATTATATTCGATACTCCCCTCGAGAAATTGATTGCCAATATGTCATGAGCAACAACTTTGCCTTCGGCGGCATCAACACCTCGCTCATCTTCAAAAGTTGGCGCGAGGCTAGTTGATCAATGTTTGATAGGCAGCGAGTATTTGCGGGGATTCTCTTTTGTTTTTTAGTCGCGATTCAGTCTGCAGGTGCCGACGAAATAGCATTTGCCATCGGTGCCGGTAGCCAACCAGGATCCGATCAAAGAAACAAGCTAATTTCTTTGGACTACATCTTCGCTGATTGGATTCGTTCTCCCCGCTCTACCTTGTCTCTTGGTATTGGTTATTCGCAACTGAAAAGCAATACTGATACAAATGCACGTCTCAAGGTCTTTTCTGTTTTTCCACAATTGACCTTGACACCCGCGTCAGAAAACCTAAGTAACTATTACTTCTTCGTTCGCGCGCTGGGACCAAGCTATATATCTGAGAATACTTTCGGTGAACGGAAACAGGACAACCACTTCACATTCCAGGCTCAGGTTGGGGTTGGGTTTAAGAAAGATATTTCAATAGACGAGTCGATCTTGATTCAGGTCTCGTGGAAACACTTTTCCAATGTAAACCTTTTCTCAGACAATGATGGAATAGACATTCCTCTCGTCGTTTCGATTGGATACAAGTTCTGAACGCAACCAGCGAACGATAGGAGACGCTAGCACCCCTAGCCTTCAACACCTATTTATACCTATTTCTCCAACTGAATGCCTCGGTCATAAACCAGTCGGCAGCCTTTAGGAAGCCCCCTTTTCACTTTTGAAAATATTTCGGAATTCTCGTGGAATGCTGATTGAACGCTTAGGTTATCTCAAATCGATGCTTAGTTGATCGAAACCTAGCCAATTCGCGCATTGGATTTTGAGCCCGCGAGCGTAACAGCCACAGGGGTGTATTGGTGTGATCGCGATAGGTAAAAACCGGGCAACTCGGCGAAACTTGAGAGTCGACTCGTTGCCCTGTATCCATTTTTCATCCAATGTGCAGGAGTATCCGTGGTAGTGAGGTGGACAGAAACTTAATGTCCAATACAGAAACGTGCCTGGCTATCCCATCACAGGCACTCAATCACACCCGCTTTGTGGTACACTCAATGAATCTTCATTAAGGGAAGTCCGCGATGAATTTTTTTAGACAACTTTGGTTTAGCGTCGTCTTGGGATGCATACCGATGTCTCTACTGGCTGCAGATCTAGAGCAATTTAAGGCCGAACCTGGCAAAGCACTGGTGGTATTTACTCGCGTCTCTGGATATGGTGGTGCTATTAGCTCATCTATCTTTGACATAACGGGCGATTCTCGCCAAATCCTCGGCATCATAAAATCGAAGCGCTACATTACATACCAAGCAGATCCCGGCGAAAGAATGTTTATGGTCATCGGTGAAAGCGCAGACTTCATGCGTGCTCGACTCGAACCCGGGAAAGTATATTTTGCCAATGTGCAAGCACGTATGGGTGCTTGGAAAGCGCGTTTCTCACTGGTTCCCTGGTCACATGAGGAAAGGGAGGAGAAGAAATTCCAAAAAGGTATCCGCAAAGCCAAACCACCAAAAGAAAGAGATATAGAGGCTTGGGCTACAAAAAATACCAATAGCGTAGAGAAAAAGCGGAATAAATATCTACCGGCATGGCACAAAAAGACTGAAAACGATAAAGAAGAACGCACGCTTAAAGACGGCGTCTAAAAATTGCGGCGAATTCATCAGAGCTTGGGTGAACCTAACGAGGTTTCACGGGGTTTACTCGCAGGGCGGCCAATCCGTTATAGTCGACAAGATGAATCTGGGCGCGGTGACTCGGTATTTTGCCGCTGGTTGGTGACTGTATTGATGGTGATTTTCTGGATTACATGTGATCGCATTGATCACTGAATAGATTTATAAGTTGGGTCGAGGTGGGTAAGGATTTGACGGTGATATATGCCAGGATTCATGAGGTACAGATCGAATGAGTTGAGGGTGTACTGTATTGCATTCGCCGGGCTAATCATTAGCGTAATAGAAAAATTGTTTAACCGGTAGCGACGTGTAAAAATGCATCGGTCCTAATTGTATTTTTGCCTGAGTCGATGCCATCCTACCGAGACCTTGAAAATAACAAAACTCATTTCAATGAGCCGTATGCCGAGCTAACTCGGTCCTGTTATCGTTTCCCGGTTTTTATCGTAATAGTCGCCCTCTACGCATGTGGGCCGCACTACACAAGAACAGTCATGTTGGAAAATCAATTACTCGATTCCGCTCTTGATGGCATTGTCGTGGGCACTGTTACGCTGGAGACGGAGAGAGATGCCGATGTGGTTCAGGATGGTACGAATGCCAACCGCAACGACGTGAGACCTGAAGAATTGGTTAGGGCATATCGGACCTATCTGGTGGAGTCTCTGGTGAACAATGGCATTGCCCATGGAAAGGATCTGAACAAATACGTTACGAACATATCTATCCTAGGATTCAAGGAGGGTAATGCCTTTATTCGTTGGCTGACGCCTGCCGGTGGTGAAAGCAAAGTCACAGTTCAGGCAACTTTGGAAAAAGATGGTGTAATTATCGGCGGAGTAGAAAGTCAACAGACTATCGCCTGGGGAGGCGGTTTTTCCATTGGCGGATGGAACCGTGTTATTCGATGGTCGGCAAAAAAAGTGGCGTCGGAACTGTGCCAAGAACTGTTTCGCCACAACACTAGTGAACAGGATTGTCGGAAAAAATAAAAACCGTTATGGACGGGATCCAAACGTTTTACAGTCTGTACAAAGGCTTTTCTTTAACCATTTGCTAGTCCCGCGATCAGCCTTTGGCGAGGGATGGTCGATGCGATATTGCACCAGCTTTGTCATCTTATCGATTCGAATCCCTTCGAAGAAAATGCGTTTTGCAGCCAGAACCTGCAATTCTGGCACTTCACTGCGCAGCATGTTGGCGTAGCGGTTTTGGGCGAGTGACAGTTGATCATCGTAATTCTCGGTATCGACCATAATCGCATTCCATCGATTGTACTTGTGGGTAAGATTGGCGCCGATTTTGGCGTACTTTCGCAGCTTTCTGTCAGGAGCATCCCGCTGAAGCAGAGCCAGCGTCTCGCTATATTTATTGTTACCCGAAAAACCCAACGCTTTTGCTAACCAACTGGCCCAGTCTACATCATAGGGGTCATCCAGTGATTTGTAGTTATCCAACAACTGCTTTTCAATCAAATCAAATATCTGAGGGTCAGATCGGCCGGCATACGCGAGTGATTCAGCGGTAGTATGCTGCGTCATCCGAAAGGGCCGTTGGAATGTATCTATGTACTTTTCGATCTCTTTCTGGCTATTTTCCTCCATTCCTGCGTAGAGACTAGTCGGAATGAACAAAATGACTGCAACCGATACGATCAATTGAATAGCGCAGAATTTTCTGTGTATGTTTCTCATATTGATACTTCGCTCAATTATCCAGGTGTTCAGTACCGGGGATGCTTTTTTTTGGCAATGCCGTGAAGATATACAGGTATAAATCTGTCAACACATTTGGCACCACTAACCCTTTAATCTAAGAGACACTTTTCTGCACTTGGTTACTCTAGTCTAACCTGTTGATAGCAGGTTTTGTACCATCCTCCGCATCATGGTTCGGTGTTTGACAAGCTCATTTTGAGACTCCTCTGTTGCTGTTAAAAATAACAGAAGTGTCTCTTAGCATTCAGGCCTATGTGGTGCCATATGGGCTGACGTCACACATTGATACATTTCTTGATACATTCTTAGGCACTAACCGGCTGATACAGCGCCGTAAGTGCTTGATCTATATATGGTGAGAAATATGGGTTCGACTCCTACCTCTTCCACCAACTACCTATATAAATCAATGGCTTATAAAACGATATGTCCTATACATACCAACTTACATGCCATTAGAATTTGCATGAAGCTGTAGTTCGCTTTACCAAAACCGATTCAACACCACCCTTTTCTCACAGACCCGCACCCCCCTACCCCCATACATTAACTAGAGCCTCTGCAATTTGAGCAGGTTTTGGATGTGAACCAAATGATATGATCGGGAAGCCTTAGAAAGAGGTTGTTGTAGGCCTTGTATGTAGTTAGAGACTCCTATGGACGTAGGTTCGTTTTCACGGAAAACATTAACAGGACGAAGGCATGAGTATTTTTGGGAAAAAAAGATCAAAGGGAAAGAAGAAGAAAAAAGACGAAAAATTGAAGAAAAAAGAAAAAATAGAAACAAAATCTAAACCCAACCAATGAAACTCTCCTTAACCCTATCCTTCCTGCTGCTGTTTGCTGGTGGTGTTGTGTCCCAGGTTCCAGATGAGGTCCACGAGAAATGTAAAGACGCAAGAGATTACGTGGGTTGTGTTCAGGTGTTAACCGGAACTACTGTCAGTAAAGAAGAAGTAGAAATAGAGGAGATTAAAAATTTAAAGAAAGCCCTGGCTTTACTTCCTTCCAGACTTGAAAACACTTCGTTAAGAGATCTTAGTATGGCAATTCAACCCTTTACGGATGCGTTAGCTTCAGCTGAGGCTGCTGTAGGAACTGGCGGTGATTATTCATTGGAAGACAAAACCAAGATTCTGAATCTTATCACTCCAAGTTTGAGATTAAGTGCTGCCATTGATGTCTATAGATCAACTTGGGCTCAGAGCATAGAGTACAGTGTTGAATTTGAAAGTTTTGCTCTTCCTTGTTCTATGTTCGATTGGACTATAGATACCTTTAATCGACGTATGGAAAGCAATGTCTTGGATTATGAAAACGTTGTGGTCAGAATTTTTTCAGCAAATAGTTGTCGTACTATGAATTATAGATTTGAAGGTTCAATGCAATATTACATTGTAGAGGCTAGTAAGAATATTCTTAGAGAAGGTAAGTTTCCTAAATTCAGTAAACCGTATAAAAACCTTACTGCAATAAAAGCAGAATGGTATGAGGCAAATACATACGACCTTTCTGAATACAAGTCGAGGGCTTTAAAATATTCGAATAAATATTCAAGAAATGAAAATGATGAACAACTGTCTAGGAGACAAACAAAGAAGATACTTGTGGGATTAAATGAAATATCTTTTTTTGAAGACCCCACATTGGTTCAAAAAAAATATGGATGAGTTATTAATCAAGTTTCAAAAAAGACGTATACAAAAATCGGAACATCGCAAATGTAATGACGATAGCGCGAATATAATTTATTCAATAAAATTAGCACAATTCTATTTCGACACAAAAGAAGGTACTCGAGAATCCAATCTTTGAATCGCCCCGGGTTTGTCGGAGGCAGTTTTATCTGAGTCATGCGACATTGCTTGACTCAGTTTGTTGATGATACATCATTTCAAATTCAGCAGGCGGCACATCACCAATGGGACGTAGTAATCGGCGATTGTTGAACCACTCCACCCAGGTTAATGTCGCTCGCTCGACGTCGTCGAGGCCACGCCAAGGACCGTCTTTATGAATAACTTCAGCCTTGTATAGGCCATTGATGGTCTCTGCCAGTGCATTATCGTAGGAGTCACCGACGCTGCCAACGGAGGCATTAAAGCCTGCCTCAGTGAGTCGATCTGTGTAACGAATGGATAAATACTGACTGCCCCGATCGCTATGATGGATAACACCTTTCGGCTTGCCTCGTGCCCACAATGCTTGCTCGAGTGCATCCAAAATTAAATCCGTTTGCATATGCTTAAGCACCCGCCAGCCGACGATGTAGCGGGAGAAAACGTCAATCACAAAGGCGACATACACAAACCCCGACCAAGTCGCCACATAAGTAATATCGGCAACCCAAAGTTGGTTAGGGTGGTGGGCTGAGAACTCGCGATTAACCAAATCGAGCGGTTTGTAAGCGGCCTCAGACGGTATCGTTGTGATACAGCGCCTTCCACGCCTAACGCCTTCAATACCTAACTGTTTCATTAAACGCTCAACCGTGCAGCGAGCCGCTGGGAGCGACTCTCGATTCAGTTGTTTCCACACTTTACGCGCGCCGTAGTTACGATGGTTCTCTTCCCAGACGCGCTGAACCTCAAGCGCGAGTTGCTCATCACGCTTGGTTCGCGTACTACGCCGCTCTGGATGCTGTTCAAGTATTTTATGGCGATGGTAGGTGGACGGTGCAATCAGCAACTCCTTGCAGATCGGCTCGACACCGTACTGATCACGATATTGATCAATAAAGGCCACCATTACTTCGGTTTGCGGTCGAGCTCCGCCTGGGCGAAAAAAGCCGCCGCCTTGCGCAGTATCTCGTTGGTTCGCTTGAGCTCCCGATTCTCGCGCTCAAGTGTCTTCAACCGGCCTACATGGTCACTCGTCATACCAGGCTGGTCACCGGCATCGATTTCCATCTTCTTCACCCACGACCGTAAAGTCTCTGGGGTGCAGCCAATTTTGGAGGCGACTGATTTGATTGCCGCCCAACGGGATGAATGGTCATGTTCGCCGGTTAAAACCAACCGAACTGAGCGTTCGCGTACTTCTTTTGAATATCCGGGTCGTCTGTTCATTAGCTAATCCTCTCAAGAAAATTAGCCTCCGACAAACCCGGGGCGATTCAGTACTGCAAGACTCACCAACTGACTTACCATCGCTTTATATACTGGCGGCAAAAAATTGAGAGCGTTGAAGGAAGCCAGGCCGTAAAAACCCGCAGCAGCGGTTTTGCCTCAGTCACTGTTCATC
>Ga0233434_1001576_pt1 | contig 21968 bp, 28 predicted proteins | sample SI_122_August201_4_FD_182738 | JGI IMG/M metagenome (GOLD analysis project Ga0233434, IMG submission 182738) | Seawater microbial communities from Saanich Inlet, British Columbia, Canada - SI_122_August2016_120_MG | ecosystem: Environmental > Aquatic > Marine > Inlet | place: Canada: British... | reverse complement strand
TAATCATGCAAGATCCAAATCCACTCCCTTGGGGCGCACTAGATAGATTTCAAGCACATTTTATAGTGAAAAAAGATGTTGGTATCAAAGTAGGACGCTTTGTTGCAAAAACTGTTCTTACTACAAAAGGTCATTTTGGTTCAAAGTCTGTTGCTAAAGTTGAATGGAATGGTCCTGGCGGTTTAGCTGCTGCACTAAATGGAGATTCTGAACTCAATGAGATGATTGCAAAACAATCAATTAAAGACGCAACCATCTATGTTGAACCAACTGAAGGATCTGTTCGAATTAGAAGTAAATGGAATAATCACATTGATTTTGGTATCTCCAAAGAACTTTTTGAAATTTATGATAAAATTGCTGGTCACATAAAGGCAGTTTAGGCTTTCCACCAATCTAAAGCAAGAAAATCTACGTGATCTTTCCCCTTGGGGATTGCTAAAATGAATTGTTTTCTAACACTAGTTGCCAATCTCCCTGCAAGAACAATTCCTGTCGCTGTAATTGACTCACTTCTGTTATACACTTGAATCAAAAATGGTGCATGATCAATTCCTGGACCTTTCTCGTAAACTGCAAAATCACAACCAAACTTTATTCCTGGATTGATTATGTATCCTTTATCTCTAAAATTTTTGTAAACTAGATATTTTTTGTCAAATTCATGAACCTCTTTTTTACAAATTTCAATCATTTGGTCTACTGTTATTTTTTGTTTTGATTTTACAATACTTATTTTTTTATTTTCCAAAAGATATAATCCTTCAATCAAATCTAAAATTAATGGAACATCAATCTCTTCAATCTTTGGTTTCGGAATGCCTATGGGTTTTCCGTAATACCCTTGACTGAAAAGTTTGCGTGAGTCTTCTATACTCCAAACAATTATTCTATTTTCTATTAACTCACTTTTCATGATCTTTTTCAATTCTCAAACATATATGAATTCTCTAATTCTAGATGATTTCATTATGGTATTAAAAATAAAGTAAAAATGTGAATTGTATTTTTTGATTATAGGCTCAATGCTAATAATATGAAAGAATCTGAAACCCTTTGACATTTGTCTGCCATTTCTTCAATTCCTTCTATTACATCTTTGATCAATATCAGTTCTTTTGTATTTGTTACTCCGTCTAGAAGTTTTATTGTAGCCTCTCTGTATTTGATATCGATTTCTCTTTCAATTGTTTGTGTCTCTTGAGCTAACTCAATTGCATTTGCAGTATTTGTGTTCAGACTTCTAATGATTTCATTTAGCTTGTAAACTTCATCTACAACTAGTGCAATCAATTCTGTGATGTCCTTATCCAGTTTTGCACTTTTCAGAGTAGTCACCTTTATGTTTGATAGTTTGAATGCAATGCCTGTAATGTAACCTGCAATTTCATCCATCGTATATGCAGTGTTTAGAAGATTTTCCCTGTTCATGATTAATCCTCCTACGTCTGCTACTTCACGTGTAATTTTTCTTCTAAGATTTTCTACTTCTTCTTCTATAGTTGAAATTTGTGCCAATGTATTTTTTATTCCTGTTTTGTCTTTTTTCATCATGAGATCAGGTAGTGTTGCAAGCTCTCTAGATGCATTTAGAATTCTGTTAATTTCGTCTTGTAAAACTGCTATAGCCTTTCTTTTTGCTTGAACTTCAAGCTCTCCGCTATACATAACAAAATGTGAATCCTTCTCAGGTAATTTAAATCCTCTATGATCCCTGATGTTTTTTGAGCATGATTACATCAAATTTTTATCATGTGCGACCTTTTTCTGTCCTTTGTATAGGGTGATGACTTCTTCATTAGTTGATGCATCTTCAACTACTTTTTCAACTCTTATTTTTCCTGTAAACTTTGGGAATCTTAAAGCAAGACCTGCATCTTTTCTAATTTTATCTCTGGCTGCTTTATGAATTGGACTAAGTGTAATTTCTGATGCTACCACTTCTATTACTAGTTCTGGTTCAAACCACACATCTGCCTCCATTTCACTATTAATTCGTGGATTTTTTTTGATTGTGACTTTTGGATTCAATATTTGATATAATTGATCTAAACTTTCATCTGAAAATCCGGTTCCTACCTTACAAATACTTGTGAATGTATCTTCATCTTCATCATAAGTTGCAAGTAATAGTGTGCCATAATTTCCTGTCCTTCTCCCTTTTCCAAAATATCCTCCTATTACTACAAGATCTAAACTGTCCCCTAGCTCATTTTGATATTCTCGTTTTAATTTTAACCAGTGACTTCCTCTTGACCCTGCTTGGTATGGTCTGTCTAACATCTTTAACATCAATCCTTCACTTCCCGCATTGATGCTATTTTCCATAAAGTCTTCTACGTCATTTTCATTTTTGACTATTGTCATCGGAATATACTTTGCAAAATCATCCTCTTTGATGATTTTTTCTAATCTTTCTCTTCTATTTTTATAATCTAATTCTAAACAACTCTTTCCATTATAATACAAAACATCAAAAAAATTCACGGTGATTGGGTATTGTGTGACTGCTTTTTCCACTTTGTATTTTCTTCTTCTGTGCATTAATTCTTGAAATGGTAAAAACTCCCCCGTGTTTTCATTTATTGCCACTGCTTCTGCTTCTAAAATTACATTATCTGCTTGAATTGTTTTAGGAATTTTTTCTATAATATCTGGATAATAACTTGAAATGTTTTCAAGACTTCTTGAAAATAATATTACCTTGTCTCCTTCGATGTGAAGTTGCACTCTTTCTCCGTCTAATTTGTATTCAGCTGCAAATTCACTTCCAAATTTTTCTACAGCTTCCCCTTCACTTTTTACTCTATCTGCAAGCATTGGCCTAATTGGATTAAATAAAGTCATTTCAAATTCTTCAATCCCTTTGAGACCTTTAGTGGCAATGGTTTCAGCAACTTTTCCTAAATCACTTGAGACATTATACGCATACTGTAAAATTTTTCTATTGTCTTTGTTTCCTGAAAATGTTATTGCCAATGCGTCCATTACTGTATTTTCAGCAACTCCTAATCTCAGTGTTCCTAGTAAAATCTTTAAAATGTATTTTGCCTCTAGTGGGCTTGCATCATTTAGTAAACTTGAGATATATTTAATTTTCATATCTTGTGAACGAGCTCCTCCTAATTTTGCAATTTTGAACAAAGTTTCATAAACTCTTTCTACTGTAATGTCTTCTACCAGAAATGTTGTCTGGGTTTTTTGCTCCAAAACTATTGATGCTGCATGTCCTAGATCTCCTTCTTTTCTATACTCCTCTTCAATTTTTTTAATTGGAATTCCTGATGATTTTGAAATTGCTCTTATTGCGAGTTTTTCAGCAACTCCTAATTCTATTCCCTCAAAATCTGGTCTTAACTTTCCTTGTAATAGATACACTATCTTTGAAATAACTTCATGCGGTGTTTTTTCAAATAATTCTACTAAAAATTGTGTTAATTCTAATCTTTTTCTAGTTGATTCCATTTTGTTAAATGAATCAGATAGAATAGAAAACTCCATTCTAATTCTCTATGTAATCCCGAATAAAAGTTTGAATCTAGATATATCTAAAAATTGTTGCTTTCTCTGATTTTGGAAGATCTGATACTAGTGCAAAATTATACAATGGATATGTTTTCTTGTATTGTTTCATGAAACTCCATGCAACATCGTGTGTTTTGAATTCTGTTCTAATCCCATCAATCTGATTTTTTTTGCCATACACATCAAAGACTACGACTGAATATTGTTTTGGACGATTATGGGGTCTTGCTTTGAGCAGCCAAGCTAATGCAAACACGAAGACTGTGCCTAAAATTACATATTCTCCAGCTAATTTGAAAAATGCTAGTATTACATTTGGTATGGTTTGTCCAAATAGAACTACCATGAAGTTTGAAAATGAAATTACTGCTAATGCTGTGATGATGTAAGTTTTCCAATCAAATAGTACTCGAAAAACATTCATGGTGTAATTTGGATACGGTCTTTTTTGATTTAACTATTTCTCATGAATCTCAATATCTGAAATTATTAATCTGGATCTTCGTAATTTTCTTTCTTCACACCGCTAGAAGTACTTCCTTCTATTGGCTTCATTTTTTCATGTAGAACACTCATCCTTGCTTTGTATCCTTCAGCATATTCTAATTCTGATGGAACTAGTGTTGCTGGATGGAAGAATCCTTGACTTCTCATTGCCATTGCTTTCTTTGTTGCAATTTCTCTGATGTAATCCCAGTCTGGAGTTGAAAACCCATCAAATGGTCCTGTGAATTTTCCATTATGCATACTAAACACTAGTGCTTCTACAATTGGAATACAGAAATTGATGGTTGCTGCAGAGTTTAGTTTTACAGGCATTAATGGCATGTTGTGACTGCCCCTTGTGTTTCCTGCAACATAATGTGGATTGTTAAATACACTACCAACTTCTTCTGTTGCTGGGAACATTTTTTGTGTTCTAACTAGACAAATTGGATCGTCTTTTCCGACATATGTTCCTGCAATGTTGTGTAATCTATCCGTTGATGCTGCAAGAATTGGTTCTCCATCTTTGGTAGTTACTGTATCTACAACATATCTGCTAGGATACATTAATGCTGCTTCAATAGTTGGTTTATCTTGCCATAGTTCAAGTCTTGCTACTTTACCTTCTTCGACATCCATAATATTCATAATTACTCCGCCTGCAAGGTTTTGGTTTACAATTAATCCTGTGTTACTTAGTGAATCTACAAACATTCTATAAATTGGATAGTTGAATGCACCTGGTTCTGTTTTATCTGCTGCAAAAACTGTAAATGCTTCATTTGGTCTTTCTTCAAATTCCATCTCAGCAACTCCTGGACCCATTCCTTTTACATTTCCTGAAAACGAGTCCTTTAGCAAGTCTTGTCCTGCACCATACAGACCTTCTTCTTTTGCGACTTTGGTTCCTGCCATAAATGCATCCCATGCCATTTTGTGAATTTGTTCATTATCTACTCCATGAGTGTGAGACATTACAATATGAGTATCATCTCCACAGTATCCAATGTAGTAATCAATTAACAGATCTGCTCTTTCTTTGACTGTATCTCTAATTGCTTGAATTAATGCATCACTTGGTTTTGTATGTCCTCCAACTCCACCTACATCTGCTTTGATAACTGATACTGTAATTTTCATAGTTTGCATTTTTACCACCTTGATTTATGTGCTTTTAGCAAATCATTTGATCTAAAATTAATTGAAGAAAAGTAGTATTTTTTTCAAAAATTCATAACAGTAATAAAGTCCTTTTATGGCTGGTGTCATATGGCAGATAAACCCCACCTAAACATGATTGTAACCGGTCACATTGATAACGGAAAATCAACAACTATGGGTCATTTCTTGATGGATCTTGGAGTTGTAGATGAAAGAACTATTGCAGCACACGGAGTCGAATCCGAAAAGACTGGAAAAGGTGATACTTTCAAGTATGCATGGGTAATGGATAATATTAAAGACGAAAGAGAAAGAGGAATTACAATTGATCTTGCTTTCCAAAAGTTTGAATCAGCAAAATACTTCTTTACTTTAATTGACGCTCCTGGTCACAGGGACTTTATTAAAAACATGATTACTGGCGCTTCTGAAGCAGATGCTGCCATCTTGGTACTTTCTGCAAAAGAAGGTGAAACCGATACTGCAATTGCTGCAGGTGGACAAGCAAGAGAACACGCATTCTTGCTCAAAACACTCGGTGTAGGCCAAATTATTGTTGCAATCAACAAAATGGATGCAGTTGAATACAAAGAAGACGCATTCAAAGCAGCCAAAGAGAAAGGTGAAAAACTAGTAAAATCTGTTGGTTACAAACTAGAAAATGTACCATTCATTCCAGTCTCTGGATGGAAAGGTGACAATTTAGTTAAAAAAACTGAGAACATGCCATGGTATTCTGGTAAAACTCTACTTGAAGCATTTGATGACTTTACAGTAGCAGAAAAACCAATTGGTAAACCACTACGTGTTCCAATTCAAGACGTTTATACAATTACTGGTGTCGGAACTGTACCTGTAGGTAGAGTTGAGACCGGAGTAATGAAAGCAGGTGACAAAATTGTTGTCATGCCTTCTGGCGCTCCTGGTGAAATCAAATCTATTGAAACCCACCACACTGAAATGCCATCTGCTGAAGCAGGTGACAATATTGGTTTTAATCTCAGAGGTGTTGAAAAGAAAGACATCAAAAGAGGAGATGTACTTGGAACTCCAGATGCACCACCAAATGTTGCAAAAGAATTCAAAGCACAAATTATAGTTATTCACCACCCAACTGCAATCGCTCCTGGTTATACTCCAGTAATGCATGCACATACAACACAAGTAGCAGCAACCGTTACAGAATTCTTACAAAAGATTAATCCTGCAACTGGTGCAGTTGAAGAAGAAAATCCAAAATTCCTTAAAGTTGGAGATTCTGCAATTGTAAAAATCAGACCTGTGAGACCAACTTGTATTGAAACCTTCCAGGAATTCCCTGAGATGGGTAGATTTGCCCTTAGAGATATGGGTGCAACTATCGCCGCAGGAATTGTAAAGGAAATTACTGAGAAGTACACTCCGTAGGCGGATTTTATGACACAAACCGCCCGTGTTAAACTCACATCTGTTAGTCTTCCAAAATTAGATGGTGTATGTGGGGAAATCATGGGTATCGGTAAAAAAACTGGTGTTAAAGTTAAAGGCCCAACTCCATTACCTGTAAAAAGATTACATGTTGCAACTAGAAAATCGCCATGTGGTAGTGGAACTGAAACTTATGAGAAATGGGAAATGAAAATGCATAGAAGAATTATCAATATCAACGCTGATGATAAAGCAATTAGACAACTAATGAGACTTAAAATTCCTGACGATGTATACATTGAACTGTCTTTGACATAATCTGGTTAGCCTTAAATTATAGAAATTTTGATGATAAATATGGTTGAAGAAAACATTGATGAAAATATTGATGAAGTAGAAGAAACCCCTGTTGAGACATTTGATGTAAATTACACTTGTCTTAGATGTGGAACTGTTGTTTCTAACACCGAATTATCTCGATTACCTGAAATCAAATGTATTTGTGGATTTAGAGTCTTTACCAAAGCAAGACCTCCTGTAGTCAAAACAATAAAAGCAGTTTAATTATCTGTCTTTTTTGTAACTGTGTTCTTTTTGTAGATGAGTTCTCATATCTTCCATATTTGAAAAATATTTGTTACATTCTTTGCAATCGTATTGTAAATCTTTACCGTGAATGATTTGTTTGTGATTCATCATTTCCTCTTCTTTTGAAAATTTTTTATTACAAATATCGCATATGCTTTTTTTAAAAAATCCCACTTTATCCAAACTCTGCTTTCTTTTCATCCCAACACTTTCTACAAAGTTGGCCTTCAATTTTCCATGATCCTTTTGCGTTGTATCTGATCAACCCCATTTTTCCTCCGCATAATGCACAAAAATTTTTCTTTTTACCAAAACTCTCTTCTTTTTTGTCAAAACATGTTTTGCATAACAGGCCTTCCATATCCCATTGCCATCTAGGTTCCCACAAATCTGTAATCTTTTGAGTTGCTTTACATTGTACACATGGCTGTCTTACTTTTCCTTCATAGTATTCCTTTGATTTATCGAAATGACAATCCCCACAAAGCAAACCTTTGATTCCCCATTCTTTTTTGGGTTTGTGTTTGTGTGTTAATTCTTTATTGCAAACAGTACAAAAAGAAGATTTTTTGCTAAACAGTCCCATTTTCTATGAAATGATGTCATGTGGCATATTCTATAAATGTAAACAAAAATAAAAATAGCAAAAAATGTCTATTGTGTTAAGATTTTTTCCAAGGCTTGACTTGCATTAAGCATGCCATTTCTCTTGGCAAATTCCTCGATCATTTTGAATTGTTCTGCAGTAAAACATACTGGCATTGAACGTTTTTCCATGAGTATAATTGGGATTATTTCCTAATATCCTTTTCTCTCAAAGATTCGTCATGGGCAAAATCCATATTTTGAATGTAAATTTTGAAAATCAAAGAAATGCGTAAGTAATATTATGTGATATTATGTTTGGTTGAAAAATTCACTATTTCTAATTATTGGGTTGATTACCGTTATTGTTTTTTCTATTCCACAAGCATTTGCTGATCATGTGCCTCCAAGTGTAAATATTGATCATGATACAACAGTTGTTTGGGCAGAAAATGCTAATGGTGCTATTGTAAATTATGTTGTTTGGGGTGGTGATGGTCATGGAAATGACATACTAATACCTACTTGTGACATTCAATCTGGAACATTATTTCCAACAGGTGAAACCAGAGTTACTTGTAGTGTTACCACCAGTGGTGGATCTAGCTCTGCTGATTTTGCAATTAACGTATTGACAAATGAAATTCCAACTGCAGTTGATGATTTTTTTGAACTTGTAGCAGAAATCATGTTAATAGATGTTATATCGAATGACACTGATCCTGATGATGACTTTCTTTGGCTTAATGGTGTAGATCCAAATCAAGAACATGTTTCTAAAAAAGATACAAAATACGGCACAATTGAAATGGTTCCAGGATTTCCACACACTTTAAAATACACCCTGACTGATTCTGAAGTATTTTGTAAGGATGATAGTTTTGGATATCTTGTTACTGATGGAGCTCCTATAGAATCTGCAATTCATACCACAACTGCAAATCAAACTGGTACAATTATTATCAAAATAAAAGAAAACCCTTTAGATGATTCTGTTTCGTTAAACAATTCAATTTATTGGACTGGTGAGGGTGATGGTTCAAACTGGTCAGATGAAAAAAATTGGTGTCCTGAAAGAGTACCTACAGAAATGGACAGTGTATTTCTTTCAAAGCCCGGATTACAATATAATGTTAATTTGGATATGGCTTTTTCTATAGTCACTGGAGGCCTCACTATTAATCCTGGAAATACTTTGAAAATTGATTCTACAAAAATCCTTACTAACTCAAAAACAATAACAAATAATGGATTTATTGACATTTTAGGCACTCTTGAAATTACTGGCACTGGGAATTTGATCAATAATGACACAATAGAAAATTCAGGCACTCTATCAAATTCTAATAAATTAATTAATTCAGGCACAATATCTAATGCTGGAAAATTTGAAACTTGGCGAACTTTTGAAAATAATGGAATTTTTGAGAACAAATGGGATTTTGAAAGTTCTGGTGATGTTATTAATTCTGATCAAATTTCAAACTCACATATTATGAAAGTTAAAGATACTCTGAAAAATTTATCTGATGCTACAATCATAAATTCTAAAATTATTGAATTGAATTCAGTAAAAATTGATAATTCAGGAATCATTGATAATCAAGACGATTTAAAATTGTGGTCAGGAGAAATAAATAATTCTAAAATAATAAAAAATTCTGGAACACTTGAAAATAAAAACACTGGAATTATAAATAATTTAGAAAATGCTGAAATAGAAAATACTGGTATTGTAAAAAATGAAAATGAATTTTTTAATTCTGGAAAACTTACAAATTCTAAAGAATTCATTAACACAAACATGTTTGAAATCCAAAAAAATGCTGAAGTAATTATTGAAGAAAATAGTACATTTTCAAACACCAATAAAGTTACCGTTAAAGAAGATGGTTCTCTAAAAATCTCTGGCGAATTTGATAATTCTGATGAGTTAAAAAATTATGGTGTAATTGAAATTAATGAAAATGGTGATTTAATTACTGATGGTGATTTTGAAACTTTTAAAGAACTAAAAATTGATGACGGTGGACGTTTCGAAAATAAAAACACATTCACCATTGTTACAGAAGCTAAAGTTGAGAATAAGGGTAAAATTAAGAATTCTGGAAACTGGTATATGGGTCACTATCAAAATGACCATCCTCCAGCAAGTGGGGCTGCATATTTTTATAATTTAGAGGGTGGTGAAATGTTGAATACTCCTACAGGGTTTATTGAGGTTCAAGATGGGCATTTTCAGAATACTGGAAATGATGGTGCACTTGGGATATTAATTAAAACCTTGTTTGATGTTACCATATCTTCAGATCACCTTCCATATGATGGATTTTTAGAAAATCAAGGTAGAATACTTGTAAAAGAATATTTTGATAATTCTAGTGTATTGATAAATTCCGGTGTAATTGATATAGAAGGCTCCTTTACCAATGAAAATTCAAGATTTGAAAATTACGGGACCCTCAATATAGGTACAGATACTAGTTCTGGTGCAATGGCCTTGAAAAGCCAATCTTTGTTATCTAAATCCACCGTCATTCCAGTTTTTTATAATGAGGGATTAGTCAAAATTACAGAATCTTCACGAATGGATGGATTTTTTAGATTTTATAATCAACCTCAAGGAACAATTAACCTTGTTGATTCCCCTGCACAAATAGGATTTAACAAAGAATTAACTGGAAATTACAATCCTGATATATACACCGGAACTGAATTGTTTAATGATGGATGTATTCATTTTGAAGTTGGAACTAGAATTGCTGATCCCGAACGAGGTCATGTAATAATTTTAGGAGAGATTTATAACATTTCAGAATTTTTGCCAAATACAAGTGAGTATAAAGATCAATATGTTCATGATAAATATTTGAAGATTGAAAAAGTAACTAATATTGGTGATTGTAGTACTATGTCTTCTCCCCCATTACTTTCAGGAGAACCCCCACCACGTTCTGATGGAAAAGAGTATCTTGTAGAAATAATTTATTTGGATGACTATCTTGATAATCCCCTTACTTTGGATGTGGTGTATACAGATACTGTACCGCCTGAAACTACACAGGTAACACCAAAAACTACTGAAGTAACGCCAAAAACTACTGAAGAAACTACACTTGACAATTCTCTTGCAGGAAATATTTTGGAAAGTAAGAAACTAGCAGAAGAACCAAAAGAGATTCCAAAATGGATTAAAAATAATGCTGCATGGTATGGAGAAAAGAAAATATCTGATAAAGATTTTGCAACTGGAATTGGATTTATGATTAAAGAAGAAATCATCAAAGTTGATACTATAAAAATCGATAAAGACAGTGATCTAAAAATTAGTGATGACATACAAATTCCTGACTGGGTTCAAAACAATGCAAAGTGGTGGGCAGATGGTTTAATTGCAGACCAGGACTTTAAAGCAGGAATCGCATTTATGGTTAAAGAAAAAATTATTGATTTGTCTTCAAATGAAACAGCAGAACCTGAACTCGTATCTGCCCCCAAAATGCCAACAATAAAGTCACATCTTAATGATGGGCTCTTCAACTCTATAATTTCAGATGACGCTATTCAATATAAAGAAAAAACAATCGAATCTCTAGTTACAATTGCAACAATCAACCAAGTTTCAAGCCAGATTCAACTTGAAATAAGAAATTATCTTGAGGATTATTTGAATGATGAACTTGATAGAGCATGGGATAAACATGTAGAAGAAAATACATCTCAGTCACAAAATTATGCTGTTTCTGTACAAAAAATGAAGCAACAAAATAAAATCGATAGCCAAAAATGGTTATCCACTACAAATACTTCAAAGCAAACAAGAGATAGTTTACTGAATTCTGCCCAAACTGCAGGATTTGATAAATTTACTTTAGATAAAACATCAACAGAAGAATTTGAAAAGTATGGCGATAAAATTAAAACTGAAAGTGATTTGAAAAATGCCATTAAAGATTTGAAATCTCTAAAATCTAATTTTGGTAAATTGGTATCTCAATTAAATTTTGAACTAAATGTTGGTGACTATGGCAGTACTTCTGATGCTGCAACTGTGTGGTGTGATCCTTCACAACTAGATGCACATGATTCCGCCCTTGTCTCAGGTGTTTGTGCTGAGATTCCAAGTACATAATTTTTTTAAAATACTCACAATTTACTTGCAAAGCTATTTCAAACCATATTCTCTATCTTGATTATGGTAAAGAAACGCCAAATTCTAGTTATTGGTCATAATACAAACGGATGTACTCCTGAACATGAAAAAGCAGCATATGATGTTGGAGTAGAAATTGCAAAATCTGATTCTGTACTAATTACAGGTGGATTGGGAGGTGTAATGACTGCAGCTTCACATGGTGCAAAGGATGCAAATGGTTTGACTGTGGGGATCATCCCTCAAGCAGATGCTTCTGAGGCCAATGAATTTTGTGATATCGTAATTCCTACTGGGATGGGATTGACTCGTGATTTTCTTAATGCATTAACTGCAGATGGTGTAATTATCATAGGTGGAGGTTCTGGAACTTTATCTGAAACTTGTGCTGCATACATGAACAAAAAACCCATGGTGGCTATTAGAAATCTTAATGGTCCTGTAGCACAATACATTGATGGCTTTTTAGATCATAGAGAAAATGTTAAAATTATTGGTGTCGATAGTGCACAAGACGCAGTAAAAACAATCTTGGAATTAATTTCTACATAATCTTCTTTAATCAAAAGAATCAATCTATTCACATATGGCAATTCAAAATGATGATGAATGTCATCAACTAATTGAAAAATTAGACAAAGGACTTCCTCCACAAATGATTGACGAGATCATTACATATCTTGAAAAGACCAAGAATTCTAAATTTACTATTACTTTGGTAAAATATCTAAACAATCAAAATATCCAATCTCGAAATTCTGTTTGGGCACTTAGCAGTCAAATCTCAATGATTGGTGAGGATGTGACTAAAATTAAAGAACATTTGGGAATTTAATGTTCTAAATTTTTGTTAATTCAAACTATTGCATAGATATTAGCAATGGGTCTGGTTTGTAAAATTCTCCATGTTCCTCTGCTAACTTGTTTAATTCATCTACGATATTTTTGATGCCAATCTCTTTTGCTGTTTCAAACAGTGGTTTTTTCAATCCCAAGCCTAATTGTGCTGCTTTTTCAATCTCATCTATATCGCTTGCACCATTTGTAATGAGCCATGCTGCATTGTTTAGGATATTTGCAACAATTTGAATTGGATTACATTTTTGTGCCAATTCTTCAGACAATGCAACTCGTTCATATTTATCATCAGAATATTTGTAATATCCTTCACCTGACTTTTGTCCTAGTTTTTTTTCATCAAACATTTTTTCGACAAGTGGATGGGGATTAATTACTTTTTTGTCTCGTAAATGCATTTCAACTGTTGCTTTATGAATTACATCCATTCCTGTGAAATCTGCTAACTCAAATATCCCCATTGGGAATCCTAGATTGAATTTTACTGCAGAGTCAATTTCTTCTAGTGTTGCATCTGTTCTATCTTTTACAAAACATGCTTCATGTACCATTGGAATAAATAATCTATTGATGATAAATCCTGGAACATCTTTTCTACATACTACTGCTTGTTTGTTAACTGATTTTACATATTCTAGGGTCAAATCAGTGACTTGTTGTGATGTTTTTTCTCCTGGAATCACTTCAACTAATTTCATCAATTGTGGTGGATTGAAAAAATGAATCCCAACAAATTTTTCAGGACGAGATGTTGTATTTGCTATTTCTGTAATTGGTAACGTGCTTGTGTTTGATGCAAAAATTACTTCAGGTGCTGCAACTTGATCTAATTCTGCATATACTTTTTTCTTTAAATCCATAATTTCTGGAACTACTTCTATTACTAGTTCTGCATCCTTCACTGCTTCTTTCAAATCTACAATTGGTGTAATTCTTGAAAAAATACTGTCGCCTTCTTCTTTTGAAATTTTTTCTTTTGAAACTAGTTTATCTAAACTCCATTTTATTTTCCCCATTGCTTTATCTAAAAATTCTTGTTTGATATCTCGTAATACTACATTGTATCCTGCAGTTGCAGATACTTGTGCAATACCGTGACCCATTACTCCTGAACCTAAAACTGTGATATTTTTTACTGTCATGATTTCTCAAAAATCGCGCATCCTTTATAATGTATTTCTAATTTTTATCAAATAATGGGTTTATTCAAACGTAAAAAAGAAGATAACACTCAAACAAAATGTGACACATGTGGTACTGAATTACATGATCCTGAACGTTTGAAAAGACATATGAAAAAAGCCCATGGCAACGTCCCTGCAAAGAAATTAGATCCAAATTCAGGTGACGGCGGTACTTGGTAATATGGAACTAAGCTCTGGTCAAAAAGGAGGATTAGTTTTTGGAGGTGCATTTGTTATTGCAGGAATTATTTTATCCACCATGGTTTTCCCTTTTTGGAACCTAATTCGTGAAGATGTGTATGAAGATGTATTGATTTTAACTAATGATGATGGTGTTTGTTATGTTGAGACTGTTGATAATATTCCTAAGACTATTGATAATTGTACTCTTGAATCTGGTGATATTGCCACTATCAAGTTTGGTGATGGTCTTGCGTGGGCTACCATTGTTACTCCCTAATCGATGATTTAATATTTTAAAAACTCCAGTACATTATGTGGATTGTATTTTTTGTAAAATTGCTTTAGGTGATGTTCCTACAAAAATCCTTCATGAGACATCAAACTCTATATCCTTTTTAGATGCATTTCCTCTTGCAAAAGGACATGTGCTTGTAATTCCGAAAAAACATCATCAAAAAATTCAAAACATGACTAAAGAAGAAAACTCTGATCTGTTTTCACATGTTCATGAAATGATCTCTAAAGTGGATTCTATTTCTGGTTCAACTTTAGTTGCAATACATAATGGAAAAGATGCTGGACAAGAAGTGCCTCATGTTCATGTACATCTAGTCCCACGAACCAGAAATGATTCTGCAGGTGCAATTCATAACATGTTTAATTCTTCATTGAAATTATCAGAATCTGAAATTGAAGAGATATATGATAAATTAAAAAATTAATTCTAACAAGGAAATATTATTTCTTTTGTTTTTATATTTTCAACTTTGATTGCTTTTGTTGGACAAGTCTCTGCGGCATCCATTATTTTGTCAATTCCTGCGCCTTTTTGATTAATCACTGATGATTTTGGATTTGACATACTTTTTTTATTTATTTCAAATACATCTGGTGCTATACTCTCACAACTACAACAACCAATACATTTACTCTTATCTACATCCACGACTGTTTCTGGTTGGTTTTTAGAATTCTTTTCGTATTCTCTGTTTTTCTCCTCTGAATGTATACGTGCATTATAATCTTCCCAGAATCGTCTTTCATACTCTTTCCAAAGACTAGGATCATTTTTTTCAAACTCTCGTGTATACTTACCCCAGTCTTGTTCTGGGATCTTTTGATCATCAGGAGCTCCCCATTGAGGTTTTTTCTTAAAGTTTGTTTTATTGTTACTTGTATAATCCTGATATGTTGGATCTTTTTTCTGAAAATCATTTTTCTTTAGAATGTGATATGCTTCAGTTATTTTTTTAAATTCTGTATCTTCAGTTTTGTTGATATTTTTATCGGGATGTACCTCTAGTGCCATCTTTCTATAAGATGATTTTATCTCCTCCTGAGATGAATTGGAATTTACATTCAGTACTTTGAGTGCCTGATATGCGTTCACTGTAATTAGAAATGCATCATATCTTAAAAATAATTTCGTATGATCCGTTACTGGATTGGTTTTATTCTAGTAAAACCTCATTTTCTGCTTTCCATGCAGGCTCCACAATACACAAAAATCTCAAACTATCTGAGCCTGTGTTTTTAATGAATTGTTCTGAATTTGCTGGAACATAAACTGAATCATCTTTTTGAAGATGAAATATTTCTTTATCTATTTTCAGATCTCCTTTACCTTCTAAAATATAGTAAATTTCCGAAGAACTAATTTTATGGTGCTTAGATTTTTTTCCAGACTCTAATGTGAATTGGGCAATACTGTAATTGATTCCATTTAGTGTATTGTGTGGATGAAAGTATTGTTTAATTTTTGTTCCCTCTTCCCCATTGATTGATTCTATATCTGAGTTTTTTCGTAATGACATGTTGTCTAAATAATTTTTGAAACTTTGGTTTTAAAATCTGATTCATACCATGTAGTTTTGTATTCTGAATTTTTTCTTGGCAATATGTTTATTGCAATATGAGAAAATATTTTTTTCTTATCAATTGAACCATGTGTGTGGAGTGTCTTTGCTGGAATGTGTACAATATCCCCCTCACTGAGTGTGATTTTTTCTATTTTTTTAATATTAAAATTAGTTTTACTTGAACCATATCTTCTAAAAATTTCAAGACTCCCCTTCCCCTTAACTCCGATTAATACCTGGTTTCCATTATGAAAGTGAATTTTTGTCCTAGATCCTTTTTCAAAATGAACATGATAGATATCTTGCTCTTCGGATTTTATTTTATCTGAAAGAACTTTCATCCATGTTTTGTTTGTAAACCAATCAGGATTTACTTTTCTTTTATCTCCTGTACCAAAAATATTTGATTTTTTCATCTCAAATTCTTTCCAGAATTTTCTTTTTCTTTGCTTGGAATTCTTTTTCTGTAATTACTTCTGATTTTCTTAGTTTCCCTAATTTTTTCAATACTTCTAAATCTTCACTAGTATTGGAAGTTACATTTTTTGCAACTTCAATCCCTTCAGTTATTTTAGCAATTCCTCTTTTTTGTAGTGTATCTCTTTCTTTTTTTGCTTTACTGCGAATCTCTTTACTTGTTTTTGATGCTTGTTTTGCAGTCATTGTCCCAAACTCTACTGCATCGTCTAGTATTTCATCTGCTTTTTTGATCCCCTCTTGGAGTGCTTTATCTGCTTTTTTTAGAAGTTTCTCAATATGACCACTCTTCTTTGAACTACCCATGATTTTTTAGTTAATTCAAATCTATTATTTCTTTCTTATCAGAATTGGTTTAATAGATGGGATCGTATACTTTGTGTAGTTTTGGTGAAATCGACTTTTGATGTAAAGACCGTTGTTTTGAGAAAAAATCTTGAAGAAGATGATGCATTGGAAATTCTTGATCAAAAGAAAACTGCTCCTTTCAAATCTCTATTATCTAGACCTAAAAAAGAAGATGTTCATATCCATTCTTTAAAATTATATTATGAATGTATACTGATGGTCTCTGGAAAATACATTGCAGATTATTTTCGAAAAGCAACACATTCAATTTCAGTTAATTCTAATGTTAATGAAATTATTTTGGGTGATGGCATTTTTCCTATACGGACAAAATCTGGTTTTAAGAAAGCATTTGTTGGAAAAAGAGGTAAAAATAAAATTGATTTGAAATTAGAAGAGCATGTTTTTGTTGAAGAAGAAGATGAATTAACATTTGATCATCATGGGCAAGAGATAAAATTTCCATTTAAGGTCAATTCTAAAACCATTGAGAATTACCCAAAAAGATTGTTGGAAAAAAACCAACCCAATATCAAAAAACCAGAATTAACATATGACTCTGCACTTGAGAAACTCCAATCTCAATTAAAAAAGCCACTTGAAACTGATGTTCGAAATCTTTCAGAAGAGTTTGTTTTACGCGAAATTACCGAACTATATGTGCCAATATTTGAGGCAAGGCTAATTGGTCCTAAAAAGAAAGTTGGAATTATTCGAATCGATGCTGTACGAAAGAAAATCCTCTGATCAAAATTATTGTGTTTTTCCTAATGTGATTTGTGAATAACTGCCATCATCTTTCTCAAACATTGCCCCATCATGTGTTTTTAATGCCATATCTAACATCGCCTTTCTAGATTTATCACCTTCTCCTATCTGAAATGAACACATCATCTTTAGATGCATTCCTTTTACTTTTTCGAGATGTTTTTCAATAGTCTCAATTTTAGATATTACATCTACAGAAAACCTTGTCATATCCCCCAACACATTGAATGCAATTCTTCCTTGGAATTTTCCATCAAATAGTGTTTCTCTTATTTTTGAGACTTTTTTATCAAAATATTCTGAGTCTCCTACTGGATCTGGTACTGTATAATACGAAAATAATTTAACAACTTTTGTACGTTCATTTCTTTCTTTTAACTTCTCATAGATTCCTATTGCGTCATTTTCTGATGTTATATACACACATCTTGTACCTTCTTTGATTCCTTCCTCAAAAAATTCACATATTTTTTCTTTCAGACTTTCTTTAGTTTTATAAAATAATGTTTGATGTTGTTCACTCATCTTTTTTCACTCCTGTCAAATACTGTACCTAGTTCATCTGAAATCACCATGTGGGATAATCTCAATATCTCGATAATTTCAGATTCATTTAACGTATTTTCTTTAAAACAAAATAATACTGCATACTTTTCTTTTGTTTGATTTATTCCTTTTAGCATTTCAAGATATTGTGAAAACATTCCTTTTTCTTTGAAAATTGATGTTTCTTGGCATGCAATTCTAGTACATTTGTTTGTTGTATTTTTTGTATCTGCCTCTGACAGATTTTCTTGTACTTTGTTTAATAGAATCATCCCATTTGACATAACTTGTTCATATGTTTTTGATGATGTTGTTTCCACTGGTGGCTTGGCATGTCCAAAAAATGCAGAGGCAATGTTTTGTCTTTTTGAATCTAACAGATATTCTTCTAATAATTTATCTCTAAATGATTCTTTTTGAAAAAATAATGAAATTATTTGTTGATCTTGAGATTCCTCTAATTCATTTAAAAATCCCTTTGCCATATTATCATTTTTTGAATCATTTCTGTGGTTGTTATTGATTACATCTTTTAATTCCCCTGCCCCTTCTCTGAAAATCTTTTCAAGTGTACCTTCAAACAATTTTTGGTTTTCTAATAATTTATCATATTCGATATTTGCAACATCTGATAGTAAACCTGGAATTTCTTTTCCTAATTGTTTTCCAAAATTCTCTTGAACACACAGATTCAATAATCTTTTTTTTGATATTTTTTTGATTTAATTTAATCTTAAATCCCACCTTCTCCAAACTCTGAGCATTCATAACCCCAGTGCCCCTTGATTCTATTTAAAACAATTTCAAAATCTTACAATTTTACTAGTTTTCTGAATTGATCATTATCGTGTAATTTTTCAAAAATTGGTTCTTCTTTTGCCCATATTCGAATTATTTTGGGATTCTTTGAAATTGCTTGTTTTAGTAATTCTAATGATTCTGGATACATCTCTAATGCTGCCTTGCTTCGAGATTTTGCATATGTGACATTTACATTATCTTTGAATTTTTTTAAAATGTCATCAAATACATCGAGTGCTTTTTTATGTTGTCCTAATTCTGCTAATTGAACTCCTTTTTGAAAAAATGCATCTTGATTATTGGGATATTTTTTACAAATATTTTGAAAGCAGTTTAATGCCTCTTCATGTTTTTTCATTTTACCTAAAACAATTCCTTTGTAAACCAGCACATTTGGTTTTCTTGGGTCTGCTGAAATTGCTTTTTCTAAAGTTACTAATGCCTCTTCATGTTCTTGTAGTTTATCTAAAAGTACTCCTTTGTTAAAATAAGCTGCAGCATATTTTGGGTCTGCTTCTATAGCTTTGTCATAACATTCTGAAGCATCTTGAATATTCCCCATCTCGGCCATTGCTATTCCTTTATTGTTAAAGGCCTGCGCATCTTTTAGGTTAATCTCTATTAATTTATCAAAACAAGTAACTGCATCAGTATATTTTTTCATTTGGTTAAGTGCTAATCCTTTGTTTAATAATGCAGATACATTGCCTGATTCTTGTTTTAGGACTTTGTTGAAAAATGAAATTGCTGCTTTTGGCTGATTTTTCTCCATCATTGATATACCGTGGTACATCAAATCTTCTGGATCTTCTTTTGAGCCAAATAATCCCATAATTCCACCAAAATGATATTGCTAATGAAAGTTTGGCTTAGTTTAATGATTTGAATTTCTTGATTGCCTCTTTTGCTAACTCTTCTTGCTCTGATGCAGATGTTTTAGTTGGATCCTCTGTGGCATAGGCTTCTTTTTCTTTCTTTTTTTCCATACGCTTCTAAACTGAATCATTTTATAAAAATCTAAATGATAAAGATAGGCTTAATTTCATTTAGACTTCAAATTAATTATTGTCTGATTTTAAACTAGAATTCTTAGCTGAAAAAATACATGCTCATCGATGGCCACAAGATTCCCCAATTTGGATTGATTCTATACAAAAACAAATTGATGACACAATTAACAAAAATCCTGAAAGAAAGCAAATCATAATTAATGGAAAAACCATACAAATTGAAAATTTTAAATTCACGAATATAAAAAAAATTGGAATTTCAGTCCCCTTTTTCAAAGATGAATGTAGGATGATTTTTGAAGGTCAGTTTGGAGAACTTTTTGCCCATATTCATATCACTGTAAAATCTGGAAATTACCTTGACATTCTTAACCAGTTAATTTCTTGGAAGAATGAATTTTTCCAAAATAATTCTAAATGAAATCCTCTGATGCTTTTACCATCTTCTTGATGTCTTCTTTGGTGTGTGCATTTGATATTGCCCCTAGCTTTCCAGGTAAAAAGAAGATCCCATCATGTGCAATCATCTTAAAATGATATTTTGCCAATACTTTGGAATCACATTTTGCCGCATCAGCAGAATTTGTTATTTTGCCTACTCCGTTTTTTAGAAAATGAGTCATAAACAAGGACCCCTTTCCAGTAACTGTGATTTTACCATCAAATGTTTTTGTTAACTCTTTTCTGGCATACTCTCCTAAATCATTAATTTTAGAATAAATTGATTTTTTTGATTTTAGCTGATTTAGTGTTGCAAATCCTGTTACCATTGAGGCTGGATTGGCAGAAAATGTACCTCCTCCTACATAACTTCTCTCTGACTTTTTCTTGCCTCTAGTATCTGCAAATTCCATGATTTCTTTTTTGCCACACATTACCCCGATTGCCATTCCCCCTCCTACAATCTTTCCCAAAGTTACAATATCTGGGTCTAATTTCATTGTGGGATATAGACAACCATATCTAAATCGAAATCCAGTTACTATCTCATCTAAAATAAATAATGAATTATTTTTCTTACAAAACTCTTGTATTCCTTTTAGATAATCTGGAATAGCTGGAATACATCCGCCTCCACCTAGAACTGGCTCAATAATTACCCCAGCTAAATTCTTTGAATGTTTTTTTAGAATTGTTAATGATTCTTCTAAATTATTATATGGAATAGAAACAATCTGTTCCTCGTTTACAACGCCCGAACTTTCTGATTCAGTAAACGGCCAGTTTACACTTTTTAGTAAATCTGATGTATATCCATGCCATCCGCCATCTATTTTTGCAATTATTTTTTTACCTGTAACAGAACGTGCAAGTCTAACTGCATACATCGTTGCTTCAGTACCTGATGTGACATAGCGAATCTTTTCAGCTACTGGAACTGTTTTTGAAATTAATTCTGATAGTTTGATAGTTTGCTCATTTACTGTTCCATACATCCAACTTTTCTCAATCTGTTTTTTCAAAGAATCTTTGACTTTTTTTGGACCATGCCCTAAAATCAAAGACCAATGCCCCATCCAATAATCTGTATACTTGTTATCATCCACATCTACAAGATTTTTCTCTAAAGATTTTTTCACAACAAATGGATATGGTTCATAAAATCTTATGTTATGAGATACTCCATTAACATGAAGTTTCAAAGACTTTGAAAATAGTTTAGCTGAATTTCTAGTCTTTTTCTTGTACTCTTTTGTATAATCCAAAACTAGTTTGACAAATTTTTTCCTATCATTTTAATCCAATCATACTGCACTTTTACTACAAATGATGCCGGGAGATGGGGGGGTGATCAAAAACAAAAATTGAAATTTTTACAAAAAAACACTGCGATCAGTCACAATTTCACGCATGGTTTATATGGATTCTGACTTTGATGGCTTCTGCATACGTAACGCAATAGGCGGCGCTTGTGATGAAAGTATGGTAATATGCCATTTTGTGATTCATGGGCCTCCAGTTACGCATACAAAATGAGGATTTGACCGAAAGATCAAATCTGAAATGTGAAGATTATGTGCATCCGTCA
>Ga0233434_1001573_pt1 | contig 21993 bp, 26 predicted proteins | sample SI_122_August201_4_FD_182738 | JGI IMG/M metagenome (GOLD analysis project Ga0233434, IMG submission 182738) | Seawater microbial communities from Saanich Inlet, British Columbia, Canada - SI_122_August2016_120_MG | ecosystem: Environmental > Aquatic > Marine > Inlet | place: Canada: British... | reverse complement strand
AATCGGTGAAGGACAAAAAGGCCCAGCCGCACAAAAAGTCAAAAAATTAGAGTAGACATTTGAATTTTTAAATTAAGATTTCATCTATGTTTTCTTAAACAGTCTATTTTTTTATTATTTTTATTATCTAGAAATTTTGTGGTCCCGCGGGAATGAATTGAACATTCGACAACCCGGTTTCTGTATGCCTGATATGCTGTTTTTTCGGTCAGCCATCTTAAGCCAACAACTACAGCCGGAAGCTCTACCAGGCTGAGCTACCACGGGACAAAAATTATGGGAATTATTGCTCTTAAAAACTATAGTGATTTTTCTGATATCTATTTAATATATGGATAAATACTCTTAAAAATTCTCCATATTATAATGTCTAAATTAAAATTATTGTCTTCTGGATATGTTTGTGCACCTTATCTGCATAACCGTGATTCTCTTGAACTAAAAGAATCTTGGACAAATTCTAAAAATGTTGAAAAACTATTTTTTGTTACAGGTACTTTCTCTGATGATAGCCAACCGTATTTTTCAACTTCAGCTAATCATTACTTGCTAGCTAAATTCAAAAATAATTCAATTATAGAAAAAGAACTATCTGATCATATTCAAGAAAAAACTTCATTTGTATTTCATATACGTGATGATCTTTTTGAAAGAGAAGTTTTGGGTGAAACTAATTTTATTTCTATATACTATTTAGAATACGGTGAAGATCAAGAAGATTTGGAAGAAATTGCAGGTATATTGCTAAAAAGAGAAAAGATTGAAATTGCTGGAATTGGACATATGACTACTACTTGTTCTGTTCCTTCAAAATTCACTTTTCCTTACTCTGAAAATATGATTGTGATTGAAGTTGCTAGTGAAAAAAGTCATCAGAGTGTAAAAAAATATTGTGATCAAACCCAACGTGATGTTACTAGAAAAGGGTTCACATTATCTAATTTACTGAGTCTTTCAATTCTTGATCAACTAAAGTAGAAGTTAAATATTCGAGCAAAAACTGTTTTTTATGAGTAAACCCTCTGACCTAGGTTCTTTGAAAATTGGATCATACATTCTACTTCCACACACTGATCAACCAAGTGGGGAGCCATGTAGAATTATTGAATATGATACATCAAAACCTGGAAAACACGGTGCAGCTAAAGCCAGAATAGTCGGTCAAGGTATTTTTGATGGGAAAAATAGACCTCATGTTGGCCCTGTAAGTATGCAAATTCATATTCCAATGATCAACAAAAAAGTTGGACAAATTATTTCAATTAATGGTGGTACCGTACAAGTTATGGATTCTGAATCATTTGAAACCATAGATATTGCTATGATTGATGAGGCTGTTGAAGGTAAATTAGAAAACGGACAAAATGTTGAATATTGGGTTGTAATGGAACATACCAAAATTATGAGTATCAAAAATAGTTAGATTGGAAATTTTACGAAAATTCTTTATTTCTTTAATTGTTGTTTGATTACTTCGTTTTAATCATAGCACTAAAATCCTATGAATACTAAACCCTTTCAGATGCTGATGATTGTTGGAAAAGCCGTCTGATTTATGATGACGATTATGAGTATTGAAGCATCTAATTTGAAAAATTCTAGAATCTTATTAGACTGATTTTTTTTATTAAATCATGAGATTAGCTTGTCTTTTTTCTGGTGGAAAGGATAGCACATATGCTATTCATCTTGCTAAAAAACAAGGACATGATGTTGTATGTTTGTTGAGTATATTTCCCAAATCTGAAGAAAGTCATCTTTTACATTATCCTAATTTGAAATGGACTAGATTACAATCTATATCCATGAATATTCCACAATTGACTATTTGTTCAAATTCTGATGAAACTGTTGATGAGTTAATTGCACTAAAAAAATTATTACAAAATGCAAAAGATGAATTTAAAATTGATGGGTTAGTTCATGGTGGAATTAAAAGTAAATTTCAAAAAGAACAATTTGAAACTTTATGTGCAAAATTAAATTTAACTTCTTTTGCACCATTGTGGAATACTGAACCAAAAAAATACATGAATGACTTACTTGATTCTAGTTTCCATTTTTTAATGATCACTGTTTCTTCTGATGGTTTAGATGAACAATGGTTGGGAAAATTAATTTTAAAATCTGATATTGAAATTTTACATAATCTGTCTGCTAAATTTGGATTCAATTTAAATTTTGAAGGTGGGGAATCTGAAACTTTTGTAATTAATTGTCCTCTTTTTTCTAATTCTATCCAAATTAATAAATTTACAAAAAATTGGGATGGGTATAGAGGAAGGTTTGAAATAGTGGATGCGGAATTAAATTACAATGCTTGATGGTTTAAAAACTAGTTTAGGTGATGCAATCAAAAAGATTGTTAAATCTTCAGGCATAGATGAGGAATTAATTAAGGATCTTTGTAAGGATGTTCAAAGGGCATTATTGACATCTGATGTCAATGTAAGGCTGGTTCTTGAAATCACTAAGAGATTGGAAGAACGATCATTAAATGAAACCCCTCCACCTGGACTTTCACGTAAAGATCATATTGTTAAAATTCTTTATGATGAACTATCAAAATTATTAGGTACTGAATCTGATTTTAATTTTAAATCAGGAAAACAAAATAAAATTATTTTACTTGGAATTCAAGGAAGCGGAAAAACTACTGTTGCATCAAAACTTGCTAAATTTTTAACTGGACAGGATCTTAAAGTTGGAGTTGTAGGTGCTGATACTTATCGACCTGGTGCTTTGGTTCAACTTAAAATGATGTGTGAAAAATCTGGAGTTGAAGTTTATGGTGAGGAAAATAATAAAGATTCTCCAAACATTGTTCAAAATGGATTAAAACATTTTGCAGGTCAATCTCTTGATGTAATTATTATTGATACTGCAGGTCGACATAAGGAAGAACATGATTTACTTGAGGAGATGGGTCGAATTAATAAAGTTGCAGATCCTGATTTAGCTTTACTTGTAATTGATGGTACTATTGGTCAACAATGTTTCAATCAAGCTGAAGCATTTCACAAAACAATTCCAGTTGGCGGTGTTATAATATCCAAATTGGATAGTTCTGCTAAAGGTGGTGGTGCACTTGCAGCATCAGCTGCAACAGGTGCTCAAATAATGTACATTGGAACTGGTGAACGTATTGATGATTTAGAAAAATTCTCTCCAACTAGATTTGTTGGCAGATTACTTGGAATGGGTGATGTTCAGGCTGTATTGGATTTAGCAAAAAGATTAGAAAATGAAGGTGATGATGTTAGGATGAAACGAATTTCAAGTGGAAAAATGAATATGGATGATTTCTTTTATCAATTAGAAGAAGTTACTAAAGTTGGTTCTTTGAAAGGACTTCTTGATAGTATGCCTGGAATGTCTGGTATGGTAAAAGAGGATCAAGTTGATCAAATGGAAGGAAGAGTTTCAAAATGGCGATACATAATTCAAAGTATGAATAAAGATGAGAAAGCAGATCCTGATTTACTTAATTCTTCTCGAATAAAGCGAATAGCTCGTGGTTCTGGATGGCCTGAAGGTGAAGTTAAAGAATTACTCAAAAATTATAAAAATTCTAAGAATTTAATGAAGGCATCAAAAGGCCGTCAAATGCAAGGCACTCTTAGAAAAATGGGTTTAGGATAGTATTTGATATCCATTCTAATCCAAAATGTCTGATTATTCTCAAATTCTTTCTGTTACAAATGAAATTCTTCAAAAATATGATTTATGTGATCAATGTTTAGGACGACTATTTTCAAAACAACTTCATTTATCTTCAAACAAACTTCTTGGTAGAAAACTGAAGAATGAATTTGTCTCTACGAACAAATGTTATATTTGTAAAAATTTATTTTCTAAATTAGATTTTTTTTTAAAATTAATGCTTGATTCTTCATCCCATTATACATTCAAAACATATGGTGTTGGACTTCTGATTAAACCTTCAATTGTTGACCGAGATGATTTTATTAGATCTAAATACAAACTCAAAGGAATTGATAGTATTAAGACTGATATTGCTAAAGAATTGATCAAACTTTTTACAAAAAAAACTCAAAAGATCATGGATCCTTTTGATCCTGAAATAACATTTACCATAAACCTAAAGGATGAATCCTGTCAATTACGCTCAAAATCTATAGTTATTTCTGGAAGATATGTAAAATCTAAACGAGGATATACACAAAAACAAAAATCTTGTGATAATTGTTCTGGGAAAGGTTGTAGAATTTGTAATTTTCACGGTATTTCTGAATTTGAAAGTGTAGAAGGCGTTATTTCAAAATTAATTTTTAAGAAATTTGGTGGAACCACTACTAAATTTACTTGGATAGGGGGCGAAGATAAATCTAGTTTGGTTTTAGGTAACGGTCGACCTTTCTTTGTTAAAATAAAAAATCCTTCTAAACGTAAACCTAAATTATCTGATAAAGAATTTGATTTTGTATCTCTTTTTAATCTTAAATTAATCGGTGAATCCCCTAAAAAACCTCTTAATTTTAATTCAAAGATAAAAATTAAAATTTCTACTTCGTTACCAATTAATTTAAAAAATCTAAAAAAATTAAAGGATCTTACAACTACTCCAATTGTAATTTATGAAAATTCTGGTAAACGTTATGAAAAAAAAATTTTTGGTTTAAAATACACAAAAAATTCTGATAATGTATTTACTATGACTGTAATTGCTGAAGGTGGATTTCCTGTCAAAAGATTTGTTGTTGGTAATGATGTTTTGCCCAATATTTCTTCACTTTTTGATAATCCATGTGTGTCTCAAGAATTTGATTTTTTAGATATAATGATAAAATGATAACTTTAACTAGCGCTAAATATGGTAAATTGTCATGCCAATGAGAAAAAAAGGTAAACACCAGAGACATGCTGATCAAAGAGCAAATACCCGTAAAGTGAAGAAAGCAAAATCTGGAAAACCACGATCTTCATAAAATCAACATTTTTACATTAAAAATTTTTAACAATGTTTATTGGATCCTTTAGTACGTTTTAGAGATGCACATTCTAAAGGAATTATTCCTGATGATGTTTATGATTTAACCTTGAAACGTTTTCCTATTACTGTTGCTGGAATTGATAGGATTGAAAAAGCATCTGGAATTCAATATCCTATTGCTTATGTGGAACCTTCACTCGTTATTTCATCATCTGACCCAAATTCATATGAGTATGGGATTCTTTTTGCTAGAACTATTCCTGTTATGTTTGAAGAAAAATTCCAAGTTGTAATTCAAATTTCTGCACCTCTCATTGCTTATGGTTTGAAGGGTACAATCCATGCTATATTGGCTCATGAATTTTTACATTTTTTAGAATTACTACGAAAAATTTCAAAAATGGAATTACTTTCTGACGAAATCTCTGGTAATTTATTTGAAAATGTTTATTCTGATGAAACAAGATTATTTGAACCTCGAGTTGTTTTTAAAGATAGAACATTGTTGCATCATATTACTAAAAAATTTCCTTCTGGTTTTCGTGATTATAAGCTTGAAGATAAAGTGATAAAATTTTGGTCTGATAGAAATTTACCTAAATCTAATATTTCATTGGATGCTAATAATGTAAAATTATCTGCAGAATCTTTGTCTAAGATAAAACTTGACCCTAAATTTCTCACAAAAATTAAACAGTTAGAAGAAAAAAGCTCTAAAATAAATAAAAAAAGATTATACTGATTCTAATTTCTACGAGTTATTTTTTTTATTGTTTGAATTCTGTTAGTCCGCATTTTCCACATGTGTTTCTATCTTTGTGTTCTGACATGAATACGCCTTTACCACATCTTGAACAATTTTTTTTAATTCGAGTTGCTTTGTCCCCATCAACTTTGAAATATCCATAAACTTTTGGACTGGAACCTTTTTTACCTTTTTTCTCTACAGGCATTATTCTGTTTTCTCCTCTGCTGGTGCTTCAGCTGCTGCCTCCTCTGCTGGTGCTTCAGCTGCTGCCTCCTCTGCTGGTGCTTCAGCTTCAGCTGCTGCTTTTTCAGATTCAGCAATCTTTGCTTTAATTTTTTCTAATCTTGAAAAAATTGTTGGATTGATATGTTTTTTTGCTAATCCTTCATCTTCATAAACATAAAAAGTTCCTGTTACTTTTAACATTCCAACATGCGTTTTTAGTCGCATTGGAATTACTACTTTACCATCTAATTTGAATTCCTTTGTAATCATATCTACTGCTTCCATACTCTTGAGTTTTCCACTTAATCCTGGAAAATCACAAGTTAATTCTCTTCTTGATAAGAAGGTATTATTTACATCTGAAAGTGTCTGAATAACTGACATGTATCCAAAATCCTTTGGATATTTCATATAAACCTAGTTGAATTTACATAAGAAATTTAAGAAAATACTGTGAATTAGTGACATGGAACGATATTTGATTCATTTAAAAAATAAACAACACATTCCCATAAATTCTCGTGAAATTCTTCATCGAGCTAGAGATCTAATATTGGATATGGATGCTCATGTTAGACTTGCTAGAATTGCCACAACCTTCATTGAATTTGATGTAGCTATTGAAACAAATGATGTGGATACACTCGTTGAAAAATTATCCCCTATTGGGGATTTGGATAATATTCGTCATGTTGTTGAGGAAGAAATTGAAATAGACCAGGGTATTAAAGATGGAATTTTTTATTTTAATAATGAACGATTTTGGGAATGTCATGAATCTTTTGAAGGTGTGTGGAAGCAATGTTTTGGTCGTGAAAAGGAATTGGTTCAAGGAATTATACTAGTGGCTGTTGCATTTGCTCATGCTCAAGAAAATGAATTACGTATTGGTGTTGCAATGTTATCTAGAGCTTTAGAAAAACTAGGCAGTTCTCCATCTATGTATCATTCAATTGATGTTGAAAGAATTAGAAAAAAATCTATTGAAATGCAAAAAATCAATGATTTGGTTCTATTTGAGATTTAATTAATTCTATAGCTTTTGTAACTACTTCTGAGCCTTGAAGTAATCCTATACTTCCTTTCTTTGCTTGCTCTTCAGTCATTCTTGTTGTCCCATCATTTTTAATAAAATCTGCTGAAACTATCACTGGTACTGGATCATCACTATGTCCTTTATTGATACATGGAGTAGAATGATCTGCTGAAATAATTATTGCAACTTTATTTGAATCAATATTTTCCACAAGTGTTTTGAAGAATCTTTGATCAATTTCTTCTATGTTTTTCATTTTACCTATGGCATCTCCGTCATGACCAAATTCATCTGGTCCTTTAAGATGAACGTATATTGCATTTTGTGTTTCCATTGCTTTTGCCGCAACTTTTGCTTTTTCTTCATAATCTGTGAGTCCCCCTGCTTCAAATGCATCCATTTTAAGAACTTCTGAAATCCCAAGTTCCACTGGCATGTCTACTATGCATGAAAATTTCATTTTGTGTTTTTCATTAATTGGTGGTACATCGGGGTATTTGTTACCTGCATCTCTAAGTAGAATACAACTTAATTGTTTTTTATTTTGTTCTTGACGTTTTTTGTTTATCTCGCTTTCTTTCATAATTTTTATGGACTGTTCTGAAAATTCATTTACTAAATTTGCTGTAAATTTAGAATCTTCGATATCATCTAAAGGTAAACACTTTTCAATTCTTAAAAAATCCCCTACTGCTTTTGCTACCCCCATGCCTCCAATATTGCTATATGCAGGATCTGTGTTTGTGATTCTTGCTGATAGTTTTTGATTTGATGCTCTAATTCTTACTGTAACTCTATGTCCTATAGTTGGTGCAACTACAATTTTGGTACCTGGAATTGAAAATTTTATTTTTTCCTCTAGTTCTTTTGCTACCCCCTCTGCATCTTCTTTTTCAATATGTCTGCCTGCTCTTCTATCTGTAATTGTCCCTTCATCATTTAATGTTGAATAATTCCCTCTTAATGCCAAATCTCCATTTTTAAAATCAATTCCTACTCCTATTGCCTCTATTACTCCTCTGCCGGCATAATCTGAATGTTCGAATTTGTAACCTAACATATTGAATACTGCAATGTCTGATTCTGGAGCTATTCCTTTACCTACTGAAATAACCTCTCCAATTGAACCATTGCTGGCAATTTTGTCTAATGTTGGTGTGTTTGCAGCTTCTAGTGGTGTTTTTCCATCTAAATCTGGATGTGGTAGATCTCCTACACCATCTAAAAGAACGTAAATCATGTGAATGTTGGAATTATCCATTTGATCTCTATTTATGAAAACTTTTGATCTCTGTTTTAAATCTTGCAATATGTTTGCGATCTTTTTTTATAAATTTTAATTTCAAATAGTTATTTCACACTAAAAATAATTTTGATATTTTTAATTAATCTATTTTGATTTAATTTAAGAAAACATTTTAACATACAGTTACTTTCAATTACCATTATGGGTGACATGCGCAAAGATTATGTCTCTGAACGTTTCATGATAGTTTCAAAAAAAAATGGTAAAGTAGTTGATTCTAAAAAAAATCCTTTTTCTCCTGGCAATGAATCCATGACTAATCCTTCTGTTTTATCTCTTGTAGAAAAAGACGGTATGTTACAACGTCTTCAAGACAGTGAGGATGATTATGTTGAAGGATGGTCTATTCGAGTTTTTGAAAGTAAGTCTCCTATTGTTTCGATTGAAACTGAAAATTCTTACAGTGAAAAACCATTTTACAGTGAACCTGCATATGGATATCATTATGTTATAGTTGCATCTCCAAATTCAAAAGATACATTTGCAACAATTGCTCCTGAACAATGGTCTAATGTTCTAGTCGTTGTACAGGATAGATTGAGATGGCTTTATACTCAAAAAGGCGTAACATACGTTTCAATTTATGGTGATAGTGGGGAACTTGCAGGAAATACAAATCCTCATCCTCATTTGAATATTCTTACACTTTCTACTATCCCTCCAATTATAGATGTTGAAGCTGAAGCATCACATAAAATTTTGAATGAAAAGGGAGTTTGTCATATGTGTCAAACCATAAATGAAGAGCTAAGTGGACCTAGACAAATTCTTCAAACTGATGGATTCATTGCCTTTTCACCTTGGGCTCCTTCTTATCCTTACGAGTTTTGGATTTCTCCAAAAAAACACACTACTAGTTTTTCAAAAATTACTCAAAAAGAAATTAATGATTTATCTTTAATTTTAAGAGCAACTTTGGGTGGTCTAACAAAAACTATCAAAAATGTTTCCTATAATTTAGTTTTTCATCTTTCTCCTGAGAAGAAAAATACTAGACAAATTCATTGGCATATTGAAATTTATCCAATTACCAAACCATGGTCTGGATTGGAACGTGGATATGGTATTTTCTTGAATGATATTTCTCCTGAGGATGCAGCTGAAAAACTTGGCGCTGCATGTAGAAAAGAATTAGCAAATCTTGTTGGTATTATTTAATTTCTGAATGGTTTATTTATCAACACTATTTACTTCTGTTAATGGGGAATGTTGAAAAATGGCTTGCAATAATTAGTGTCGCTCTTTTTGCAATGTTTGCTGGTGAAATGATTTCTGTTTATTATTTTATGTTAACTGTTCCTGAAGACGCTGTTGTTGCACAGGGTTTTTCACCTGATCCAAAATTGATTCAATTTGTTTCAATTGGTGTTGCACCAGCTGGGATTTTAGCTGCAGTTGCTTACATTATGTCAAGGAATTACGGTTCAAAACAAATCGGTGGTTTAATTATTGTTGGAGGTATTATTTTACTTGCCGGTAATCTTGTAGTTTATTCTATGGTAGACTCAATTCGTGATAGTTATGTAACAGATGCAGTACAGTATCTTCCGATTTTATTCATAATATTATCTGCTCCTGTAATGGCTGTTGGAGCAAGACTAATCTTAAAACGAAAAAAACGTCCTACAAAAGAATATTTTTAGTTGTGATCAAATCTAAATTCGTTTGAATGATATTTGAAACCCATTTTCTCATAAAATTGTTTAACATCATCTGAACAATCTAAAATTGTTTTATAACAATCATGATTTTTTGCAAGTTCTAATACATATTTGATAATTTTTTCACCTACATTTCTTCCTTGAAATTCTTTCCTAACTACTACGTCTTCTATATGTCCTACAATTCCTCCCTCATGAATAAATTTAGGCTCAATAAGTAGAGTGGTGGAACCTGCAATTATTCCATTTATTTCTGCAACAATTATGATGTGATTTGGATTTGATTTAATATAATTAAAAATTTCTAATGCTTTATTCTCCTTAATGCTTGTTTTTCTTAATGTATCTAATGTGTTTAGAAATCCTTTTTGAAAATCTTCTTTTTCTAATTCTCTTATGATTGGTTCGTCCATTTCTTTATTTTCCTTTATTCTTTTCATATTCTTCACATGCTTGTTTGTATGATTCTTTATTCCCAATATCTGTAAATCCTTTTTTTGTAATGAAGCTATCTACTACATTTTTCTTCATTGCTTTTTTAATTACATCATCCATTCCGTATGGTTTATTTTTTGGAATTAAATCAAAAATATTTGGATTCATAACATAACAACCCATGTTGACATTAGCTTTAATTTCTGGTTTTTCATTCCAGTTTATTATTTTTCCATTTTTAGAAGTTTCAATTACACCATATGGTAAATTAGTTTTATACTCATTTAGACTCATTGTAACAAATGATTTTTTTGTTGAATGTTGTTTAATCATATTTCTTAGACTAAAATTAAAAATTGAATCCCCGTACATACAAATAAAATCATCATCAATGAATTCCTCTGCTGTTTTGAGCTGTCCTGCTGTTGCTAACGGTTTATTTGAAATTGCATATTCGATTTTAACTCCAAATTTATCCCCCTCTTCAAAATAATCTTCAATTGATTCTCTGAGATAACTTACACATAGAACTATTGATTTGACTCCTCCCCTTTTTGTCCAGTTAATCAGATGTTCAAGAATTGGTTTATTTCCAATGGGTAGCATTGGTTTAGGCTTGTTGTTTGTTAATGGCCTTAGTCTTGTTCCTAATCCTCCAGCAAGAATAACTGCTTTCACAATCGTTATTTGAAATTTGAGTATTTATGTTCAAGGATAAATTTGTCTTTTTTTAAATAATTTTGATGATTTTTTTTATTACTATGTCTGGTGTTTCACCAAATAATATTATCATTGGCTCTTTTCCAAAATCCCCTCTATGGTAAATTATGTCTGGTTGTTTTTTGGAATTTTTAATTGCATTTTTAATTCCCCACTCTATAGTTGAACCTTTGTTTTTCACATTTTGTGGTTCTTGAGTTCTATCATAATCAAATGTAATTAGTTTCAATTTTTTTATCTTGGATATTGTTTCTTTTTTATACTTTAAGTTGATGGCAGATTGAATTTTTGGATATTTTTTATTTACCGTTAACAATGCGGTTGCAACATGTTTTGAACCTCCATATACTAAATCTCCAGCTACCACTACTTTGGTTCCAGTTTTAACTATTCTTCCAGAAATTCCAAGTATTTCTTTAATTGATTTAGGTTTTTGTTTTGAACAAACAAAATTTGTTTGACATTCTGGAATATTTTCATTTATTTTTTTTATTCTGGTAAATTCATTAATTGCATTTGACAATTTTATTTTTACTTCATCTTGTTTTCCTATATTTGTAATTACCATGCCATTCCCTACTTTTTTTGAATTTTTAATTGAATTTAATGTAGTTGTCTTAGCAAATTCTAATGATTTTTTAACATTTTTATTTTTTACAATTGCATATAATGCTGCAGCTGAATGAATACATCCGCTTCCACGATTGATCTTTGAAATTTTTTTATCTTTAATGTAGTAATTCTTATTTTTTTCTAAAACAAAATCTAACACATTTCCATTTTTACTTTCTACTCCTGTAATTACTACATTCTTCGCTCCCATTTTTTGTATCATTTTAGCAATTTTTTCAGGCGTATTTTTTGAATTAATTTTAGTTTTTGTCAGGATTTCGGACTCAAATTTGTTTGGTGTGATAATTGTTGCAAGAGGTATGATGAATTTTTTAAAATCATTAATAGCTGATTTTTTTATTAACATTCCACCTGTTGTTGATTTGATTACTGGATCAACTATGATTGGTACTTCTAACTTTTTTAAATATGCATTTAATATTTTAATTATTTCTGAATTGTACACCATTCCAATTTTTATGCCATCTATTTTAAAATCTGAAATTATTGACTCTAATTGATTTTTTAATATTTTTTTTGATACTGCTTCTACTAAACTAAAATTTGTAGTATTTTGTCCTGTAATTGCTGTAATTATTGTCAATCCATGAACATTTAGTGTTGAAAATGTCTTGATGTCGCTTTGAATCCCTGCTCCTGATGATGGATCTGAACCCCCTATTGATAATAAATTCACATCATTTACTAATTTTTAACCCTAATCTATTTTTCCATTAATTTTATTTTATTTCGGTTCATGCTATCTATTTTATAGTTGACCTACTTTTTTTTTATGTGGATAAAATTCCTATGGCTGATGATTCAATCCCTGAACAATTACAATGTACTAATTGTTTACTTCCTATGCAATACCAAGAAAAAAAAGATGGGAAATTTCTTTGGCAGTGTTTTAAATGTGGAAAAAAAATTTTTGTTTCTGAAAATATTGATGATCATATGGAAGAAACATGGAGTCCTCCTCGATAATGGATTTTTTTGATAATGATATCTTTTCATCCAAAAATTATGCCTTTGTTAATTACCAATCTTTAGTCACTGCTGAACTTGAACTAATTCAAAGAGTTTTTGAAATTCGGCAAAATTTTTCAAACCCTTCTGATTCTGAACGTCTTGTTGAGCCTATTTTAAAAAGAATTTCTAAAATTAAATCTGAGAAATTAATTTTTGAGCAAGAGTTTGATTTAATTTAATAATTTTAAGTTGAGGCCTGTTCTACACATTTATTTGAACAGAAGTCGTCTTTCATACTATGAAATTCTCTACCGCAATGGATGCATTCTCTAATTGTCTTCATACTATGTGTAGTATTTTAAAAATATAAAATTTTATTATTTTATTAATATAGTGCTAATTTTACACTTCTATAATTTTTTAATTAATTTCACGATTGTTTAAATCAGGTAAAGAATACATTATTTCATGGCTACTCAAATGACTTCTGCCCGTCGTGGTATTGCTACTGAAGAAATGAAACAAGTTGCAAAAGATGAGGATGTTTCACTTGATTGGCTAATTCCAAAAATTGCTCGTGGTTCAATCATAATCCCTAGTAATAATGTTAGACCTCAAAAAATACATAATGTTGGAATTGGTAAAGGTTTGAAAACTAAAGTTAATGTCAATATTGGAACTTCAACTTTGAATGTAAATTTAGATGAAGAAATTGAGAAAGCTAAAGTTGCAATAAAATACCATGCAGACACTATGATGGATCTTAGTGATGGTGGCGATGTTAAAAAAATACGTCAAACACTGATGGATACTGCTCCAATTACTTTTGGTACTGTTCCAATCTATGAAGCTTATAACTACGGTGTTGAAGTTCACAAAAATCCTTTGAATTTAACTGAAGATGATTACATCAAAGCATTTGAAAATAATGCAAAAGATGGGGTTGACTATACAACTGTTCACTGTGGAATTACAAAAGATATTGCAAAAAGAATTCTTAAAGTTCAACGATATGGGGGAGTTGTAAGTAAGGGTGGTACTATTACTGCTGCTTGGATGTTAAAACATGATAAAGAAAATCCATACATTACTCATTATGATTACATGATGGAAATTGCCAAAAAATATGATGTTACTTTTAGTCTTGGTGATGCGCTTAGACCTGGTTCTATTCTGGACTCTCATGATGAATTACAAGTTCAGGAAATGATCAATATTTCTCAATTAACAAAACGAGCTCATGAAAATGATGTTCAAGTTATGGTTGAGGGTCCCGGTCATGTTCCATTAAATGAAGTGGCGGCAAATGTTAGATTGGCTAAATCTCTTATCGGTGATGTACCTTACTATGTTCTCGGTCCTTTAGTTACTGATGTTGCTTCTGGACATGATCATATTGCAAGTGCAATTGGCGCTGCAATTTCTGCAAGTGAAGGTGTTGATCTTTTATGTTATCTTACTCCATCTGAACATTTGGCATTACCAAATGCAGAAGAAGTTAAAGCTGGATTGATTGCATATAGAATTGCAGCTCATGCTGGTGATCTTGTAAAAATACGTGATAAGGCCATCAAGTGGGATATGGAAATGACTGAAGCTAGACGTACCTTGGATTGGGAGAAACAACTTGCTTTATCTATTGATCCTGAAGAAGCTGCAAAAATTCATAGTCGAACTGGACAGCACCCTGGAAATAATGTTCCTTGCACTATGTGTGGTGGTGCATGTGTTTACATGATGTTGCCTCAACAAAAAAAATATGATAAAGAAAATGATAATTTACAACAAATCGAATAGTATTTTGTCTAAACTAGGAACTGTTTCATAATTTTTTAATTCATTAACATTAATCCATTTATGTTCTGAATTTTCCCAATTTAGTTTAATTTCTGTTTCTTTTGTTTCAAATAGAAATGGAAACACTTCCCATTCGTGATTTTCATACTGTGGTGATGATATTTTTATTTTTTCTATGCTTTTGATAATCTTAATTTTGTTTTCTTTTATTCCTACTTCTTCAAAAATTTCAATTTTTGCTCTATTTATTGGAATTTCATTATTTTCAATAATTCCGCTAACTCCTGACCATAATCCCTTCATTGATCTTACTTTATCACTTCTTTTTAAAATTAAAATTTTATTGTTATTTTTAATGAAAGCTGTAATTATTCTTGTTGAACGCATTCTATTTATTTTTCAACAGATTTTACCATCTTTGAGAGTTTTTTGTATGACTCATCAAGATCTGTATGTTTTGATAATCTCTCTTGACAATTTTTAATATATTCAATTACTTCTTCTGTTTTTGATTCTTGAACTGATGTCAATAATCGTCCTATATCTTTCCACAGTTCTTCAGCCACTCTTCTAATTTCTGGATTTGCAATAATTGTTTCAATTAATTCTGGAGTTTCTGTCATTATGCTTTCTGCTAAAGTTTTTTGCACTCTGAATGTTGTACCTGACATTTTTTCTGTCAATAACATTTTTTCATCTTTAGAAATTATGTTTGCAAAAACTAAATTCATTAAGTGAGTTAATCCTAAGATGACTGCAATTTTTTTATCATGCTCAATTGCATCGATTGTAACAAAATTTGCTCCATCAAATAATGTTTTAGCAACTGTTAATTCTTTTTTTGCATCTTTAATTGGAACTGAAATTATGTTTTGATTTTTTATGGTTTTTATTCCTGGACCAAACATTGGATGAATGCAAATTGGATTAATTTTATCTGGCATTTTTGATAATGATGAAACTACTTTAGATTTCTCTGATGATATCTCAATAAGATACGTACCTCTTTTCATTTCTTTTGCAATTAATCTAATTATTTCTGGAGTTCTTCTTGTTGGTGTACACAAAACAACATAATCTGCTTTTAAAATTGCTCCAACTAATGATTCTGATACTAAAATTCCTTTTCCAAAATTTGTACTTTCTGTATCATAACCTGTTACTTCATACTCTGAACCTGAAAAATATTTTGTAAACCATTGACCCATTTGTCCCCCTGCACCGATAACTGTTAGTTTTTTCACTAATTATCCCTCATAATGTTGCCTAGTATAACCATTCCTTCCATTAGTGTTTTCTCATCTTGACATGCCGATATTCTGATGAAATTTTTGTAATTTCCAAATCCTTCTCCTGGTGCCACTGCTATGCCTTTTTCTAGTGAATTATTAGCAAATTCTACTCCATCAAAGCCTTCTTGATTGATTTTTGCAAAAATATACATGGCTCCATCGGGAATGATGAACTCTAGTCCTATCTCATTGGCTTTTTTACATAATATGTCCAATCGATTTTGAATTATTTTAGAATTATTTGTTGTATCTGCTTCTAATGCTTTCATTGCAACATATTGAATTGGTTCTGAAACATTTGTTAAACAGAGTGCTTCTAACCTAGCCATTTTTTCTATAATTTGTTTAGACCCTATTCCATAACCTACTCTGAACCCTGTCATGGCATGTGATTTTGAAAATGATTGTGTTACGATGCTTTTTTCATAATTATAACTCAGAATACTTTTCCAATTTGATTTTGCATATTGTGAATAAATTTCATCACTTAACACGTAAAGATTATTTTCTTTTGCTATCTCAATAATTTTATCTTGTAATTTTTCTGGTAAAATCTTTCCTGTTGGGTTATTTGGATAATTTAGAACAATCATTTTTGTGTTTGAATTAATTGTATTTTTAATTTGTTCAATTGATGGTTCCCATTTTTTTTCTAATGTTGTGTTAATTGTTCTTACTTTTATCCCTGCATTTAATGCACAATCTTTGTATGCTGGCCATGCTGGTTCAATGACAATCATTTCATCTCCTGGATTAAGTAATGTGCTAATTGCTGAAAAAATTGAAAATCTTGCACCTGGGCTTACAATAATATTTTCTTGTGTTATTTCTACATTAAATTTTTTTGAAACATATTTTGCAAGTGCTTCTCTAAATTTTGGCATTCCTTTTGCCTGTCCATATTTCATAAACCCTTTATCAAAAATTTCTGAGAGTGATTTTTTTACAATTTCTGGTGGTGAAAAATCTGGCTCTCCTACTTCCATATGGATTATTTCCTTACCTTTTTGTTCAAGTGATTTTGCTTTTAAAAATATTGAAAGATGTGTTTGTTTATTTTCAGATTGAACTTTAATTGATTCATTTAATAAAAAATTTAAAAATTTTGATGCTAGTGTTTCATCTAATCCTATCTCTTTAGATACTTTGATTATTTTTCCACGTAAATTGTCTTCTCTCTCTTCGTCTGTAACTACTTTCCCTATTGTTTTTTTGACTTTTCCAATTTCTTTTGCAATATCTGTTCTTGTTTTTAGTAACTTTATCAGTTCTAATGTTACTTCATCCATTTGGTTTCTAAGATTACTAATGTCTGACATTTTTTTACAAACTAGGTTTTATTGCACCTGTAATTAGTGCATGATCTGCAATGGTTAATGCTACTAGTGAATCCACTACTGGTGCAGCTCTTGGTACTACACATGGATCATGTCTTCCTTTGACTTGCAATATGGTATCTTTTTTATTTTTAATATCTACTGTTTCTTGTTTTTGGGCAATTGATGATGCTGGTTTAAATGCAATTCTCATTGTAATTGGCATACCATTTGATATTCCGCCTAATATTCCTCCTGAGTTATTTGTTTTAGTAACTACTTTTCCTCTTTTCATTGTATACAAATCATTATTTTCTGAACCAAATAATTCTGAACCTCTAAACCCTGATCCAAATTCTATTCCTTTTACTGATGGAATTGAAAAAATTGCTTTACTCAAATCTGATTCTAATGAATTAAAAATTGGTTCTCCTAAACCTACTGGAACATTTGTTGCAACCGATTCAATAATTCCTCCTAATGAATCTCCTTTTTTCTTTGCACTTAGTATTGATTCTCTCATTTTTTTAGCTGTTTTTTCTTCAGGACATCTTACTTCATTTTTATAAATTGTTTTTGCCATTTTTTTAGTAAATTCTTTTTCCATCTTTATTTTTCCAATTTGTGATGTAAATGAATTAATTTCGATTCCTAATGTAACTTTCAATAATTTCATTGCAATAGCTCCTCCCATTACATGTGTTGCAGTTAATCTTCCTGAAAATCTTCCTCCTCCTCGATGATCATTAAATTGATTATACTTCATCATTGCAGGATAATCTGAATGACCTGGTCTAAGTTTTGTTTTTAAATTTTCATAATCTTTTGATTTCTGGTCTGCATTCCAAATTAACATAGTTATTGGAGCACCTGTTGTGAATCCTTTGAACACCCCTGATACTATTTCTACAACGTCTCCTTCCTTTCTTTGTGTGGAAATTAAATTCTGACCTGGTTTTCTTAAATTTAACATATCTTGGATTTCTTTTTCGTTTATTTCTAATCCTGCAGGACATCCATCTAATACTGCTCCAATTGATCTTCCATGACTTTCACCAAAACTTGTTAAAACAAGACGCTGGCCAATAGAACTTCCCGGCACATATTATCTATGTTAAGTGATGTTTATAATTCCTCGTGGCTATGCTGATAATTCTCTATATCGTTTGTATTTTTGCGCCTAATCTGTTCATTTCTTGAATAAAACTTGGATATGACACTTCAACTGATTTTGAATCTGTTACAACACAGTCTCCAATGTATGTTCCAGCAATACAAAATGCCATGAATAACCTGTGATCATTTTCTGAATTTAGTTCTGCACTCCTGAGATTTCCTGATGATTCTAAAATTAACCCATCCTCTTTTTCTTCTACATTGATACCTATTTTTGGTAGTTCTCGTGAAAGAATTGCAATTCTATCTGTTTCTTTTAATCTTGCATGTTTGACGTTTACAATTTCTATTGGTTCTGATGATATTAATGATAAAATGGCAAGTGGCGGTAACAAATCTGGTGAATTTCTTAAATCAAATACTCCTCCTTTCAATTTATCTGGTGATTTGACTTTGATTTCATCATTGCTGATAATTACTGAAACCCCTAATTGCTCTAGGAAATCAATAAATGCCTCATCTCCTTGAGGTAAATTCCCCATACTACCTTTAATGATTACATTATTTCCATTAAGTACAGTGAATGAAAGAAGTAATGCTAAGCTTGAAAAATCTATTGGAATTGTAAATGTTGTATTTTTATAAATTTGTGGTGAAATATTATATTTTTTGTAAGGAATCAATGTTTGTACTGTAACTCCAAATTTTCTCATCGTTGCTATCGTTGCATCTAGATATGGTTTAGAAACTAAATCCCCTTCAATTGATAAATTGATTCCTTTTTCTGTTAACGGTGCACTAATTAATAATGATGAAATGAATTGACTAGATAAATTTCCTGGAATTTTTATTTCTCCCCCTGAAACACTCCCTTCAATTGTAACTGGTGGTTTTCCATCTTTTGAATTACACTTTGCTCCAATGCTTGAAAGTGCATCAAGTAATGGCTGCATTGGTCTTTTTTGAATACTAGAATCCCCTGTTAGAGTAATTTTTTCTGAAAATAAACTAGCAATTCCTATTGCAATTCTAATTGTTGTTCCTGAATTTTCTGTATTGATTTCTGGTACTTTTGTGCCTATTTTGATTGATTCTTTTACCACTACTGTTGAATTATCCACTTCTATAATTGCACCAAATTTTCTACACGCTTCAATTGTCGCCTTTGTATCTGCTGATAATAATACGTTCTCTACTTTACTGTTATTTCCAGCTAATGATGCTAAAAAAATCCCTCTATGTGTGTAACTTTTGTTTGAAGGACAATTTATTTCTCCACTAATTTTTGATTTCTCCACTTTACAGTTCATGTACTTCTGCCTTCTTGTTATTTATTTTAGACACTATGATGCTTCCTTCTAAATTTGAAAATATTTTTTTTACATTGGATTCATTTTCTTTTTTTACAATTGCCGCAATTGATGGACCATTACCTGAAACTGATGCTGCTAATGCTCCTTTTTCAATTAAATCAATTATAATTTTAGGATCTGAATTTAGAATTGATGATGTTGCTAATCCATTAATTGTCATAGATTCCCAATATTTTTTCCCTTTTGCTAATTCCCATGCATTATTAAAAATTGGAGATAAAATTTTCAATTTCTTTAAATTTCCTCTTTTTCTATTTTTTGGAATAAATATCACTGCAATTAAATTTGATGGTGCTTTTTCAAAATGTATTCTATTTCTTTTTCCATTATCTGTCACATTGAATCCCCCGTAATAGCAAGAACACGCATCATCATATGCCCCCGTAATACTGACTTTACTTTCTATTGATGCCTCAACTCCAGCTAATAGTATTTGTTGGTCTGTTAATTTTGGTTTGAATATTTTTGCACACGCTAATGCAATAACTGACGAAATTGCACTAGAACTTTTTAAACCATATCCTGTTGGTATTTCTGAAGTCAGTGTAATTGTAATCTTGTTTTTTTCTAGATCTTTTTTTGATACAATTTTTTCAATTGTTTTATTGATTAATCGTGAACTTAGACTCTTATTTTCTGACTGAATTATAATTCCTTTACCTTCAGATGTCTCTATGGTGGCTTCAACTTTTAATGAAATGCCTAATGTTGCCCCTTTTTTATTTGCAATTGCACTTACTAGTGAGACTGCTCCGTGAATGGTAGCCTTTACTTTTGCCATCAAAACCCTCCTAACAATGCTTTTTTCATCGCATTATAAGGTGCTTCCATTCCGTGCCAAATCTCAAATGCCCTAGTTGCTTGCCCGAGTAACATTTCGTATCCATAAATTACTTGTAATTTTTTTTCTTTAGCTTTTTTTATCAAATCTGTGTTCATTGGCGAATATACAATATCATAAACTATTGTTTCTTGATTTGCTCTGTCAAATAAAATTGGACTAGTTTCATTTTTTAATCCAATCGATGTGGAGTTTATTATCATGTCAAATTTTTCTATTTTTTGATTTAATTCTTCAAGATTTTTTATTTTTGTTTTTAATCCTATTTTTTCTGCAAATTCTGATAATTTTATCGCATTATTTTGTGTTCTATTTACTATATTCACTTCTTCTGCTTTTTCTTTAGCCATCCCTGCAATTATTGCTCTTGCAGCACCACCTGCTCCAAGTAGTAATATTTTCTTCCCTTTAATTTGAATATCTCTTTTTTTAATTGGTTCTAAAAAACCATCCATATCTGTATTGTATCCTTTTAACATACCTTCGTTATTGACAACTGTATTTGCTGCACCAATTACACTACATGATTCATCCATTTTATCTAGATATTTCATCATCTCTATTTTGTGAGGTATTGTGACATTGAACCCATTGATTTTTATTTTTTTGAGCCCTTCAATTCCACTTTCTAGTTCCCCTTTTGGAATTCTATATCCGATATATGATGAGTCTAAATTTAATTCTCTAAAAGCTGCACTGTGAATATTTGGAGATAATGAATGATTGATTGGATCTCCTATAACTGCAAAACTTTTTCCCATGTTATTTTTTTTGGTAATATGATTGATTTAAACTCTCAATTCTCTATTTACTTTATTTTAGATTAATTATGTTGTTTACTTCATCTATGCTGAATTGACCTGGAGCCACTGCTTTTCCAAGTGAAACATAGGTGTAAGGACTTCCAAGATACAGGCACAAAATTCTTGATATTTTGCCTGCATCTCCCATGGCAAACGATATTAAATTATTTTTGCCTTTTTTACTGTATAATCCTAACATTCTAGTTGAATCGTCTGTTGATTTTGCAGTACTGACAATTTTTACATTACATGAAAACTTACTCATTTGTTTTATTTTATTTTGTAATTCTGTATTTTTTGGTGTTTTTTTAAAATCATGCCATGAAACCAATAATTTTGTTTTTGTTGATTTTAGATATTTTACTAATTCTTTATTTTTCTTTAATGTATTGTATTCTATATCCAACAAATATGGATTATATTCTGAAATTAATTTAATTATTGAAATTCTTTCTTTTTCATTACCTTCAAATCTCCCTCCCTCTGTTTTTGGTCTTAACGTACATACAATTTTGTTAAGATCTTTTTTGATTATCTCTAATACCTTTGGAACTTGCTCCTTTTTCAAAAAATCTAATCTAACTTCTACATAATCTGATTTTTTTAATGCCGTTTTTAATTTAATTTTAATTTTATTTGGTGAACTTTCTGCAATTGACACACAAGTTTTGTATTTCATTTTATTTTTCTAGTATGTACTCATCTGAAACTTCCATTCCAAAATGTCTGCCTGTTGCAGGTTTTGAATGAGCCATTACTATATCTCCTTTTTTTAGATGTGTTACT
>Ga0233434_1001567_pt1 | contig 22057 bp, 18 predicted proteins | sample SI_122_August201_4_FD_182738 | JGI IMG/M metagenome (GOLD analysis project Ga0233434, IMG submission 182738) | Seawater microbial communities from Saanich Inlet, British Columbia, Canada - SI_122_August2016_120_MG | ecosystem: Environmental > Aquatic > Marine > Inlet | place: Canada: British... | reverse complement strand
GCAATGATAGGTTTAGCTACTTTAAAACTAAGATAATGAAAAAAAATAAAAATATTTTTTTAAGAAAAAAAATATTGATATACGGACTTGGCAAAAGTGGTGTCTCATCTTATAAATTTTTGAATGATAAAGCTGAAGTTTATTTATTTGACGACAATATAAAAAAAAAATTTAATTTCAAACTAAATCAAAGCTTAAAAAATTTTAAAGAAATATCAAAAATTAAATTTGATAAAATTATTATTAGTCCAGGAATTGATATTTTAAATTGCAGATTGTCTAAAATTTTAAAAAAAAATTCTTCTAAAATCTATACTGATTTAGATATATTCTATTCGTTTTATAAAAACAGAAGTATTACTATTACAGGGACTAACGGAAAATCTACTACAGCTAAAATTTTACATAAAGTTTTGGTTGATCAAAAATATGATGCAAGATTAATTGGCAATATTGGAAATCCAGTTTTATCTGAAAAAAAAATTACCAAAAAAACTGTATTTGTTATAGAAGCCTCATCCTATCAATTAGATTATAGTAAAGTATTCACATCAAAATATGCGGTAATATTAAATATAAGCCCAGATCATTTAGAAAGGCATAAAAATTTAAAAAATTATGTTAACGCAAAATTTAAGCTATTAACTTCTCAACCAAGTAAATCCATAGCATTTGTAAAAAAAAATGATCCACTCATTAATGAAATTATTAACAAGAAAAATTTTAAACAAAAGATTATTAAAGTTGACTCATTAAAAAATGATAAAATGTTAAAACAACTTAAAAATAAATATTTCTTATCCTTTGGTAATAAAGAAAATTTATCTTTTATTTTAAAAATTTCGAAAACATTAAAATTAAGTAATAAAGATTTATTTAAAACCTTGAATAAATTTAAAGGATTAAAATATCGACAACAAATTATTTATGAAAATAAAAGATTAACTGTTATTAATGACTCAAAATCAACTAGTTTTGCTTCATCAGAGAATTTATTAAAAAGTTTAAAAAATGTTTATTGGATTTTGGGAGGTATTCCTAAAAAGGGTGATAAATTTAAATTATTAAAAAAAAATTGTAAAAACCTTAAAGCTTTTATTTTTGGTGACAATCATAAAGAATTTAGAAAAAATTTGAAAAATAAAATATTTGTTAAAAATGTAAAAAATTTAAAAGATATATTAAATGAAATATTCTTAGATATAAGAAAAAAAAAATTAAAAAAAAATATAATTTTTTTTAGTCCTGCTGGTGCATCATTTGATAGCTTTAAAAATTTTGAAGATAGAGGTGAGTATTTTAATCAATTAGTTAAAAAATTTATTAATGCAAAACGATAGTTTTTTATATAAATTTTACTACCAATGGTGGAAGAATATTGATAAATCAATTTTTCTAATAATTACACTTTTATTTATAATTGGGCTATTCTTTTCGTTGGTTTCAACTTCATTAATTGCTTCAGATAAATTAGATACAAACAGTTACTTCTTTTTTTTTAAGCATTTAATTTATATTTGTATTGGGATATTTATAATTTTTGTTTTTTCTTCAATAAATACTGAACAATTATTTAGATATTCCATTATTTTTTTTTTTGTCGCTTTAATATCTTTGTTTCTAGTCCCAATTATCGGTATCGAGGTAAAGGGATCAAAAAGATGGATAGACTTGTTTTCTTTACCACGATTCCAACCGATTGAGATACTAAAACCCTTTTTAATTATTATGTTGGCCACTATTCTTTGCAATAATAAAAATTCTAATCTCCATATCAAATATTTATTATCTGTAATTTTAATATCTATAATTGCCTTATTATTAATCATGCAGCCTGATATTGGTCAAACACTACTTGTAGTTTTTTCTTGGGCAGTTTTAATTTTTACTTCTGGTATTAATATTTTTTTTCTTTTTGGTTTTTCTTTATTTGTATTAAGTCTTTTGGCTTACTTAATTATTTATGTGCCTAAATTTGATTATATACAAGGCAGAATTTTTTCTTTTTTTAATAGAGATATAGGTGCACATAATTTTCAATCTGACAAAGCGATTGAATCTATTACTAGTGGAGGTTTTTTTGGCAAAGGAATTGGAGAGGGTATATTAAAAAATAGAGTGCCAGAGGCTCATACTGATTATATTATTTCAGTAATTTCAGAGGAGTTTGGTGTAGTTGCAATAATATTAATATTGATATTATTTTTAACACTTATTTATATGGTTTTTAAAAGAATTAATTATGAAAAGAATGAGAAGATTAAATTAGTTTTAATTGGGTGCGTTAGTTTAATTTTAATGCAGGCTACAATTCACGTTGGGGTGAATATTAGATTATTTCCAACAACAGGAATGACATTGCCATTTTTGAGTTATGGTGGATCTTCGATTGTAAGTGTATCAATATTATCTGGAATAATTTTAAATTTAACTAAAAGAAAAATAAATCATCAAAAATGAAGAAAAAAATTTTAATTACTACAGGGGGGTCAGGCGGACATGTTTTGCCAGCAATCACAATTTATGATCATTTAAAGGTCAAATATGATGTTCTAATTTCTACTGACTTAAGAGGGCACAAATATTTAGATAGTGATATCTATAAAGTTTTTGTAGTCAATACTCCTAGATTAAATAAATTAATTTTACTTCCTTTTGCGATCATAAAAGTATTTTTTTTAACTTTAAAATCTTTATTTTTATTAAAAAGAGAAAAAATAGAAATTTTAATTTCAACGGGTGGGTATATGTCTTTACCATTATGTATAGCTGCAAAAATGAGAAATATAAAAATTTTTTTATTAGAACCAAATATGATTATTGGAAGAGCAAATAGATTTTTTTTAAATTTTTGTGAAAAGATCATATGCTACGATAGTAATGTTATTGGTTTTCCAGATAAATTCCAAAATAAATTAAAAATATCACATCCGTTAATAAGAAAAAAATATTTTGATATAAACTATAAAGCTGATGTTGATAGAATATTTACAATTATAATAATTGGTGGAAGTCAAGGAGCTAAAATATTTGATGAAATAGTTCATGAGTCAATTTTAAAAATATCTAAAATAAAACCGTTAAAGATTATTCATCAAACAAATAAAAAAAACATAAATTTCTTAAAGAAATTTTATACAGATAACAAAATTGAAAATATTATTTTTGATTTTGATGAAAATTTAAATGTTCTTTTAGAACAGGCAGATTTATGCATTACTAGGGCAGGCGCATCAAGCCTAGCAGAAATTTCTCTTTTAAATATTCCTTTTATTGCTATCCCATTGCCAACATCAAAAGATAATCATCAGCTTAAAAATGCTAATTATTATAAAGATAAGAATTGTTGTTGGGTTATTGATCAAATTACCTTTGATAAGGTAAAATTTGAAACTTTGTTATTAGATATATTGAATAATAAAGATGATTTTTCTGAGAAAAAAAACAACTTAAAAAATTTAAATTATCAAAATACCTGGAATAATGTTAATCAAAATTTATTGAAGATTATAAATGAAAATTAAATTAGCAAAATCAGAAATAGTACACTTTGTAGGTATTGGTGGTATTGGAATGAGTGGATTATCACTAATAATGAAAGGTAAAGGATTTAAAGTTCAGGGTAGTGATATAGTGAACAATAAAAATATTGAAAGATTAAAGAAAGAAAAAATAAAAATTTCAATTGGTCATAAAAAACAAAACATTAACAAAGCAACAATAGTAGTTATTTCTTCTGCAATTAAAAAAAATAATCCAGAATTAGTTGAGGCCAAAAAAAAACAATTACCAATTTATAAAAGAGGTGAAATGTTGGCACACATAGTTTCTTTAACAAAAAATATTGTAGTTGTAGGTTCGCATGGGAAAACAACCACAACTTCATTAATAGCCTCTATTTTTCAGGAAACTAAAATAGACCCAACTATAATTAATGGGGGTGTAATTAATTCTATTAATAATTCTGCAAAATTAGGTAAAAGTGATTGGTCTATTTTGGAAGCGGATGAATCTGACGGAAGTTTTGTTTATATCCCTCCAACATATTCAATTATAACTAATATCGATAGAGAACACATGGATTTTTATAGTTCCATGGAAGAACTTAATAAATATTTTATTAAATTTGTAAATAAAGTCCCGTCTTTTGGAAAATCATTTATCTGTTTGGATGATAAAAATAATAAAAATTTAATCAAAAATTTAGAAAATAAAAATTATTATACATATGGTTTAGACTCAAAATCAAATTTTTGTATAAAAAATATAAAACAGTTTAGACAATATTCAGAATTTGATCTGAAAATAACTTTACCAAATAAAAAAAATAGACTAATAAAAAAAATTAGAATTCCTTTATTGGGTGTTCATAATATTTTGAATTCAGTTGCAGCTGCAGCGTTATCAATCACTGTTGGATTAACAGTTTCTAATATTAAAAAAGGGTTAAAAAATTTTAAAGGAGTGCAGAGAAGATTTAATAAAATTTTTACATACAATAAAGTTGATTTTTTTGATGATTATGCGCATCATCCAACAGAAATAAAGGTAGTTTTAGATGGAGTAAGCAATGTCTATGATAGTTATGAAAAAGTATGTATTTTTCAACCACACAGAATTTCGAGATTAAAAGATTTAAAAAAAGAATTTACGTATGCTTTTAAAAGTGCAGATAAAGTGATTTTATTTCCAATTTATACTGCTGGAGAAAAAATTAAATTAGGTTTTAGTTATTTGAATTTTGCCAAAGAAGTAATTAAAAATTCAAAAGTTAAAGTATTTTTAATTGATAATAAATTTCAATTAGCAAAATATATTAAGAATAATATTTATGGAAAAAAAATAGTTATTGGAATGGGTGCAGGTTCAATTTCAACATGGATGAGGGAGTTACCTAAATTATTATAATGAATATTAATCTTGAGGAATTATCATCAGAATTTAATGATAATGTAAAATTTGATTATGATTTAAAAAAAAAAAATTGGTTTAATATAGGCGGTAAAACTAAAATTTATTACAAAGCGAATAATTTAAAGGACTTAATCAAATTTTTAAAAAAAATAGATGAAAAAGAAAAAATATTTATTCTTTCTGGTGGCTCAAATACTCTTATAACTGATAAAACGTATAACGGAGTTGTAATTAAACTTTCAAGTAATTTTAATAACATTTCACTTTTATCTGATGAAATAATTATAGCAGGAAGTGCTGTTAGCGATAAATCTCTTTCAGAATTTGCTATGAATAATAGTTTAGGTGGATTTGAATTCCTCTCTTGTATACCTGGCACAGTAGGTGGGGGAATAAAGATGAATGCAGGATGTTTTGATAGAGAATTTAAAGATATCTTAATATCGATTCAAGCAATTAATAAATCAGGACAAGTTTTAACAATACCAGCCAAAGATATTAATTTTGAATATAGAAATAGTAAATTGTCAGATGATTTGATATTTTTAAGTGCATCTTTTAAAGGTTATAAAAAAAAATTAAATATAATCAAAAATGAGATGATTGAATTAAAAAAGAAAAAAGAAGAAGCGCAACCTACTAGAATTAAAACTAGTGGAAGTACTTTTAAAAACCCTGTAAGCCAAACAGATAAAAAAGTTTGGCAGTTGATAAAGGAGTCGGTGTCACTTGAAAAATCCTTTGGTGATGCATGTATTTCTGAAAAACACTGTAATTTCTTTGTTAATAAAGGAAATGCAAAATTTGAAGATATGAAGAAGTTAATAGAATTTGTATCTGAAAGTGTTTTAAAAGAAACTGGGATTAAGTTAGAAACAGAGATTAAAATTTTAGAATAAATTGAAAAAAAAGATACTTATACTTTCAGGTGGAATTTCAAAAGAAAGATTGATTAGTCTTGATACTGGTTTGCAAGTTGCAAAGGAACTAAAAAAAAATGGCTATAAAGTAAAAATTTCTGAGCCTGATAATAATTTAACAAAAAATATTAATCAATTTAAACCAAATATTATTTTCAACGCATTACATGGACAATTTGGTGAAGATGGTTATATCCAATCTATCCTTGAAGGTTTTAAAATACCTTACACTCATTCGGGTACAATTGCCTCGTCAATAGCAATGGATAAAGAAATTTCCAAGAAAATTTTTATAAAGAATAAAATTATTACTCCAAAATTCATTACATATTTATTCAATAAAAAGACATCAGACTTAACAAAGATAATAGATAAAAAACTTAAATTCCCAGTAGTTGTTAAACCAATAAATGAAGGCTCAAGTGTTAATGTTTTTATTTGCACTAAAAAAAATATTAAAAAAGTTTTAGATTCAATGAAAATTTACAAGCAAGTAATGATAGAGGAATTTATTGCTGGAAGAGAGATCCAGGTTGCAATTATGGGTGGAAAAAAATTAGGCGCTATTGAGCTTAAACCAAAAAGAAAATTTTATGATTATCAAGCTAAATATAATACTAATGCTAAAACTCAACATATAATACCTGTTAAAATTTCTAAAAATAAATTAAATGAAATTATGAACATCGCGCTTAAAGCACACAATGTTATTGGCTGCAAGGGTGTGACTAGATCTGATTTTAAATTTCATAAAAACAAGTTTTACCTACTAGAAATTAATACACAGCCAGGGATGACTAAACTATCTCTAGTACCTGAAATAGCAGCGCATACGGGTATGAGCTTCATTAAATTAATTGAATGGATTTTAAAAGATGCATCAACAAAAAGGTAAGAAAATTTTAATTTATTTTTTTTTATTATTTATAGTTGGTTCAATTAATAATATAAGTTTAAATAATCTTAAATTAAAAAAAATTAATCATATTAATATTAATGGGCTGGAAGAAAACGATAATGCAATTTTATTACAAGAAATTAAAAATTTGAATTTAGATAATATTTTTTCGATTAATAAAAATGAAATCATTAATCAAATTAACTTAAACAGTTTGGTTGAAAATTATAATATTTTTAAAAGATATCCATCTTCAATAGATGTTAATATTAAGAAAACTAAATTTTTGGCAAGAATTAATAATAATGGAAAAATATTTCTTGTAGGCTCTAATGGAAAACTCACTGAAAATAACTTTTCAAGCAACCAATTGCCATTTATTTTTGGTAACCCAAATATTTATAAATTTTTAGATTTTAAAAAAACTATTGATCGATCTAAAATTTCATATGAAGAAATCAAGAATCTATATTTTTTCTCATCTCAACGATGGGATCTTGAACTAAAAAATAATATAATAATTAAGTTGTCTAAAAACTATACTAAAGAATCTCTTAATTTAGCATTAGAATTTTTATATAGTGATGAATTTAGAGATGTTACAATTATTGATGCAAGAATTAAAAATCAAATTATTTTAAATGATTGAAGAAGCAGATTTTGAAACTTATTTATTTGTTTCGAAAAAAAAATTTGAAATTTTTTTACTGGATAAAAAAAATTTTAAAAATCTATATAATGAAGAATTAGTAATTGATAATAATTATGAGGACCTGAATGATTTATCAAAATTTCTTGATAAAAATCTTTATAAAATTGAAAAATTAGTAGGTAGTTTTATTAAAAATATTATTTTAATAATAAAAAATGAGGAAAATTTACAGGTAAGCATTTCTTTTAAAAAAAAGAATTATGAGAGTGGCATTAATCATAAATTTTTAGAAAATAATTTAACTGAACTTAAAGATCTGTTTAAAGAAAATTATTTAGACCATAAAATTATGCATATGGTTATCATCAATTATATTGTTGATGAAAAAAAATATTCTTTATTGGATAGCAGTATAAGTGGAGAGTATTTAGGCCTTGAAGTAAACTTCATAGCTATTGAGAGCAGTTTAGTTTTTGCATTAGATAAAGTTTTGGGAAAATATCAAACACAGGTTAGCCAATACATGTGTGGAAATTATGTTAAAAATTTTTTTAGAGAAGATGAAGATAATAGTGAATTATCTGGAATGGCTAGTAAAATAAAAGATGGATTTAATACCAATGAGGTTATTTTAGTACCTAAAAATATTGAAAATAAGGGTTTTTTTGAAAAGTTTTTTCAACTATTTAGTTAAAATTGTTTTTTCTAGTAACATTTGTTGTTTTTATAAATACTTAAAACCAAACTAAAAGTTTGGTGTGTCTCATTTAACTCAAAAAACAATCAAAACAAATATTTCCTTAAATGGTGTTGCCCTTCATACTGGTTTAGATGTAAACATCTGTATTAAACCAGCTGAACCAAATTTTGGTATCGTTTTTAAAAGAGTGGACTTAAAAAATAATAATTTAGTTTATCCAAACTTTATGAACGTAACAAACACTTCATTAAATACTACCATAGAAAATGAATATGGTATTAAAGTTTCAACTATAGAACATTTAATGGGTGCTTTATTTGGTTTAGGAATTGATAATGCGTTAATAGAAATCAACAATGAAGAAGTACCAATTTTAGATGGTTCAGCAAAAAATTTTATTGAAAAGATTATATCTGCTGGAATTCAAATAAGTGACGCACCAATTAAGATTATTAAAATAAATAATAAGATAGAATTTTCTGATGGTGAAAGATTTATTTCAATTAAGCCTTCTACATTAAGTCTTGATATAGATTTTCAGCTTAAATATAATAATGAAATAATAGGCAATCAAAAAAATAAAGTTAAAGTTTATGAAGATGATTTAACAGATATCTACAACTCAAGAACATTTTGCTTGTTTGAAGATATTGAACTTATTAAAAAGAATGGCTTGGCAAAAGGTGGTAGTCTAGATAATGCTATAGTGGTTAAAGATAATGAAGTTTTAAATCCAGAAGGATTAAGAAATAGCAAAGAGTTTGTTAATCATAAAATATTAGATTGTATTGGAGATTTATACACATCTGGTTATAGAATCTTGGCAAGTGTTACCTGTTCTCAAGGTGGTCACTATTTAACAAATCAATTATTAAGGAAAGTTTTTCAAGAGAAAGATAATTTTTCAATCATAGAAATTAAAGAAAAAAATCTTCCACACACTCTCATTAATAGAAATCTATTAAGATCTATTGCATAATAAAAAGATAACTTTAAAATAAGTTTTTAAGTCATTATAAACTTCTTATGAAACTAAATAATTTTTTTATTATATTTTTGCTATTTTTTTTCTGTATATCGTGCTCGAAAGAAGAGCCAGTTAAAAAATCAATTTTAAAAGAAAAAAGTTTAGAATTACAAGTTTTAAAAACATATAATGAAGCAATGGAGTCACTTGAGTCTGGTGATGTTTTATATGCTGCAAAAAAATTTAATGAAGCAGAGATACTATTTCCCCAATCTCAATCAGCACCTAAGTCAGCATTAATGGCAGCTTATGCTTATTATAGTCAAGATTATCTTGGAGATGCAATTTCAGAACTACAAAGATTTGTAAAAATTTATGCAAATTATAAAGATATAGATTATGCTTATTACCTGATGGCAATTTGTTTTTATGAACAAATAGTCGATGAAACAAAAGATTTACAATCAATTATTAAAGCTAAAGAAAATTTTATAATTGTGACAAATAGATTTCCTGATACTGAGTATGCATTAGACTCAGATTTTAAGATAGATCTCATTAACGATGTTCTTGCTTCAAAGGAAATGTATGTAGGTAGATATTATTTTGATAAGCAAAAGTGGATTCCAGCAATAAATAGATTTAGAACTGTTACAGACGATTATCAGATGACGATTTACACTGAGGAAGCACTTCATAGATTGGTTGAGATATATTATATTTTGGGATTAACTGATGAGGCTAAAAAATATGCTAATTTATTAGGCTATAATTACCAATCATCAGAATGGTATGAACAAACTTATAGTGTTTTTAATAAAAAATATGAAAAAAAGAAAAAAGAAAAAATTAAGAAAAGAAATAAAATAACCAAAACTATTTTAAATAAAATAAGATCTCTAACAAACTGAGATGAATAAAAAAGAAATTGTTAAAGAGTATTTAGAAAAATTAAAAATATTAAAAGGTTATAATAAATTTTATTACGATAAGAGTAACCCTAAAATCTCTGATAAAAAATATGATCAATTAAAAACAGCTATTTTATTGATGGAGACCAAGCATGATTTTCTGAAATCAAAAGACTCTCCATCAAAAGTAGTAGGATACAAGCCATCAAAAAATTTCAAAAAAGCTCAACATAAGGTGCCAATGCTTTCTTTGGCAAATGCGTTTAATGAAGAAGATTTATTAAACTTTGAAAAAAGGATTCTAAATTTTATATCTAAAAAAGATGATTTTAAAATTTTTTATAGTGCTGAACCAAAAATAGATGGGATTTCTGCTTCTTTAACTTTTAAGGATGGAAAGTTTATTAAAGGGTTGTCTCGAGGAGATGGTAAAGAAGGAGAGGATATAACTACAAATCTTGCTACCATTAAAGATATTCCAAAAAATATTCTAAACAAAGATTTCCCAGAAGAAATAGATATTAGAGGTGAGGTTTTTATAAGAAATAGTGATTTTAAAAATTTAAGAGATAAATTTGCCAACCCAAGAAACGCAGCATCTGGATCATTAAGACAAAAAAACTCAGACGATACAAGCAAAATACCTCTAAAATTTATTGCTTATACCTTTGGGCATGAAAAAGGTCTTAATATTGAAAATCAATTTGAATATTTAAAAAAATTAAATGAATGGGGTTTTAAAACAAATCCTTTTAACAAACTTATCAGTGGAGTAGAAAATTTATTAATAAATTATAATGAAATTGAAAAAAAAAGAACGGAAATAGATTTTGATATTGATGGAATTGTTTATAAAATTAACAATTTTAAACTTCAAAAAAGACTTGGTAATGTAGCTAATGCGCCAAGATGGGCAATTGCTCATAAATTTTCATCAAACAAAGCAGTTTCAAAAATTTTAAATATAGAGATTCAAATTGGAAGAACAGGTGCTTTGACACCAGTAGCAAAGATCAAAACAGTAAATATAGGTGGTGTACAAGTTTCTAATGCCACTTTGCACAATGAAGATGAAATTAACCGAAAAGATATTAGAGTTGGAGATACTGTAACTGTCGAACGAGCTGGAGATGTAATACCTCGTATATTATCTGTTGATATGAAAAAAAGATCTAAAGATAATTTAAGATTTGTTTTTCCAAAAAATTGTCCTTCATGTGGTTCAAAAACAATTAAAGAATTTAATATAACTACAAAAAAAAATGATGCTGTTAGAAGATGTGCTAGTGAAGGATTTGAGTGTGAAAAAATAGCTATAGAAAAAATAAAACATTTTGTTTCTAAAGATGCTTTTAATATCGATGGCTTTGGAAAAAAAATTGTGGAAAACTTTTGGAAAATGAAATTAATAAAATTACCACAAGATATTTTTAGATTAAATTTTGAAAAAATAAAATTTTTGGAGGGCTGGGGTAGCCAATCTGTTGAAAATTTGAAATATTCAATTAACGAAAAAAAAGATATCACTTTAGACAGATTTATATATTCATTAGGAATTAGGCATATTGGTTTAGAAAATGCAAAAATTCTTTCAAAACATTTTAGATCATTTTCAAAATTTAAATCTTTATCAAAAAAACAAAGATACGAAGATTTATTAAATATAGATGGTATTGGAGAAACACAAATTAACTCTATTAAGAGTTTTTTTTTAAACAAAGTCAATTTAAACATATTAAATGAGTTACAAAAAATTTTAAATATTAAAGATAAATTAATTGAAAAAAATAATGGATTATTAAAAGATAAAACATTTATGCTAACTGGAAAATTGAATGGTGTAAGCAGAGCTGAAGCTAAATCATTGATAGAGGAAAATTCTGGTACTACAGTAAGTAGTATTTCAAAAAAATTGAATTATTTAATAATTGGTGAAAAACCAACAAAAAAAAAAATTGAAATTGCCAAGGAACTTAAAATCAAAATTTTAGATCAAAGTCAATTTTTAAGCATGTTAAATAAAACTAGCTAACCATTTACGTTCTTTAAGGTTTAGATACTTTGATATTTTTGAATAAACGTTTAGATGGTATTTAAACAAATAATCTTTTTCTAAAGAAGTTAAAATTTTATAGTTAATTAGCTCTTTTTCAATAGGAACAAGTGTTAAATTCTCAAAAAAAATATTTTTGTTAACCTTTTTAACAAATACTAAATTTTCTATACGAATACCAAAATTATCTTTTTTATAATAACCAGGCTCATTGCTTAAAATCATACCTTCTTGTATTTTTACTTCATTATATTTTGATATAGAATGTGGTCCTTCATGTACATTGAGAAAAAAGCCAACACCATGACCTGTGCCATGTGCATAATCTAAATTACTTTTTTTGAGAAATTTTCTAGCTCTAATATCAATTTTTTTCCCAATATTATCTTTTTTTAAATTAGTATTAGTAACAGCAATATGTCCTTTTAAGACTTTTGTGAAAATGTCTTTTATGTATTGTTTTGGTTTAGAAAAACAAATCGTTCTTGTTACATCTGTTGTGCCATAATTATATTGACCACCTGAGTCACATAAAAAAATATCATTTTTTTTTATAGTTTTACAATTTTTTTTGTTAGCTCTATAATGAACTATTGCAGCATTTGCCCCAGAACCAGCAATAGTGTCAAAGCTAGGATATAAATAAGCTTTATTTAATTTTCTAAAACTTACTAATTTATTTTGAGCCTGCACTTCAGTGATTTTTTTATTATTAATATTTTTTATCCAGTAGATAAATTTTGTTAATGCAACACCGTCTAAAATATGTGCATTAATCATATTATTTATCTCAATTCTATTTTTAACTGCTTTTAAAAGATAAGATGGATCTTCTCTTTTTGTGATTCTAAATTTAGATCTAATTATGTCTTCAAAATAAATTGAACATGATTTTTCATCTATTATAAAGTTATTACCTTTAAGTTTTTGAATTTTTTTTGGAAAATCATTTATATCCACCAGTTCATTTGAGTTGATTATTTTTTCTTTAATAATTTTTTTAACTTTTTGGATTTTGCTTATCAAAAAAATTTTTTTTGATTTACTTATAATTAACCTTGAATTTGGAATTGGACTATTAGGAACATCTTTACCTCTAATATTCAAAATCCAAGCAACATTTTCTGGTGCACTTATAAATAAATAATCAGACTTATTTTTTTTAAGATAACTAGAAATTTTATTAATTTTTGAAGAAGAACTTTCTCCAACTATATTTTTATTTAAAGAAAAAAATTGAAAATTATTAATATTTTTTTTACTTTCAATTTCATCAATTAAATTTTTGTTAATAAATTTAATTTTATTATTTTTTTTAAAAAATTTTATTATCTGATTATAAGTAAATAGCTTAGGATCAATACCTAAAACTAAATTTTTAAATAATCTACAATTAATAATTTCATCATAATTAGTAATTTTAAAATCTTTACCAGACTCTAATTGACTTTGTATTGTGTACCTTCCATCAGTAAATAAATAATTTTTATTTTTAAGAATTATAGCTATTCCAGCTGAACCACTAAAATTAGAAATAATCTTTAACCTGTTAATGTTTGAATACTCAGTAAAGTAATCATCATTTTTGGGTACAATGTACCCATCAATATTATGTTTTTTAAACTTACTTCGTAAAATTTGAATTTTTTTACTCATTTAATTCTTTTTTGATATCTTATCCAGCCTGGACTTCTTGTTCCTTCTTCAATTTCAAAATCTTGATTAAAATCAAAATCCTCAACTTCTTGCGTTTCATCTTCAAAAAATGAATTTTTTTCTAAATATTTTTCTGGCAATTCTTCTATAAATCTTGAAGCCATGCTATCTATCCAATTACCTTGATAAAATCTGTTCATTGAAAATGATATGATTGCTTTTTTCTTTGCCCTAGTAACACCAACATATGCTAGTCGCCTTTCTTCTTCTAAGCCATTTTGCCCTTTTTCTTCAATCGATTTTTGGTGAGGAAACAATCCCTCTTCCCAACCAGGTAGAAAAACAACATCAAACTCCAACCCTTTTGCAGCATGCATTGTCATCATATTAACTTTTTCCCCATCCCATTCTTGGTCAACAGATGTTGCAAGAGATACATGTTCTAAAAAACTTTCTAAATTATCAAATTCCTTCATTGCACTGAGAAGTTCTTTTATATTCTCTAATCTGTTTTCATTATCTACATCTTTTTTGTTTTTTAACATTGTTGAATATCCAGACTCATCTAAAACAACTTGTAATAATTTGATGTGACTAATTTTTTTAATTTTTAAATCGTTTCTCCATTTTCTTAAAGAATTAAGAAAAAAACCTAGACCTATTTTAGTTTTTGGTTTAATTAAATTTTGTTCAATCATTTTAAAAGAAGCAAACTCTAGGCTAAAATTATTTTCTTTTGCAAACTCATGAACCGTTTTTAAAGTGGTGTTTCCTATGGATCTTTTTGGATTATTAACAATTCTTTCAAAAGCTAAATCATCTTTTTCTTGATGAACTAGCCTTAAATAAGCCACGCAATCTTTAATTTCTGCCCTTTCATAAAATTTAGTTCCACCTAAAATTCTATAAGGCATTCCAATTTTTAAAAATCTTTCTTCAAATTCTCTTGTTTGAAATATTGCTCTCACCAAAATTGCCATATTGTTAAAAGAATATTTTTTCTTTAATTTCTTTTCAATTTCATCAGAAATCCCTATTGCTTCATCTTTACCATTTTTAAAACAATTAAGTTTTACTAAATCGCCTTCTTCCATTGTAGCACTCAAAGTTTTTCCAACCCGATTTTGATTATTTGCTATCAGATTAGAAGCAACAGATAAAATATTCTGTGACGATCTATAATTCTGTTCAAGTCTAATTACTTTGGTATTTTTATAAACTTGATCAAATTCTAAAAAGTTTTTTATTTCTGCTCCCCTCCAACTATAAATAGATTGGTCATCATCACCTACACAACATAAATTTCTATTTTTTTCAGATAATAAATTGAGCCATTTGCTCTGAATAAAATTTGTATCTTGATACTCATCAACTAGAATATATTTAAAATTATTAGAATAAATTTGCCTTATATCTAAATGATGCTCTAATATTTTTACAGCGTGTAAAATTAAGTCTCCAAAATCACATGAATTTAAATCTATTAATTTTTTTTGATATATTTTGTATATTGGCAGGATCGTTTTTTCATAAATATCTTTATTGTTAACTATGACTTCAGGAGGATAAAAACCTTTATTTTTCCATCTATCTATTACAGCTAAAATAAATCTAGGAGCCAATTGTTTTGTATCAATATTTTCAGCTTTACAAATATTTTTAATCAATCTTATCTGATCATCAGTATCAATGATTGTAAAATTAGAGTTAAGATTAGCAGCTGAAGCGTGTTTTCTTAAAAGTTTTGCACAAATTGAATGAAATGTTCCCATCCAAGAAAGCCCTACTGCAGAAGATCCTAAAATATTACTAACTCTATTTTGCATTTCTTTTGCAGCTTTATTAGTAAAAGTTACTGATAAAATTTGATTAGGAAATGCCTTTTTTTCTTTAATAATGTGAGCAATTCTTGATGTTAAGACTTTTGTTTTACCTGATCCAGCACCAGCAACAATTAAAAGTGGTCCATCCAGATGTAATACAGCTTCTTTTTGAGCATTATTTAAATTTTTAAGATAATCAGTATTTATCATTTAAAATAATTCATTATAAGTTTCTTTAATTAATATGAAAAAACATATCTCTTTTGTTGTATCTTTAAAAAAAATTAACTTATCAATAAATAACCTATTAAAAAAAAATTTAAACAAATTAAAAAAGTTAAACTTTAAAAATTTCTCTGATATAGTAAGAAATAATAATTTTTTTTTTATATTTGTCGCACTAATCATTTTAATTATATTATATCTTTCAATACCAAATATTTTTACCAAAGCAGAAATTCACAAAGAGTTAAAAATACAATTATTAGAAAAGTTCAATTTAAACTTTAATTTATCACCTAATCTTAATTATAATTTTTTACCACGCCCACATTTTACCAACAAAGATTCTATCATTTTAAAAGATCAAAAAGAAATATTGAAAATTAAAAATTTGAAAATTTATGTTTCATTAAAAAACCTTTTTTCCTTAAAAAACATAAAAGTTAATGATGTAATTTTAGAAAATGCAAATATTAATTTAAATAATCAAAATTATAATTTTTTTTTAGAAATGTTAAAGGCAGATTTTAAAGATAGTAGTTTTGAAATAAGAGATAGTAATATTTTTTTTAGAACTAAAGATAATGAAGTTTTATTTATAAATAAAATAATGTATTTAAAATATTTTTATGATTTAAAAAATCTTAAAAACATTGTCGTTTCAAAAAATGAAATATTTAATATTCTTTATCAATTGGAATTATTTGACGATAAGATTGAAAAAAAAATATTTTCTGAATTAAGTTTAAAATTAATAAAACTTAAAATTAAAAATGAATTAGATTATAGCAATAATATTAAAAAAGGTTCCACACGTTTGATCATTAACCAAAATAAAAGTAATGGATCTTATGTTGTTAATAAGAATTCTTTTATTTTTAGTTTATTTGATAAAGCAAATACACCAAACTTTTTATATAAAGTTAAAATTGAATTTAATCCTTTTTATTCAAAGTTGCAGGGTAGTACAAAAGAAATTGATTTATCTTCTTTGTTTAATTCCAACGCTTTATTAGCTGAATTGCTCAAAAGTGAAATATTAAATAATATAAACTTAAATTTTAATTTAAATATAAATGCAAATAAATTTAAAAAATACCAAGATTTTGAAGATATTTTTTTAAATTCAAAAATTAAAGAAGGTTTAATTGATATTGATAATACAAAGTTTGATTGGAAAAATTATGCAAAGCTTGAAATTTCTGATAGTTTAATTCATGTTAAAGATAGCGAGTTAATTTTAGATGGAAAATTAGCAATAATTATCAAAGATTTCCAAGAAATTTACAAAACTTTACTTACACCAAAAAATTATAGAACTAAAATTGAAATGATAGATCTAAACTTTATTTATAATTTCGATCAGAAAATATTAAAATTGAATGATATAAGAGTTGATAGTGTTATGAATAAAAATGTTAATAATATTTTGAAAAATTTAACATTAAAAAGTGACAAACTTCAAAATAAAATCTATTTCAAAAATATGATAAATAAAGCAATCAAATCTTATGCTGGGTAAATCATTTTCTTAGGATCAACTATTTTATTGTAGTCTTTTTCACTTATTAGTCCTGTTTTCAATGTTTCAAATTTTAACGTGGTGTTATTTTTAAGTGCTGTTTTAGCAATTTTTGCCGCGTTATCATAACCAATGTGTGGCGCTAATGCTGTAACCAACATTAAAGAATTATCTAAATTTTCCTGTATTTTTTTCTTATTAGCTTTTATTCCTTTAACACAATAAAGAGCAAAATTTTTTGTACTATCAGCTATTAAATCTATTGATTGTAAAATATTATGAGCAATTAGTGGTTTGAAAACATTTAATTCAAAATGACCATGTGAACCAGCCATAGTTATACCATTGTGGTTTCCAATAACTTTAACACAAACCATTGTAACAGCTTCGCATTGTGTGGGGTTAACTTTTCCAGGCATTATAGATGAACCTGGTTCGTTTTCAGGTAAAATCAATTCACTATATCCAGCCCTAGGTCCGGATCCCAAAAATCTAATATCATTTGACACTTTCATTAAAGCAACAGCGCAAGTATTTAGAGTTCCAGAAAAATTAACAATAGAGTCGTGTGCTGCAAGCTCAGCAAATTTATTTGCTGCAGGTTTGAACTTAATTTTTGTAAATTTAGCAATTTCTTTTACAATTTTTTTGTCAAAATTTTTCTTTGAATTTATTCCTGTGCCTACAGCAGTACCACCTTGAGCAAGGTAAAATATCTCTCTTAATGCATATTCTATTCTTTCGATACTTTTTTTTACTTGTACGTGATATCCAGAGAATTCTTGACCAAGAGAAAGTGGAGTTGCATCTTGAAGATGTGTTCTTCCAATCTTTACAATATTCTTAAATTCAATTGACTTTCTTTTTAATTCCTTTTCTAAAATTTTTAAACTAGGTAATAATTTACCTATAGTTTCTTTGGCAACAGAGATATGCATTGCAGTTGGAAAAACATCATTAGTAGATTGAGATTTATTTACATGGTCATTTGGATGCACTGGTTTTTTTGTTCCCTTTTTTCCACCTAAAATTTCAATGGCACGATTAGCAATTACTTCATTTACATTCATATTAGTTTGAGTTCCAGAACCTGTTTGCCAAACTTTTAAAGGAAAGTTTTCATCTAACTTACCTTTAATAACTTCATCTGAAGCTTTAATAATTGCTTTAGATATTTTATTGTTAATCAGTTTATCTTTTGTATGAACTATTGCTGCCGATCTTTTAACAATTGCAATAGATTTGATAATGGAAATATTTACTAAAATTTTTCCAATATTAAAAAATTTGTTAGATCGTTGAGTTGATGCTCCCCAATACTTATCATTTGGGACATTTACACTTCCGATACTGTCAAATTCTTTTCTTAATTTCATTGATTAATTTGTAAGTAGTAAATAAGAATTAACATACATTAAATTTAAAAAAACTTACAGGAGCAAAATGTCGAATTTTAATAAAGTTGGAACTTTTATGAAAACTTTTGGCCAAGAAGTAAAAACAAAACCATCGTTTAGTACTGATAAAATTAATAAATTAAGAATAGATCTAATAAAAGAGGAATTAGACGAGCTTCAAGAAGCAATGAAAAATAATGATTTATTAGAGGTTGCTGACGCACTGACAGATATTTTATATGTTACTTATGGTGCAGGACATGCATTTGGAATTGATTTAGATAAATGTTTTGATGAAGTTCAAAATTCTAATATGAGTAAATTAGATGAAAATGGTAAGCCAATTTATAATGATGCAGGAAAAGTAATGAAGGGTCCAAAATATTTTAAGCCTGATCTTTCTAAATTTATTTCTTAGATTTCCAGTTTAAGATCAATAGCTGTAGCGCTATGAGTAATACTTCCAACAGAAATTCTGTCAACGCCAGTTCTGGCAATAGATTTGACTGTCTTTAAATTAATATTTCCTGACGCTTCAGTTTCATAATTTTTCTTAGCAATCTTCACACCCTGCTTTAAATTTTTAACAGACATATTGTCAAATAAGACAGTATTAAATTTAAGACCCATAATAGTTTTAAGTTGTTTTAAATTATCAACTTCAACTGTTATTTTTTTTCCTTTTTTATTCTTAACAGCTAAAGAAACTAAACTTTTAATGTTTGTTGATGCAATATGATTATCTTTAATTAAAAACTCGTCACTAAGATTAAATCTATGATTAGTACCTCCACCTAATTTAACTGCATATTTTTGAATAACTCTTATGTTTGGAATTGTTTTACGAGTACAACAAATTTTACATTTTTTACCAGCTAATTTTACAAACTCATTTGTTTTAGTCGCAATGCCCGAGATATGAGACAAAAAATTTAGAGCAACTCTTTCAGCTATAAGAATATTTTTTGCTTTTCCTTCAATAGTTGCAATTAAAGATCTTTTCTTAATTATAGATCCATCCTTTTTTTTAATGACAAATTTTATTTTACTATCAACTAAATCAAAAGCTTGTTTTGCAAATAGTAAACCACCAATAATGGCATTTTGATTTGATAGCAGTTTAACTTTGATAACTTTATTATTTTTGATTAAATTTGATGTAATGTCTCCCAAAGGATAGAGATCTTCATTCAATGCTCGTTTGACTGTATTACGAATAAAATCTTTGCTAAGTTTTATTTTTGACACTTAATTATCTGCCGATGGATGCCATTTTTTCAACTGATATTCTAGCTTTATCAATTGTTTCTTTGTCCATAATTATTTCACCTGTTTCATTTTCTAAGCAATCTAATATTTTGGGAAGTGTAATTTTTTTCATGTAAGGACACATGTTACAAGGTTTTATAAAATCAACATTTGGATTTTCTACTTGAATATTATCACTCATTGAACACTCAGTAACCATCATAACTTTTTTTGGCTGATTATCTTGAACATATTTAATCATTCCAGAGGTTGAGCCTGCAAAATCACTAGCATTGATAACTTCAGGGGGACATTCAGGGTGAGCAATAATTTTAATTCCTGGATTTTTTTCTCTAATATCATTTATTTCTTTTTCATTAAATTGATCATGGACAATACAAATGCCTTTCCATGAAATAATTTCAACATCTGTCTGTGATGCAACATATTTTGCTAGATAATCATCTGGTAAAAATATTACTTTTTTCACTCCCAATGATTTTACAATTTTAACTGCGTTAGCAGAAGTACAGCAAATATCTGTTTCTGCTTTGACTTCTGCAGATGTATTAACGTAAGAAACAACAGGAACTCCTGGATATTTTTCTTTTAATAATCTCACATCTTTACCAGTAATTGATGATGATAATGAACAGCCAGCCTCCATGTCTGGTAAGATAACTTTTTTATTTGGACTCATCAGTTTTGCAGTTTCTGCCATAAAATGAACTCCTGCCATTAAAATTATATCAGCAGAAGTTTTTGATGCTTCAATTGCTAAAGCTAAAGAGTCAGCAGAAAAGTCTGCAACACCATGATATATTTCTGGAGTTTGATAATTATGAGCAAGAATTACTGCATTCTTTTCTTTTTTAAGTTTGTTAATTTTGTGAATATAAGGAGCATGTACAGACCATTCGATTTCAGGCATAACCTGTGAAATTTTTTTGTAAATTGGATCTGTTGCTTTTTGTACTTCTTGAGTAAATTCCATGATGTTTTTTACCAATTTGAAAGTTACTTGTCATTCATTTATTATGAGACATATTGCGGTCGTGCTGAAATTGGTAGACAGGCACGGTTGAGGGCCGTGTGGACCTAGTCCATGAGAGTTCGAGTCTCTCCGACCGCACCAAATTAGTAAATTATTGTTTTATCCAAATAGGTTTTGTAATTTTAATAGAGGCATTTTTTGTATGAAAATCAAATTTATCATTAAAATTTTCATCCAAGTATTTAACTAGCGCAAAAGGGTAATCGTTATTTATCAAAACTTTACCAATTTCGTTCTCTTTATAATAGATACTTTCACCTTCTAACAATTCACCTTTAATTATATCAATTGGTAGCAATCTTTTAGAAAGCTTATTTTTAAGTTTTATTCTTGCTGTATTTTCTTGCCCAACATAACAACCTTTTTTAAAGTCAATTCCATTTAATTCTTCATAATTACACTCAATTCCAAATATCTTATTTTGAAGTTTGTTAAAATCCTTTGGAACTATTCCAAGTTTATGACTAAAAGAGTAATAATCTTTAAGATTTGTGTAGTGTAAATCTAATTTCTTTAATGATAAATATAGTTTTTCTAAATTAATAATTAATCTCGCACCTAAGTTTTTATTTCTTGGATCTAAAATAATTGGATCCTCTCTATATTTCAATGTAAACCCAGCAACATCTTTAACATCTTTAAAACTTAAAAATTTTTCGTGAGAAAATGCAGCAACCACAAATTCATTACTAAGATTTAGAATTTCAACTTTTGATCTAAGTTTATAAATACTTAATTGCTTAAATAACTCAACTGATTGTGATTTTTCACAGTCAATTATATAACCAGATTTGTGTTTAACTATTATAAACTCATACAAGAATTTACCTTGAGGAGATAGCAAAGAAGAAAAGCAACTGTTGCTTTCATTTGCTTTATTGATGTCATTACTAATTAGATTTTGAAGAAACTCTTTTGTATCTTCACCATTTAAGTAAAGAATGGCTCTATCATCTAAAATATATACATTTTTAATATTCATATTTGATTGATTGATGATTTTAATATAATTACTTTTTTTATAAATGTTAGATCTAATAATTAAAAATGGAAAATGTTATATCGATGGTGAGTTAAAAGACGTAGATGTTGCTGTTAAAGATGGCAAAATTCATCAAAT
>Ga0233434_1001563_pt1 | contig 22074 bp, 13 predicted proteins | sample SI_122_August201_4_FD_182738 | JGI IMG/M metagenome (GOLD analysis project Ga0233434, IMG submission 182738) | Seawater microbial communities from Saanich Inlet, British Columbia, Canada - SI_122_August2016_120_MG | ecosystem: Environmental > Aquatic > Marine > Inlet | place: Canada: British... | reverse complement strand
TCTGCGGAGTGGCGCCCCTCCTCAATCGACGTACTGTGGAGCTGCGGAAGGTCCTCTAATTGCACCCAGCGACGACGGGTCAGAGCGACGGCACGTTCGATGACGTTCTCTACCTCGCGGACATTTCCCGGCCAGTCATAGGCTTCCAGGCGAGCGAGGGCGTCAGGTTCGATCCCCTCGATAATCTTGCCATTTTTCTCGGAAAAATTCTTCAGAAAGCGATCAACAAAGATGGCCAGATCCCCCTCACGCGCGCGAACTGGAGGGACATCAATCGAGATAACATCGAGGCGATAGAGTAGATCCTGGCGGAACACGCCCTCCGCCACAGCGCGGTGGAGATTGCGATTTGTCGCCGCAATCAACCGACAGTCGACAGGTATCGTGCGGTCTCCACCAACTCTTACGATCGCCTTCTCCTGCAAAACACGTAGCAATTTGACCTGGACTTCAGGAGGGATCTCACCAATTTCGTCAAGAAATAGAGAACCACCGCTGGCGAGTTCGAATTTTCCGAGTCTCCCCTTGCGACTTGCACCCGTAAAAGCGCCCTCGACATACCCGAATAGCTCGCTTTCGATCAGATCTCTGGGCAAGGCGGCGCAGTTGACTGCCAAGAAAGGACCCTCAGTGAAGGCACTGGCGTTGTGCACAGCTTGCGCAAAGACCTCTTTGCCTGTGCCAGTCTCGCCCTGAATGAGGATATTTGAGGCCGTACCTGCGGCGACTCGAGCCAATTCCTTGGTTTTTTCGATCACGGGACTCTCACCCAGAATATCATCGAAGGTGAACGTTCGCTGTACTCCAATCACACGGTTCACCAGGCGTCCAACTTCCCCCATCTCGCGAAAGGTCAGCACGGCGCCCGTCGGATTCTGTTGCTCGTCGTAGACGGGTTGGAGATTTGCCATGGCTGCTACCTTACCATCGCGGCAAAGGAGAGTCACAACGCGCGATGAGAATTGCTCTCCGCGCTCAAGCCAGCGAGCTAGTGGCGGCTTGTCCTCTACGAAAACAGCCACCGAGCTACCCTCGATTTCCTCGGCGCTTCTCCCCAGAATCCTCCGCGCCACCGTATTGACCTCCTGAATCGTGCCTCGTTGGTCAATGGCAAGCAATCCGTCTGAAATCGATTCGAGCAGTGCCCGCGATCGATCATATAGGGATCGCAATTGCCGCCCCTGATGACGCTCTGTACGCACCAGTTCCTGGAGGCGAGAGGTAAGCCGGATATCCTCAATCTCAGCAGCGATCTGGCTCGAAAGAGCGAACAAGACGCTCACGTCGTCGTCGGTAAACAAGCGACGCCCCGAGGCACTCGTCAGCTTATCCATCAACGTCAGAGTGCCGACGACGCGCTCCTCGAGAACGAGAGGCACACTCACGAGTGAAGATCCCAGGCTGCCAGGTGTTTCATCGGTGCGAAGATCATCTATCAGGATCGGTTCACCCGTGGCAGCAACAAACTCGGCAATGCGCTTCTCGTATGTCGTGTCGACAGCGCCATCATCGATGGTAAATAGAGTGGCCAGGGCGAGTGTGCCATCGTTGACCAGCAAGCGAATGGCCGTCCCCCGTGCAGCGAGCGTTTCAGCGGCGCGAGAGGCGATCAACTCGAGGGACTCATCCATCCCCAGGCCGGAATTCATGGCCTGCCCCAACTCATTGAGGGCTTGAATCTGGCTGTTTCTCTGTGCCAGGTCACCCTGGGACCGCCATGCCTTAACGAGTAGCAGAACCAGTGGGCATATGACACGTTCGGCGAACAGAACCTCTTCGCCGTCGAAATGCCGTATGTCGATTGTCTGTAGACTCAGCACACCGACGACCTGCTCGCCACTGACGACGGGCACAGCAAGAATACTGCTGAACTTTTCGGGGTCGTCCATGTCGACGGAGCGGGGATCTCGCGACATATCGGGCACATGCAGGGTGCGCCCCTGCATTGCGGCCAGTCCTGTGATCCCGACCCCTACCCGAAGGCGCGACACGGAGTCATCAGGATGCTGTACGACCAACTCCTCCAGGCGCGAGTCGAGGAGCAGAATGTCACACCGATCGACACGCAGATGAGCGCGAACGAGGGATGCAATTCGGGCGACGCCAATATGCAGTGATTCGGGCGTCTCAGCGATCAGCGATAACGCGTCTCGCCAGAATCGTTGTTCGGAAATTGGTTTGTCGTCAGAGGAAGGCAAGGCGAGCCTGTGAGCTGACCGAGTCAGAACTCACGTACCATCGGCAGCGAGTTCGCGAGGAAAAACCCCTCAGCGCGATATCTTCAGAATCTTGTAGCGCAGGTTTCCGGCGGGAACTTCGATGTCCACCTCGTCGCCCTCTTCTTTCCCCAGCAAAGCTTTGCCAATGGGCGAAACTGTGGAAATCTTCCCCTCCTCGAAATCGGCCTCTTCAGGAGAGACGAGGATGTAGGTCAAATCGCCCTTCTTCAACAGGTCTTTCAGTTCGACGGTGGCGCCGATATAGACCTTGTCATCGGGGATATTCTCGTTCTCGATCAGCCGCCCGCGACTGAGCGTTTCCTCGAGTCTCATGATCCGATTCTCGAGAAACGCCAAGCGCTCCTTCGCCGCCGAATACTCCGCATTCTCCGACAGATCGCCGAATTCCCGGGCTCGCTTGAGGGCAGTACGCACTGTAGGACGCTCGTCGGACTTGAGCGCTTTTAGCTCGTCCTGAAGCTTCTGCATCCCATCGCGTGTCAGATAGACATCGGACATGATGATCCTTCGCCGTAACAGAGATCGACACCCGGAGTGGGCTCGTTTGCCGGCTATCTGTTCAGGTATACAAAAAGCGGAAGGTGGCTGTTGGGCCGCTTCCGCTGCGTAACTACGAGAATGACACCGCAAATATAGAGACCTACCCCCTCCTGAGCAAGCATACAGGATCTGGATGCGGAAAAAAGGATGCTTTCGCCGGTTCGATCGGCCATCTACATTAGCCGTCGTCAAGGTGACGAGTCCCCCTCGTCACTGGCTTTCGCCCTCCCTGTTCCTCCCCGGTTTGTCTCATCATCCACCGTGGCTCTTGAGCCCACGGATTGGGACGGGATCTGTGCGCCTACTTCATCTCGCCGATATACATCTCGGTATCGAAAACTACGGTCGTCTCGACCCGAGTACCGGGTTGCATACGCGCCTGCAAGATTTCCTTCGTTGCCTGGGCAGTCTCTTCGACTATGCAATCGACGAGAAACTCGACCTTGTGCTTCTGGCAGGCGATGTCTACCGGACGCCGACACCAAATCCAACATGGCAGCGCGAATTTGCCGGGCAATTGCGACGCCTTCGCCAGGCAGGAATCCCCATTGCAATCGTCGTTGGAAACCATGACACGCCGGCCGCCATGGGTCGAGCAACATCTGTCGATGTCTTCACCGCTCTCGACCTACCTCTGACTCATGTCTACCGCCGCCCCGAACTGGCGACGATCGAAACACCTTCCGGCCCTTTGCAGATTGCGGCGCTTCCCTGGCCAACACGTCACTGGCTCAAGACCGTCGACGACTATCGCGATCTGTCACCGGAGCAGATTCACAAGGAGATCCGCCGGATTTGCGGGGCGCAGATTCAGCAGATGGCATCACAGTTGGATGAGACCTTGCCTGCCGTGTTGATGGCTCACGTTGCCGCCGCCGAAGCAACCTATTCGGGCGCAGAACGGACGGCCCTGATTGGCAACGACCCAACACTGCTCACCGGACAACTGGCGAATCCATCCTTCGACTACGTTGCCCTTGGCCACGTGCACAAGTATCAGCAACTGAGCCAAAACCCTCCTGTCGTCTATTCGGGAAGTATTGAGCGCGTTGATTTCGGCGAGGAAGGCGAGGAAAAGGGCGGTTGCGAAGTATCGATTGAGGGCACGACTTCACGGCATACGACGGTCCGCTTCCTGCCGACGCCGGCGCGACCGATGGTGACGATTGATGTCGATGCTCGTGGTATGGAAGACCCCACCGAGAGGATTCTGGACACCATCGGTAAGACCAACATCGAGGGAGCCATCGTGAGGTGCCGCTATCAAGCCGATGCCGGTGCCGCCCCCATGGACGCAGTCCTTGTTCGGGAGGCCCTCGCTGCTGCCCACCTTGTAGCCAGCATCCTGCCATCCATCTCTCCCCGCGAACGACAGCGACGTGCGACAATGCAGCACGACTTGTCGATGGGTGAAGCCCTGGACCGCTACCTGGAAAATCGACCAGAGCTCGAATCCCACAGTCAATCGCTGCGTCAGTTGGCCGGTCAACTGGAACAAGACTTGGACATGCATGGAGATCAGGAATGATCCCCGTCAGCCTCACACTGCGAAACTTTCTTAGTTATGGCGATGAGCCGCAGACACTCGATTTTACCCAGTTCCGAGTCGCCTGCCTCAGTGGCGACAATGGCAATGGAAAATCAGCCCTGCTTGATGCGATGACCTACGCCCTGTGGGGGCAGGCTCGAAAAGGCCGACACGACCGCAAGCCGGATGATGGTCTACTCCGTTTGGGCGCCACCCATATGTCGGTAGAGTTCGCCTTCGACCTGGACGACGACAGATATAGGGTGATGCGCTCGTTTCGACGGCGTCCCCGTTCCAGTGTCAGTGAACTTGAGTTGCAGTTGTTCGATCCCGCAACCGAGCAGTTTCGACCACTCACGCAAGCGGGAGCTCCGTCCGTTACACAGGGGCGGATCGACGACCTGCTCTCGATGGACTATGAGACCTTTACCAATTCTGCTTACCTGAGGCAGGGCCATGCGGATGCCTTCACACGCAAGAGTCCACGTGAGCGCAAGCAGCTTCTGGGGCGGATTCTTGGAGTCGACCGCTACGATCGGTTGCAGGAACTAGCCCGCCGGCGCCTGAACGATCTTGAAGATCGTATCCACCACCTGACGTGCCAGGTCAACGATGCGTCCGAAGCTCTGGCAACCCGCAGTGATGTTGAATCGCAGGTTGGACAGGTTGGCGCGCGTCTCGACGAGGCGAGCAAGGAGCTTGCTGCTGCGGAACAGGCGCTGGCGAGACTTCAGGATCGTGCAGTCCAGGCCAAAGCCCTGCGTGCCGAGCAGGACTGGGACGCGCAGAACGAACGAGACCTGACCACTGCGCTGGAGAGAGTTACCCGCGAGGAACTACAACTACAAGAGCAACAGCAACAGGACGGTCGTCTCGTTGAACAAGCGTCGTCCATTGAAGCCGATGCCGAGCAGCTCGCTCAAACTCAAAGACTGTTACAGGACAGCCAGTTGCGTCGCACGCAAGTGATGCAGCTCAGGCAAAGAGAAGAAGAAGCTCGTGCCCAAATCGAGGCGGCACGTCAGAAGATCGAACAGAGTCTCGCCCGTTGGCATGAACGCCACGCAACGGCGATCCAGAGCCGCGACCGACTGCAGAAGCTGATCGATCAGGAGGCCGATATCGAGGCTGCCTGGCTCCTGGTTAGTCAGGCAAGAGATCAAGTCGCCCGCCAGCGCGAGCACCGACGAGTATGGGACGAACTGGCGCGTCGGCGACAGGGCCTGGAGAATCAGATAGACGTCACGAGACAACGATTTCTGGAGCGAGCCAGTCTGTTGAGGCAGCAGAATGCCGACATTGAGGGCCAGTTGCAGAACGAGCGTCCGCAGCTATCTCGGATGCGAACCGCTGCTCAGACGGCTGCGAACCAAGCCAGCGCACGCGTCGAGGAACGACGCCTGCTGGCGGAGACCGGAATCGCACTCAGAGCCGAAATCGAAAACCATAAAAATCGCCAGGAGAGCCTCGCTCACGAGTTGGAACGACTCGATCAGCGCCGACAAGATCTCGGACAGGCAGATAGCAAGTGTCCCATCTGTGAAACAGAATTGGACGCAGAACACCGACTTCAAATCGCGGCCGAGTATGACGAGCAACAGAGCAAGATAGATCGGCAGTTGGCGGATGTAAGTAGCCACTTGGAGAGAATGCAGATTGACGTGGTTGAGCATCGTCGAAGATTCTCTGCCCTTGCCTCGGCCGAAGTGGAACTCACGACAAACCAGCAGCACCTGGCATCTGTAACAGAGCGTGAAGCAAGCCTGGGTGAACGTGAGCGCGTTGCCCACAAACTTCAGGAAGAATTCCAGGAGATAGACAGGACGCTCAGGGGAGAGGCCTTCTGCGACACCGAACGCGAGCAAGTGCTCGACGTGCAGAGGCTGATGTCGCAAATCGACTATCACCCAGAGCACTTGGAACAGGCAGAACTGGCTGCAGCAAATGCCAGCGCCGAGACTCGCAAGCAGCAGCTTCACGAAGCTCGTCAGCAACAGACCGCTGCCAATCAACAGATATGCGAGACCGTTGCGTCTATCGAATCTGAACAGTCGAAACTTTCATCGGCTGAATTGTCGTCTGACACCCAGGCAACACTCACTCAGATACGGGCACAAATCTCGGCGATCGACATAGACGAAGACCTCCATGCGCAACAGATGCAACTGGTGGCACAATTGCAGAGTGCGCCCGTACGACTTGCGCAGCTGCAAACGGCTCGGTCACGCCAGCAGGAGGTGGAGAATCAAGCCCTTGCCCAGCGCACGGAGCGCACACGAATACGCAGGCGTCAGCGGGAGCTGGCACAACGTCAGGCGGACCGAGTGCAATCACTTGCACAGGTCGATGGCATAGAACAGGCGTGTGCGGCAGCCACCGAAGAGGTGACATTGCGCAGTAGTGAACGTGATGGGCTTATCGAACGACGAGGAGCTCTTCGAACCCGATCAGAACACCTTGCGTCGCTCGCGACACAGACGCAACAGAACCGGCAGGAACGAAAGCAGCTACAGGCCAAAGCATGGCTGCACGAGCAGTTGGTCGAAGCCTTCGGAAAAGATGGCATTCAGGCCCTGATCATCGAGCACGCGATCCCTGAGATCGAAGAGGAAGCAAACGCCATCCTGCGTCGCCTGACCGACAATCGAATTCAGATAGCGATTGAATCGATTCGTGACCTGAAGAGTGGTGGGAGTCGTGAAACATTGGACATTAAGATCTCTGATGAGATCGGCGAGCGTGGTTACGATATGTATTCCGGTGGCGAGGCTTTTCGTTCGGATTTCGCCTTGCGACTTGCCCTTTCCAAGGTGCTGGCTCGGCGAGCCGGAACGCAACTACGGACGCTCATTATTGATGAGGGTTTCGGGACGCAGGACAGTCAAGGACTCGAGCAGCTCAAGGATTCGATCAACGTTGTCTGTGCCGATTTTGACAAGGTGATCATTGTCACTCATCTGGATGAGCTCAAGAGTGCATTCCCGACGCAGATTGAAGTCACCAAGCCACCTGGTCGCGGCTCCGAATTCGAAATTCGACACCTCGCCTGAGGACGAGCACATTGCCGGTCGCAGGTGACACGGGTAACTTTCTCCCCTCGACAACCTGCCGCCAACAGCGAGATCATCCAGTGGAATCCGGACAAAATCCTTGACCTTCTCCGAGCACATCTCCCCCACACTCCCCCGCCCTGACTGCGGCAATGTGACCACTGAGTGGAAGGCGATTCAAACGGGTTGTGCCGCCCACGCAATGAATCATTGGCAGTGGCTCGTGGTAAGCGGTAGCGACCATCTGGACTTCCTGCATAGGATGTCCACCAATAGCGTCGCCGAACTGCAGCAAGGCACTCACGCAGAGACCATCTTCGCTGATGCCCGTGGCAGAATCGTGGAGCGCGTCGATCTGTGTCGAACAGACGATCTGTCGAGTCTTCTCGTATTTGGCCCCGGAGCAACGACAACACTGCCGTCCTGGCTCGACCGCTACATCTTCGCAGAGCAGATCGACTTCGTTACCCATGGCCCAGAGGATTCCATGATAGAATTCATGGGGCCCCAGATAGGTGCGTTGCTCGAGGGAGACCTAGCTGATGTGGTGATATCGGGACGAGCATGCGGAGTAAGTGAAGCGGGCCTGCGTTATGCCAGGCATCATTGGGCCGGCGCCGAGACCATCCGCCTGGCTGGACCTACCGAGCAAATCGAAGATCTGTGGAATCGTGTCGTTGATGGCCCAGTGACACCTGTTGGTGAGACGGCGTGGCAGCTGCAGCGCATCTCACATGGCGTGCCATTGCGAGAGGCAGAATTGAACGACGCCCACAACCCGTGGGAAGCTCATCTCGGGGCTTCAATCGATCTTCACAAGGGCTGCTACATTGGCCAGGAAGTCATCGCACGCCTCGAAGCATACGACAAGATCAAGCAGAGGCTCGTTGGCCTTCATTTACCCGGCGTCGTGGCCCAGGGTACTCGCCTGGAACATGAAGGACGTGACGTAGGGTATGTTGGCTCTTGTGTGCCCAATCCTCAGGGCCAGTGCTTGGGTCTGGGCTACGTCCGCAACGCTCACGCCAGTCCTGGCTCGCAGTTGAACATCGTCGATCACGGCATTTGCCTGGTCACGCCCCTGCCAATGCCGTGAACGCCAGCGCCCCAGAGACTGTCGCCACAACGGCGAAGCACCGAAAGATCATCCATATCGACATGGATGCCTTCTATGCCTCCGTCGAGCAACGGGACGCACCCTCTCTGCGCGGTCGCCCAGTTGTCGTCGGCGGAGATCCACAGGGACGTGGCGTAGTCGCCGCCGCCTCGTACGAAGCCCGAGCCCACGGGGTTCGTAGCGCTCAGCCCATGCGCACCGCTTTGCGCCTGTGCCCACAGGCCGTTCGGGTCTCGCCGAACTTCAGCAAATACCGTGAAGTATCAATACAGATTCATGAGATCTTCCATCAATACACCGATCTCGTGGAGCCTCTCGCACTAGACGAAGCCTATCTCGACGTCACGTACAACAAGGGCGACATCCCCTTCGGCCACCGCGTCGCTCGGATGATAAAGACACAGATCCGCTCAGAGCTGCAGTTGACGGCCTCCGCTGGAGTTGCCCCGAACAAATTCCTCGCCAAGATTGCCAGCGCACTACGTAAGCCTGATGGCCTCGTCGTCGTCATGCCTCATCAGGTAACGGAGTTTCTGGCAGATCTTCCTGTGGAGGTCATTCCGGGAGTGGGCAAGGTGACCGGCGAGCAGCTGCGGAAGATCAACCTCAACACAATCGCTCAACTCGCCGCCAGCTCACCTGGACAACTCAGAGAGCTTGTCGGTCGACGTGGAGCCGATTTGTGGCAGCGGGCACAGGGAATCGATGATTCACCCGTGCAGATTGAACGGGATCCAAAACAATTGAGCGCCGAGACGACCTTCGTCGACGATGTCCACGACGTTCTGCACATGCAGCGAACCTTGGAAGAGTTGAGCCAGGATGTGGCTGAGCGTTTGCGGCAACGACAACTGTGCGGCCGAATTGTGACCATTAAGGTGCGCTATCCCGACTTTGAGACGATCACCAGATCCCAGTCTCAGGGGCTTTATCTGGACGCCCAATCGCCCATAGAGCAACTCGCGAGACAGCTGCTGGAACGCACCCACGCGGCCGAGCGTGGCGTGCGACTACTCGGCGTAGGAGTCTCGGGCTTTCCCGAGACACATTACGGCGTGCAACTGGATCTATTTGGCGGCATGGGTGTCGCGAGATGAATGCGGCGACTGCGATAGAAACAGAAGACACTTCGCGTCTTCTACAGCTACTCAGAATCGAACAAGCAGAAGCGCGGCCGTTACTACTGCTCTGGATCCACTCGCTTTTCGTCGGCATCGCCATCGTGCCTCTCTATGTGGCGGCGAACACGCTGTTCCTGGCGCACCTGCCGGCGTCTTCCCTCCCCTACGCCTATATGGTGTCCGCCCTTCTGGGTGTCTTGGCGGGTGTCCTCTACAGACAGGCCCGACGACGCCTGACGGTATCGCGAGTTTTCACAGGACTCCTGCTGACTCTCCTGCTCTGTCTACTGCTACTGAGAATTGGCTTGGAAGTCATGCAATCGGCATGGCCCGCGTTCTTACTGCTGGGCTTCCAATCGGTCAGCAAGGCACTGTTGAGCGTCGAACTGTGGGGCATCGCCGGTCAGGTGTTCAATGTGCGTCAAGGCAAGCGCCTCTTTGGTCTGATCGGATCAGGTGAGTTGCTCGCCACGGTCATTGGCGGCTTCGCCACGCCGTGGATCGTAGCCGCCGTGGGTACCCGGGATTTGCTACTGGTATCAGCCGCTGGAATCGCTGGCGCCATCGTTGTTCTGCAGGCGATCGTACGCGGGCACGCGTCGCAGTTGCGCCGCAGCCAGGAGCGAGAGGACGAAGAGCCTCAAACGGATGGTGTCATCGCCCTCGGGCGCCATCCGTATGTCCGTTCGCTGTTTGCGCTGTCGTTGGTCGGCGTTGCGAGTCATCGTCTGATAGACTTTGCCTTCCTCAACCAAGCACGAGAACGGATTCAGGGACAGGACGACCTTGCACAACTCTTCGGTATTCTTTTCGGCGTCGCCCAGGGGCTCACGTTCCTTCTGCTGACATTGGTTACAGGTCCCGTGATCAGCAGATATGGGATCACACGCGCCATGCGTCCCCGTCGGCGTGTCCTGACAGCGTGCGTCATCGGTATCTTGATCGCCATAGTAACGGCCGCCGATGCGGGCGTGCTGTTCTGGTTGGCCGTTGCCGCCAAGGTAGCGGATCTGGTTCTGCTCGGCGCACTCACAGCACCAGCCTTTCTTGTCCTCTATCAACCGCTGCGCCCCAACCAGCGACTGGCGACACAGGTGGCCGTCGATGGAGTCGTCGGCCCCGTCGCCTCTGGTGCCGCCGCCGGGGTCCTGGTGATCCTTGCCGCCACGGTCGGCGGCGGTCCCCTCGCCTTGTCGACATTCACGCTGGCGTTGCTGATCGGGTGGCGTTTTATCTCATCCTGGGTAGACCGAGGCTATCGACGTGCACTTCCCGAGGCTCTGCAACACAGGCGACTAGAGGGTGTTTCACTCAGCCTGGATGATTCGGAGATGGAACAGGTGTTGCGAACTCGTCTCCAGAGTCAGCGTCCACACGAAGTCCTCTATGCATTCGATCTACTCACGACTCGTTTCGATGCCGACCTCAGCGAATTGTCTAAGAACCTGGTAAGACACACACACCCGGAGATTCGTCGCGAGGTGGCAAGGCGCCTCGCACAGACGGACGCACCGGAACTAGAACAAACCGTACGTGATCAGATTGCCATCGAGGCCGAACCACGAGTGCAGGCGGCGCTGCTTCTTGCTCTGGCCGCCAGTGCGGAGGCCGATGCCGTAGACGATCTGAGTCCCTTTATCAACGATCCGTCCGATACCGTCGCCGAATCTGCGATGATCGGCCTGCTGCAAACCGGCGGTGTGGATGGAATTCTCGTCGCCGGCGAGCGTTTGCTGTCGTTGGAGCGTTCACTGAATCCAGAGGAGCGACTACGGGCTGCCCGTGTACTGGGTGAAGTCGGCAATCGCGGTTTCTATCGACATCTCCGCCCGCTGTTGTCAGACGTTGATCCTGTGGTCCGAACAGCTGCCCTGACTGCGGCGGGCAAGGTTTGCTCGCCAAGACTGTGGCCAGATGTCATGGCAAGTCTGCATGACATCGCCTTGCATCGAACGGCAGCAGCTGCCCTCGTCGCAGGAGGCGATGTCGTGTTGCCCTTGCTGTTCGAGACGCTCTCAGATCCGCAACAGCATATACATGTTCGCTGTCGAGTCGCTGCCATCTGTGGGCAGATCGGCGGCGATACAGCGATTGATGAGCTCCAACTTCGCATGGACTCAGAAGATCGGCGTCTGCGCTCCGCGATCATTGATGCCCTGGATCGGACGCAGTATCAGTCCCCGGACTCGCAGCGCGCCAATATCGACGATATCGTCTGGCAGGAGCTGACGGATGCTGCCTGGTTGTTGGCGTCGATCGATGATATCGGCGCGTCCCAAGATTGCGCACCCTTGAAACGGGCGCTGCAGCAGCGATTGTCGGGGATTCGACATCGATGCCTGCTGCTGTCGTGTTTTGTTAGCGGTTCCAATGTCAAACGTGCCAGCGAACGTCTTATGACAAGCGTCGACCAACGAGCCTATGCTCTGGAGGTTCTGGAAACCACGCTGACTGGAGACGCACGACGCCACCTGTTGCGGCTTTTCGAAGACAACACAAGGACGTTGCGCACCTCTCTTCATACAGATTTTCCACAACAACGCATGTCACAGAGCCATCGACTTGCTCTGCTGATCACACCTGGTGGCCATCGCCTTGAGCCATGGATACGTGCGTGCGCCATCTATGCTGCTGGAAAACTAGCCTCCACGGAGCTGACAGATGTCGTTGTCGAGGCAGTAGACGACGATGATCTCTTGATTCGACAGACCGCAGCCTGGGCACTGACGCGACTGACCCCTTCCCATTGGCGCCAACACATCCGACGTCAAGCAGACACATTCTCACCTGCGTGGGTCGAACAGCTCACACAGACAACCACACAGGCGCACAAGGAGTCACTCATGTTCCTCACCGTAGAAAAGGTCATGATCCTGCGCTCCGTCAGCGTCTTCGCGGAAGTGCCGGAGGAAGTATTGGCGGACCTGGCAGGCTATCTCGAGCAGATCGATGTGGCGGCTGAAGAGCCTGTGTATGAGAAGGGTGCCCTTGGCCGGACGATGTATATCGTCGCGGAAGGCTCGGTACGTGTGCACAATGAAGCGCAAATATTTGTCGAATTGGGAGCTGGTGAAATCTTCGGGGAGTTAACAACGCTGGATCCCGAACCTCATTCGGCGTCGGTGACGGCCGTGGACGATTCACAGCTACTAGCTCTTGATCGGGATGCTCTTTATGAGTTGATGGCCACCCACTCAACCGTTCTTCGCGGACTGCTACACACACTTTGTCAGAGACTTCGTGACAAGGGCAGGCGAAGCTGATGTACACGGGACCTGTGACGAATCATCGGCACAGGCCCCGTTTCTACTGGTGCTCCCAGGCTACTTGTGCAACGCGGGCTGATACAGTCCCACGCTGTAGAATTCATACGATGCTGCCTTATCAGGAAAGTCAACAACGTGTACCGTAAACCGCGACGGCACGCCTGTGTGTGACATATGCTCCTTGAAGAATCCGCTGTAGGCAGCCGAGTATTCCGTGTAGAGTCGTTTTTGCTCGTTTAGGAAACCTTCCGGATCAAGTCGTGGGTCTGGTGACTTCGGCTGTGAAGCAAAAGCGTGTACTTCGAGAAAATCGATCTTCGCGATCGTGTCACAGATCTCCGCTTCCTGCAGCCATTTCTCCCAGCAACGGAACACGAGCTCTACTTCGATCTTTGGTGTCATGGTGACCAACTCGTCTCGATTCAAGACCCCTTTGGCCGAGTGACCACCTGTGATTCCGGCGAAATAGATCTTCAGATCGCCACCATCTAATTTCTCAGTAACAAGAGCGGAAAGAGTCGGTGCATCACCACCATAGTAGTAGGTGGCGCGACCACGCTCCTTGACGTTGAAGGCCATGTTAAATCTTTCCGTTGAAATGTGTCCGTGAGTAAGTGAGTCGAATTGAGAAGGTGCTATTGCACGACGTCTGCCAGAACCTGTGCCCAGTGTTGAGGACGCTTGCCCGTCGCATCGGCGATTTGGTGGCGGCATGAGGTGCCCGCGGCGGCAACGACTGCGTCAGGATTGGCTGCCATAATGGGCTCAAAAAGTCGCTCTCGGCCGACTTCCATGGACACGTCGTAGTGCTCACGCTCGTAACCGAAACTTCCGGCCATACCGCAGCATCCGCTTGCCAGTTCCTCAACTTGGAACCCCGGCGGGAGCCCGAGCAGATAGCTTGTATCCGATGTGTTCGCGAGGGCCTTCTGATGGCAATGCCCGTGTAACAGCACATGCGTCGCCACTGGGTCGAACTCGTAACCAAGACCGCCATCTTCTTCGCGCTCGACAGTCGCCAAGAACTCATCAAGCATGAATATCCGGTCTGCCAAACGCCGCGCCGCCGCGCGGTCAGGCGCCAGATCGATGTAGTCATCTCGATAGGTAAGAAGACAACTTGGTTCAACGCCGACGATCGGCCAGCCTCGCTCAATGTAGGTTGACAGATCAGCGATATTCTGAGCGATGCGGGGCTTCACCTGCTTCAACATGCCTTTTGAAATCATCGGACGCCCACAACATGAACGAAGCTCAGGCAAAACGACCCGGAAGCCTGCAGCCTCCAACAGATGCACCGCCGCCTGCCCCACCTCCGGCTCATTGAATTCGGTGAAGGTATCATTGTAGAACACGACGGTGCCGCGATCCTGCAACGTGGAAATGGGACGTTTGGCGAACCAGTCACTGAATATCTGCGGCGCCAGAGCTGGCATCTTGCGACGACGATCGATGCCGAAGAGACATTCCATCAGCCAGCGATTTGGTCGGCTCTGAAGTAGCGGATTCAAGAGCCTCGCAAAAGGCGACAGCCAACGATTCAGCACATCGATCGAAGCGAATAGTCGTGATCGAAGCGGCACCCCGTCCCGCTCATGACGTTGTGCAAGGTACTCGTACTTGAGCTTGGCCATATCCACACTGGACGGGCATTCCGCCTTGCACGCCTTGCATTCCAGACACAAGTCCATGACCTCATGTAAATCCTGGCCATGCAAGCCACTTGCCAATCGCCCATCGAGGGCGGCACGCAGGGCGTTGGCGCGCCCGCGTGTGCTGTGCTGCTCGTCCAGTGTTGCCATGAAGGATGGGCACATGGTGCCAACCAGCGTCTTGCGACACTGCCCCACACCTGAGCACATCTCAACGGCCTGCTGGAAACTGCCCTCCTCGAAGTGAAAGAAGGTCTCCATCGGGGCGGAGCGATACGCTTCTCCGTAACGAAGATTCTCGTCCATCTTGGGCGCGTCGACGATCTTGCCCGGATTGAAGACGCCAGCGGGATCGAATGCTTTCTTGACGCCGGCAAATGCCTCCACCAGTTGGGCACCGAACATCTTCTCGATCCACTCACTACGTGCAAGTCCATCGCCGTGTTCGGCACTCATACTGCCACCGAACTCCAACACCCAGTCACTGATCTGCTCTTCAAATCGGCGCAGCGTTGTGATCCCATCAGGTTTCTTGAGATCTAAGACCGGCCGGATATGCAACACGCCCACACTGGCATGACCGTAAAATGTCACGGGAATCTGGTCTGCCGCCATCAGCTTCGCGACACGTCGCACGTACTCAGGCAGGTGCTTCACTGGCACGCATGTGTCCTCAATCCCGCTGGTCGGCTTTGGATCACCGCGCATCCCCATCAGCAGCCCGAGTCCAGCCTTACGCAGATCCCACATGCCCTTTTGCTCCGCTACCTCCTGGGCCCGTACGTAAGCGTATCCGAGTCCGTTACTGCGCAGTTGTTGTTCCAGGTCGTCGGCAAGCTGGCGCAATCGCTCGGTACTGTCGCCATAGTACTCGACAAACAGCAGCGCCTCAGGATCGCCAACCAGGAAGCGTCGCCGTGGAGCGTATTCAAGTTGGTCTTTCGTCTGATCCAGCAGCAGCCGGTCCATCAACTCTGATGAGGCGGGGGAAGTCGTCAGAGCGACCAGGTTCGCTTCCATCGCTTCGGCGAGTTCAGCGAAGTGACAGGCAACGACAATGCTGTGTCGTGGCCGTTCTACGAGTCCGAGTTTGGCCTCCGTCACCGCACACAGTGTTCCCTCTGATCCAACCACGAGACGGCTCAGATCAAATGGCGCTGGGCTCATGAGCGCGTCGAGATTGTAGCCTGATACGCGACGCATCACATGGGGAAAGCGCGTTCGGATCTGCTCCTGGTTGGCGGACAGCAGCCCGGGCAAGGATCGGTGCAGGGTCGCTTCGATTCCATTGCCCGACGACCGGCGTCGCCGCTGGTCCTCATCGATGGGGGCAAAGCGGGCAACTTCACCATCGGCCAGAACGACGGTCAGTTCCTGAACATGATCGATCGTCTTGCCATAGAGGATGGAATGGGCCCCGCAAGAGTTGTTGCCAATCATGCCGCCGAGGTTGGCTCGACTGCTGGTGGACACGTCGGGTCCGAACTGAAGGCCGTGGGGAGCCAGATGAGCATTCAATTCATCGAGAACCACACCTGGTTGAACACGAACCCATCGCTCGTCGGTGTTCAACTCGATGATATCCCGCATGTGACGGGAGAAATCTACGTGTAGGCTGGCACCAACGGTCTGCCCCGCGAGGCTCGTGCCTCCTCCTCGCGGTACAAGAGAGAAACCGTTGTCTTTCGCCGTGTTGACACAGTGGATGACATCCTTCGTATTGCGGGGCGCGACAACGCCCTCTGCGTCCATCTGATAGATGCTGGCATCATTCGCATAGAGGACTCGCGAGATCTCGTCCAGGCGGACGTCGCCCTCTATTCCTGCCCGCAAATGGGCCGCAGTTGCTGCTGATATCCCTCGGAGTTTTGTATCTGTCAAGAAAACAACCCGTTACGCATCCTATGAGGATTTCCACTGCACGAATCCAGTCGTGTGAAAGATCCGTTATCGACACAGTTCGCGCAACGCACATCTCGGGCTCAAAGAGCCATCCTTTTTCCAATTCTGCATTGGCACAGGAATTTTTAACTTAACCCCTTTATATATAAGATGTTATCTGACCTATTCGAAGTGCCCCCACCATGCTCGTGTAGATTTTTATAGAAAAGGCCCAAAAACGCAACATGATGGTTGACATCCAGAAAATGCCCCTATATATTGTGATCTGCCACGTGGTTATGCGCGCAGTAGCGGGGGCTTCCGGGAGTAAGGGGAGATCGCGGAAGTCCCCCATTAAATGACGCACGGGTGGTGCCCTTTGGGGCACTACCCGTTGCGTTCATTTGTATGTACCTCCCTGTTTCCCCAGGATGAGCGTACATCTTGCCATCTTCTCACCCACCGGATGAATCACTGGTCGTCGATATCTACGACCAAAACTTTCGGCTGGGAACTTCGTCGACAAATGACGAACAGATACGTGAAGCGGCCGCCTACCTCGACCAAAAGATGCGAAAGATCGCGGCAAGTCGTGGACGCGGCGTCGCACTTGAACTGGCGATTCTGGCAGCGATGGAGGTCGCCGAGGAGATGCTGGCCGCCAAACAGCGTCGCGAGCGCCTCCTCGCGGACGCTGACGAGAGAATCGACCGATTCACTCAGAGCCTGGAATCGTCCGAGTCGCCTTCGGCACCCGAACCTGAATAACCGGCATCAGGCATGAAAAAACCCCCGCACCAACGGTGCGGGGGCTGAAACTCAGTCGAGACCTGGTCGTGACCGGTTATTGCGGTCGCAGGATCATCGACATCTCGCGACCTTCCATCTGCGGCATCTGATCCACAATAGCGACATCGGTCATTTTCTTGGCGACGTCCTCAAGGACCTCGCGGCCACGATCCTTGTAAGCCATCATTCGGCCGAAGAATCGCATACTGATTTTCACGCGGTGGCCCGCACCGATGAATTCACGGATATGTCCTAGTCTGTATTCAAGATCATGTTCTGAGATGTTTGCAGTGCGGATGCGCACCGTCTTCATCTGCAGACTCTGCCCTTTCTTACGGGCCTCTTTTGCTTTCTTCTCTTTGTCGAAGCTGTACTTGCCGTAGTCCATGATTCGGCACACCGGTGGCCGAGCCTCCGGAGCCACTTCGACGAGATCCAGTTCTGCTGTCTCTGCCAATTCCATGGCTTTGCTGGTGTCGACGACACCAACCTGTTCGCCCTCGGCGTCGATAAGACGCACCTGCGGCACTCGAATCGAATCATTGATCCGTGTGAACGACTGTTGCTGTTTGCTGATCTGGGTTTCCCTCCGTAGGGTGTGTTGTGATGCCCGTCGCGTTCATCGCTTGTGATGAGGCGGACAAACAAGACCAATGTTGGAATATAACCGTCGAATCTGGCCGCGAGCAAGGCTGGGCAGACTTATCCGGCTGGTTGCTGAGATCTGTAACCACTCTATCTTGGCAAACTCAGGCAGCAATCTGCATGTCTCAAGCAACGTCCACTTCGAATCAACGATCTCCAGGAGGAGTCCTTGGCACAGTACGATGTATACGGTATCGGACACGCCCTCGTCGACACTCAGTACTCCGTCACGTCGGATGCACTATCAGCCGCTGGTGTCGATAAGGGTGTGATGACCCTCGTAGACGGCCAACGCCGACAGCAAGTCGTTGACGACCTGGCTGTCGAGCCGGTATTGAGCGCGTCAGGCGGCTCGGCGGCAAACACGATGATCACAATCGCGCGCTTTGGGGGTACGTCCTGCTATGGCTATCAGGTAGGTGACGATGACTGGGGCCGGTTCTATCGGCAGGACCTCAGCGAGGCCGGAGTCGATAGTGGCGAAGACGTCTTTCTGCCCGGAACCCCGACAGGGCAGTGTCTTGTCATGGTCACGCCGGATGCAGATCGATCCATGAACACATTCTTGGGGGCCAGCGGCTCGATGGGCCCCCGTCAGGTCGCCGAAGAGACGATCGGTAACTCAAGATTCGTTTACCTAGAGGGCTACCTACTTACCACAGACGAGGGATTCGCTGCCTGCGAGCTCGCGTTGACCGCTGCTAAGGCCCAGGACGTAGCGGTATCGCTGACCCTCAGCGACCCCTTCGTTGTCGGAGCGTTCCAGGCCCGCTTCGATCGGCTGATCGACAGCGGTGTGGATCTATTGTTCTGTAATGAAGACGAAGCGCTCGCTCTGACTGGCAAGGCTGACAGAGAACAGGCTGCCACAGCCCTATCTGAGCGAGTAGGTCGCGCTTACGTCACCTGCGGCAGCGATGGCGCCCTCGTGTGTTCAGGTAACGAACTGCAGCTGGTACCTGGACATGCAATCAAAGCTGTGGACACAACAGGTGCCGGAGATTCTTTCGCTGGTGGGACATTGTTTGGTCTCGCGCGCGACTTGGCGCCAGATGCAGCAGCAAGACTCGGCAACTATGCGGCAGCTTGTGTGGTGTCCGCCTATGGTCCTCGTCTTCAACTCGAACTGAGCAAGCGCACCGACGACATCCTCTCAGGCAACGCCCCGGTGCCTGCTTCCTCCTAGGACAACTTCTATGAAGATTCTGGTCCACTATCCATTCACGACTCAACAGGTTGACGAACTGCGAGCCATCGCTGTCGGCGACGGCCATGAGTTGAAGTTCGCCGAAGACGAAGACGCGGCGGCAGAGCTGGTCACTGATTGTGAGTGCCTGCTTGGATTCTTCTCCAAGAAGGTGACTGCCGCAGCCCCTCAGCTTCGCTGGATACAGTCTTTTTCTGCCGGGATGGACAACTTTCTGTATCCTGAGATCATCGACACAGAGCAGGTCGTGGTCTCGAACACAGCGGGTCTGTTCGCACCTCAAGGTGGTGAGCATGCGTGGGCCATGCTGCTGGCTCTCGCCAGAGGATTACTGCCATCAATCAGTCAGATGCCCGAGCGCAGGTGGGCCGGCGGCCAGGTCATCGAGCTGACAGGTATGACACTCGGCTTGATTGGATTGGGTGGGTTCGGCCGTGAGACGGCTAAGCGTGCCAGAGGCTATGATATGCGAATTGTTGGCCTTGACCCTGTTCGACAAGCACCAATGGAGGACATCGATGAGATCCGAACACCTGAGCCAGGCAACCTGGACTGGCTCCTGTCTTGTTCGGATGCTGTAGTGGTCGGTTGCCCACGCACACCGCAGACGTACCATCTCATCGGAGCGGAGCAATTGGCGATAATGAAGGAAACTGCCTACCTCATCTGCGTCAGCCGTGGCGGCATTATCGATGAAAGCGCCTTGATTCAAGCGTTGCATGACGGACAGATTGCAGGGGCGGGACTGGACGTTTGTGAACAGGAACCGCTCCCTGCAGACCATCCCCTTTGGGATGCGCCGAATCTCATTCTCACGCCCCACCGTGCAGGAGCCTCCCAGCATAGGCCGCGCAAGATTCATGAGTTCTTCTGCGACAATCTCCGCCGCTATCTTCAGGGAGACTCGCCGCTCAATATCGTCGACAAGGCTCGGGGCTTCTAAATTCTGATCGCGCGACCGGACCATTAATCGTGTCCGGCGGCCCCACGGTCGTGCCACCTGTAGTTATCTTTGTCTCTCCCGAAACACGCAGCTTTCCACGAGAGCCATAGCGGATGTCCGCCGAAGAAGAAGATCGCCCCAGCTTAACTCGGGGTGAAGTAAACCGTGCCATGCGTGGTTTCATCACCGCCAGCGGGTTGTGGGGTGTATGGGGCCAGACCATCGGCATCGGCACGGCGGTCTTTACCGGATACATGCTGCACCTCGGGGCGGATGAATCCTACATCGCGCTGCTGACCTCTGTCGCCTACCTGCTGGCAGCGGTTCAGGTCTTGTCGTCTGCCTGGGCTTCGCGTATTCGCCGCCGTAAGCGCCTCGTGGTTGGCGTCGGCTTCGCCGAAATCGTCCTACGCAATGCCCTGCCACTGATCCCACTGCTTTTTGCTGCCCACCTTCGTCTTGAAGCACTCGCCTTCCTGGTAGCAGCCGGTCTGTTGTGCGGTCACGTCGTGGCTCCCTTTTACAACACGTGGGTAGCCAATACTGTGCCGGAGAATATCCGCGCCCGGTTTACGTCTCGGCAGACCATCCTCAGCACGATTGCCGCCATGATCGCGGGCTTTGTCGTCGGGCGTTTCATCGATGGTTTTGACGGGGCCGACAAGCAAACCGGGTTTGATCTTGTCTTCGTCTTCGGCGCGATTTTTGGCTTGCTCGGATATCTGGCCCTTGCGCGTGCGCCCCATCCAGCTCCGCCCCCACCGGATGAACCAACACCTGAACGCACAGCTGGACTGATTGCGCCACTGCGTGACCGCAATTTTCGGCGCGCCGTCCTCTTCTACGGTTCATGGACATTCGCAATCGGCATAGGGGGGCCACTGTACAGCGTCTTTATGCTAGTCCAGTTGGGCATCTCCTATACGTGGATTTCCATATTCAATGCACTATTCATGATCACCAGCATTGCCGGATATCGATTCTGGGCAGGACTGGTGGACCGCTTTGGCAGCAAACCTGTGCTGCAAATTCTGATGGTTCCTGCCACATTCATTCCCATTATCTGGGTTTTCAATACACCTGGTTTTTTCTGGTTCGTTCCCATCGCCTTGTGTGTCAGTGGCTTGATTTTCTCTGGTATCCTGGTAGCGGTGACGCCGCTTCTCTATGGCCTGGTGCCAACGGGATCCCAGCGTCCGCACTTTCTCGCGACCTGGTCAGCGTCCGTCAACCTTCTTGGTGCTCTGGGTCCAGCGGCGAGCGCTGTGCTCGTGCACTATCTGCATGGCGTCACATGGCAGATTCAGGGCCTGACCATCGGTCACCTGCAAATCATTTTTCTCATCAGTGCCGCGTGTCGCATTCCCGCTCTGTTTCTGTTGAGTCGAGTCAGCGACCGCAGTTCCATCACTTCACGACATCTGTTGTCGCATCTGTCCCGAGGCAACCTGCTCAGCTACACGTACAACACTGCCGTCTACAACGTGGCGTCACGGGAAGAGCGACGGGCAAGGGCGGCGCGCGGCCTCGGCAGATCTGGCAGCCCCCTCGCCATCGAGCAACTCATCCACGCCCTCGCCGACGCCAGCCCCATGGTGCGTCGCAGCGCCGCGCGTGCCCTCGGTGACACGGGCTCTGAGGCAGCAACTGAATCCCTTGTCAAAGAACTCGTGGATGGTGCCTCTGATATTCGGTCAGAGGCGGCAGAGGCCTTGGGTCGCCTCGGTCATGCAGGCGGCGTAGACCCGCTGATTGAAGCATTGGATGACGAGGATCCGAGAGTTCGCATCAGCGCAATTCGAGGCCTAAGCGAAATCGGCGGCGCTGAAGTACAGGAACTGCTGTTCTGGCACTTTGGTGGGAGCTTCGATCCCGTCACATTCCCGACCCTCGTCGATGTGCTGGCGCACATGAATGATCACCGCGTGATCAAGGCTACCTTGCTGCATCTACAGGATTTTCGCTCACCTGCGGTACGGCTGCAGTTGCTCAATAGTGTCTGCGTCGCGATCGGCCAGGGGGGCGAATTCTACCGTCTGCTGTCGGTGGATGAGGACCGTCGCTCAGTGACACTGCTTCGTATCGTTCGCCGGGC
>Ga0233434_1001562_pt1 | contig 22085 bp, 23 predicted proteins | sample SI_122_August201_4_FD_182738 | JGI IMG/M metagenome (GOLD analysis project Ga0233434, IMG submission 182738) | Seawater microbial communities from Saanich Inlet, British Columbia, Canada - SI_122_August2016_120_MG | ecosystem: Environmental > Aquatic > Marine > Inlet | place: Canada: British... | reverse complement strand
AATTGTTTCTGCCCCGTCATCATAAAGAAATGTGACAGAAGTTCTCATGTCACTTGCAAATATAAATTCAGATTCACCAAAATCAGTTAATGGTTCAGTAGGCATTGAAAACTCATTGTTAGAATTCACTCCGCTACACACAAAGTCGATTTTATCAACAATTGCAAACCCAATTTCTTTGAAATAGCTTTCAAAATCATTAGAATCAAGTGTTTCAATTTGGTAATTGTCAACTCTGCAAGCACGGTAATCCAAAGAGATTACAGACTCGCCATTTTTCATAAAATCTGCATTAACATCAAAATATTTTAATTGGTAATCAAATGCAGCGTTAGATAATCGATATTTGTATGCTTCATCCATCACTTCATGCAATAAGGGGGATTTATCAACAGTTCCTTCTACAGAAAATGATACCCCAGAGTTATCTACAACGTTTTCATTCATTTGAAATACAGGGAATTCATATGTTTCAGTTCCGTCTCTAAACTGGAATGTAAGTACTGGAGTGATATCACCAATCATGTTGTATCCTGTACTTTCTTCAGCAAGTACAGTAGGAATGCCAAGAACAAGTAGGGATAAAACAAGACCTAGAGTAATTACATTTTTGTGACTCATTTAATTTGGATAATTTTTTTTGACATATAATCTGTCACATAGTTCTCTATGGATAGAATATAGTTCTAGATAGTTTATGAAATTATACTAATAAAAATTCAACAAGAACGATTATTCACAATTAACAATTAGATCATTTTGAGAACCATCTAAATCATAGCAATTATCATGTTCAAAACCACCATCAATTACATCCATTCCAGAGTTACCATAAATCACATCCATTCCTGATTGGCCTTTAAGAATATCATTTCCAGCATTACCAGTAAGAGTATCATAGCCTCCATTTCCATAAATGATATCATCACCTTCTCCACCAAAGATACAATCATTTCCATCAAGACCGCTAATAATATCATCACCACGTAATCCAAAAATTAGATCATTTGAAGAAGTTCCTAAGAGTTGATCAACTTCTAGGGTTCCCACAATCATATTGTAATCAGAGTATGTGTTTCCACAAGCATTAATTGTTATAGTTTGATATGCTTCTTTGGTATTTCCAGCATTATCAAATGCAATCCAGGTAACTTTGTGTACTCCCAAGGAAAATGCTTCAGGGGCGTTATTCAAAATTGCTCTGATTCCACTATCAGAGTCAGTTGCAATGGCATCCCCAATAGAAACTAGAGTGTAAAGATCAGTTGCCTCTAGAATCAAGTCACTTGGAGCCATAATCGTAGGATCAATTTTATCATCAGAAGAGTCTTCGATAATTATAGGTGCTATAATTTCAACTTCTACAACTCTAGACTCTTCATAAAACGGAGTTTCAAATGATTGTATTTTATGAGATGCAGAATCCACAATCAATAATTCTCCATTAATACCTAATGCAATATCAGTGGGCATTATAAAAGTAGGATAAGGCCCAAGTTGTTCAAAAATATTTAGAGATACATCATCATCTTGTTCAAGGTATAAGATTTTGTTATTTGCAGAATTTACAACAAACATTTTTCCTTCTGAATCAATTGTGATTCCTTCAGGTGAAAAAATATAGTTTAAAGCACGAAATGACATAGATTTTATAAACAAACCATCTGAATTGAATTTTTCAATTTTTCTATTTCCTTTATCAGTAACATACACATTTCCCTGATCATCAGTATCTATTCCCACAATTGCAAGGAATTGTCCAGAGGCCATTCCACCAGATCCAAAAGATAAAACAAATTCTCCATCAGAAGTAAATTTCTGAATTCTGTAATTACTAGCATCTACCACATAAACAAAACTATCATCTACAGCAATACCATTTGGGGATTTGAATTCTCCATCATTATTTCCATAACTTCCCCATTGTCCAACAAAAGTTCCATCAAGTGAAAATTTTTGAATTTTATGTAAATTGTGATCTGCAACATAAACAAAACTATCATCTACTGCAATACCAGAAGGATGATGAAATTCTCCAGGCAATGTTCCACTCTGCCCCCAATGAGTTACATATTGACCAGTACTAGAAAATTTTTGAATACGCTTATTTCCCAAATCACTTACATACGAATTTCCATCATCATCTACTGCAATGAATTGAGGGTAGGAGAACTGTCCAGGATGCATAATTCCAAATTCACCCCATTCTAAAATAGAATCATAATCTCCAAATGCAAAAGAGTATTGAGTAAAAGAACCAGCTAGTAAAACTACGGACAAAGCCATAACAATTGTAATAATTGACAACAAACTATTGTTTCAAAATTTTACAAAGATCAACAAAGTTAACAATAGTTAGATTTTTTGTCAATTTTATCTCAAAATGGTTTGTTTACTTCACGCGTAAAGACATAACTTGCAAGTGCAACCATGGCAAGTACAAAAGCAATGAGGACACCGAGGCTCAAAAGTATCGGGATTCCACCCTCAGAGACACCAGTCATCAATTCCCTTACTAGTAAAACAGTGTATGTTACTGGATTTAATTTTGCAACAACTGCAAGCCAGTCAGGTAATAACTCCAATGGGAATAGAGCAGGGCTTAACATGAATAACGGCATTCCAAGAAAATTAATCACGCCCCAAAAAGTTTCTTGAGACTTTGCAGTAGCTGCAACTATAACAGATATTCCAGAGAATCCTAATGAAAATAAAATAACAATTGCCATTATTGGTGCAATCATTATTGGATTTGGAAAAGATACACCGATAATTAAAGCAATTCCCAAAATCAAACTAGCTTGCATTGCAGCAATTAAAGAAATTGCAGACATTTTTCCTAGCGCAATTGCAGAACGGGAAATTGGAGAAGCTAAAGCTTTGTTCATAAAACCATACCGTCTATCCCATAACGTGTTGACACCACCAAAAATACTAGTAAAAATAGCAGTAAGAATAAGGACACCAGGAGTCATAAATTCAATGTACTCACCTTGGAATCCAACTGACTGAATTAATGGTTGAGTTCCAGAAAAAATATTTCCAACAACGATAATCCAAATTGCAGGTTGAATCAATCTAATTAAAACACCACTTCGAGATTTTTTGTATCTCTTTAACTCTCTCCAAAAAATCGTATAAGTGTCATACATCAAAGTATTCATGCACGTAACCTCTTCATCTTTGCATGTTCACGTTTTCTGTTAAATCCAGAATCATCGTCTTTAATTTCATGTCCAGTGTAAGAAATGAAAACATCATCAAGAGTGGGTTGAGTCAAAGAGATTGATTTTATTTTGATATTAAGATCTGATGAGATTTGAAAAATTTTTGGAATTACTTCAGTACCATTTGATGCAAATAAAGTCAACTTTACTCCGTCTTCATTAATTTTCTTTACAAATTCAATTTCTTTAATCTTAGATAAGAAAGAATCACGGTTTTCACCCTCATCAATTACAATTGAAATTACCTCATTGCCCATTGCATTTTTCATATTTTCTGGAGAATCTATAACCTGAATTTTTCCACCATCAATAATTCCAACTCTATCACACAATTGGTCTGCCTCTTCCATGTAATGTGTAGAAACAAAAATTGTCATCTCAAATTCAATGTGAATTTTCTTGATATACTCCCAAATTTTTCTGCGAGTTTGAATGTCTAATCCAACAGTAGGTTCATCAAGAAACAACACTTTTGGTCTATGTAACAAACCACCTGCGATATCCAATCTTTTTCTCATACCCCCAGAATATGTAACAACAGCTTGATCTTGCTTGTCAACAAGTTCAATTAATTCTAAAACATCATCAATTCTTTTGTTAATTTCACTTTTTGGAATGTGATTAAGCTTTGCTTGTAATAGAAGATTTTCTCGTCCAGTAAGGTACTCGTCAACTGTAGATTCTTGTTGAACATATCCAATATTTTCTCTAACTTGTTTTGCATTGGTCATTACATCAAATCCAGAAATCAAAGCTTGACCAGATGTTAGTTTTAGTAAAGTGGTCAGAATCATCATAGTAGTACTTTTTCCAGCACCATTTGGTCCCAAGAAACCAAAGATCTCACCTTTTTTAACTGAAAATGAAATATCATTTACAGCAATTACATCACCAAATGATTTTGTAAGAGATTTTGTTTCTATTGAATTCAATACAATGATCGCATCTGTCAATTATAAATTGCTTATTCAGTCGATCCACATAAAAAATTTAAAGAGTAGTTTTAGAATTCACATCATGAATGGATTATGTCAAAAATGTCACTCATCAAATGTAGAAATAACACTTCAGGAAGGAATTCCTATTTGTGACAAATGTTCTAAAAAAACAGATTAAACAAGAATTGTTATTTTGAAATAAGGTGATTAAAAGAATTATTCAATATCTTTGAATTCTTCTTTAGTCATTCCTAAAATGACTTTTTCGCCTATTCCCCAAATTTCAGATTTGGATAGGATTTTTGAATGCATCAAACCATCACTGACTTCAATTGATTCTAATTCATTAGTATCAGGATGTCGGTGTAATCGCTTTACTTTACCAATTTTGTGACGATTAATGTCAATTACGGGGATTCCGGTTCTAACTGGAGGTCTGCTAAGAAGTAGTGTTTCCTCAGAAAATCTGTCAATATAGTCATCTGCAAGGAAATAGTCTTTGTTGAATCCCTGATGAATAGTTACACCAGATACAGCAAGCGTCTCTTGATTAATGTGAATGTGTTTGACTTTGCCATATTCGATTCCTTCTCTATCTATGACTTTTTTTCCAGTAAAAGTATCGGCCGTAACCAAATTGGTAGGCATTCCTTCTAGTTTTACTGACATGATACCAAATGTTCAGATTTGCTTATCACAACAAATATCAGAAATTTCTATCAATGGGGTTAAATTACTTGACTGTAAAAAAATCACGCATGGATATCACTGAAGAACGATTCAGACCCATACTAATCACAAAAGGAAGAAAGACAGGAAGGGAGCACGGAGTAATGCTTCGTGCAGTAAAGTATAATGATAAAATTTACTTTTCAAGACACAGGCCTGATGGGGACTGGTTTCAAAATGCAATGGCAAACCCTCAAGTGAAAATCAAATATAATGATTCAATTTTTGTTGGAACTGCAAAAAAGATTACAGATGATGTACTAAATGAAAAAATTTCTCAATTAAAATATCCCGGAGAAGAGAGAGCAAATGAGAAAAGAATTGCAATTGAAATTACACTAGATTGATTTAGATTTTTTTAATTCCCATAAATAGTAAACAGTTAGTCCACCAAGAATCATTGTAATTATTACAAAAGGTAAAGACAGATCAAAACTCGTAGAAACATCAGAGTCAATCACAGTTTCTGCAATCTCTAAACTACGTTGAGTAAGATCTTGAGATTCTGATTCAGCAGCCATAGGGGCAGATGCTGAAATAGATTCTGCTGATTCATCACGAATAGATTCTAAACCTTGTTCAGATGTATCATCTAAAGAAAATTGTTTATTTGTCATAGTATCTACAGGAATTGTTTTTTCCTGTAATTGAGATAATGATAATAATCCTGAAAGTCCAGTTGCAAGTCCGAGTCCTGCAACTTTGTAAATATGTCTAAAAGAACGAACTAAAAGTTTGCTTTCTTTAGTTTTCTCAGATAATTTTGGAGGAACAATTACAATACTAAACTTTGTTGCAGAATAAATTTTCATGTCTTTTGATTTGGAATTTTTTTCAATTTTAGATACTTTAGCGATTCCTAAATCCTGAAGTTTGATTAAATGGTATTTTACTAATTGTAAAGATATGCCAGTTTTTTGAGCAATTTGAGTGGCAGATAATTCCTCATTGAACAATAATTGAAGAATTTCACGACTAGAATCATTTGAAAATATCTCCCCAAATGATTTTATTTTTTCATCATCAGTTGCAAGAATTTTTATTTTTTCTGTAAAATCATCAAAAGGTACATCAGACGACATTAGAGTTGATTGTGAGAATCTAGTATATGTAAATTGTTTGGTAAAATTTGAATTTCACTAAACCTTTTATCACAAACTATCAAGTAATAGTAATCACTAAATGTCAGTTTTTAAAAATAACTGAAAAAGTGAGGAGAAAAAAATGAGTTCAAAAATAATAATCCCAATTGCAGTAGCCATTTCGGTAATAGTTACAGCAGGAATAATGTACGGAATTACCTTTGATCAAGAACCTCAAATTGTACAAACACCACCAGAAATAATCTATATCGATAAATCAGTATCAGAATTTTTTGAAGGAACAAATGAAATTAAAAAAATATCATCCCAAGAGGAGTTAAAGAATATTCTTGATGCATCTGCACTATTTGGAGGGAATTTTTACGATACCAGAATCAGAACTATGGCAATGGATGATGCAGTTATGTTTGAGACAGCAGAGTCTACGGGCGCACCATCTCCTTCAGTAGAACCAAGACCTTCAGATGGATCATCCAAAGTCGAATCAGGTGGAACTGATTATTCAACTACAAATGTTCAAGTTCTAAATGTAGATGAACCAGATTACATCAAAAATGATTCAAAATATGTCTACATTGTTTCTAAAAACACACTTTCAATAATTGATGCATATCCTGCAGAAGATGCCAAAGTAATTCTCAAAATTGCACTAGACATTGAATCCCAATATATTCAAAACATGTTCCTAAATGATGATAGACTGGTAATATTTTACAATGGGCAAAGCGATGATGAGATAATACCACAATTTGACTTTATTCCAAGACGTTCTTACAGTTCTGTTACCCATGCACTAATTGTAGATGTATCAGACAAAGAGGATCCTACTATTCTCAAAGATTATTCCATTGATGGTAATTTCAGAGATGCCAGAATGATTGGAGACTATGCATACTTTGTTACCAATAGCAACATTAATCATCAATATCCAAAACTTCCAGTAATTTTAGAGGATTCAGTGAGAATTATGACTCCTGATGCATTCTATTTTGATAACGTAGAAGAGTTTTCAAACTTTAGCACATTAACTGCAATTGACATATTTGGAGATACAATAAATTCTGAAACATTTCTCATGGGACACACCGGGACATTCTATGTGTCTGAAGATAATTTCTATTTGACTTATCAGCAAAATACACCATTTGGATTTTATGAAAATTCATCACGAGACAGATTCTTTGATGTAGTAGTTCCATTATTACCAAATGATATTCAATCTCAAATCAAATCAATACAAAATGATTCATCACTAAGTTCATCTGCACAGTGGATAAAAATCTCAGAGTTAATGCAAAATTCATACAACGAAATGGATAAAAACGAAAAAGAAAAATTATTTGAAAAAATTAAAAAAGCACTAAATGAATATGATGTAAAAATTCAAGAAGACACCAGAAAAACAATTATTCATAAAATTTCAATTGATAAAGAAAAAATAGAATATGTTGCAAAGGGAACAGTTCCAGGTAGATTACTAAACCAGTTCTCAATGGATCAAAGTGGAGATAGATTCAGAGTTGCAACTACAACTGAAATTTACACTCAATACGAGGGAACAATTCGCTCAAATGCAGTATATGTCTTAGATGAGCAACTAAACATTGTAGGAGAACTAGAAGAGATTGCACCGGATGAAAGTATCTTTTCAGCTAGATTTATGGGAGATAGACTATACTTGGTAACATTCCAGCAAATTGATCCATTCTTTGTAATTGATTTGTCATCAGACACTCCTAAAATTTTAGGAGAATTGAAGATTCCAGGATTTTCAAACTATTTGCATCCATACGATGAAGAGCACGTTATTGGTGTAGGCAGAGATACAAAAGAAATTGAAAATAACAGAGTCAAACAATTAGGAATTAAAATTGCATTATTCAATGTGTCAGATGTTAATAATCCCAAAGTTGTAGATGATTACATAATTGGTGATGGTTCTACACAATCTGAGGCACTATACAATCACAAGGCATTTTTCTTTGATAAAACAAGAAATGTGTTATCTATTCCAATAAGTGCAGACGTTGAGAGTCTTGATATCACCACAAGCTCCAAGATGTTTGCACCAGAGTATAACAGATGGAGTGGATTTTATGTATTTGATATAGACACACAGGATGGAATTAGTTCCAAGGGAACAATTACTCACTCGGATAGTGATACACGCTACTATGGAATGAACAATGCAAGAACGTTTTACATTGATGATGTATTATACACTGCATCACAAGGATATCTAAAAATGAATTCCTTTGATGAGCTAGATGAAATCAATTCAATCAAACTTGAAAACACTGGAAAGTTTATTGAATACTTTGAAGGAGAAGAGGTATCAATAGAACCAGAACCAGTTTCTGAACCAGATGTAATTCCTTAGAAATTTAAACCAAATGAACTATTGTAGTAAGACCACGTCTATCAATTTCAACATCATTTTCCATCTCACTAACTGTAATTGTAAATGATATGACATCACGTTGTTTTGCATTTTCAGCATGTAACTTCAAATGAATATCCATATCCTCAAATTCTTGTTCAGGTAAATTAGATTCATCAAGAGATGCACCACATGTAGATTCAATTCTAAATCTATCATCTTTGAAATGATATCCCAACTTCATTTTTCTCCCTTTTCGGCCATGTCCACGTATATGGACATCAATAATTCCAGGAGAAGTTTCAGTATAACTTGCAGTATTATTTACAAAAACACCAAGTTCTAGAGGCTTTCCAGCAGTGGATTCTGCCATCTTTTGAATGCCATCATTCATGACAACATCAATTGCTGGAATTGATTGTGCAACTTTGGCAATCCAATCATTTGTTCGAGTAATGGTAGCATGAATTCCTGCACGTCTTTTTTTATCCTCATCTTCAGGCAATTTGTAATAATCTACCCATGCTTCATAATCATGAGAAATATCTTCGATAAAATCAATACATGTACGCTGATACGAATTTACATCAGTTGTTCTTTCTGATTCATCACCAATTCTCATAGAATCATCAGTCGGCATTGCCATGATTCCAGTAAATTAAAGTTCTAAAAAAACCAATCTTGTTGCAAATTAATGATTATAATAGGAAATCAAATTCTACCAAACAATGATATTTTCTGATTTGACAATGGATTTACAAAATCAATTAAAAAAAGACCTTGCACAAATCAGATTTTTAGTAAAAAAGAATCCTGCAATGGGATATGTCAAAATTGTTGAAATTGGAAAGGAGGTAGGAAGAAAATACAATATCAAATTAATTGTGAATTTTCCAGGAGTAGGCAAAATTGATGAATTTGAGATGTATGGGAAAAGAGATCTGAGTTTAATTATTGACCATGATTTGAGAAAATTCTCAATTGATAGAGAAATAATCAAACAAAAAGCAAAAGAGATTCTAGGAGAGGTAGAAACACAAGACGCATACATGAATGATGATAAAGAAGGAGTCAGAGTACATACAAAAGATTGGAAGATTGATGTCTTACCTCATTCATTGCATGTTTGGACTGAATTTGATGAAAAAGTAACAGCATTTTGTGATTGGTTAATGGAAAATGCGTATCAGATGAAAAAGAAGGGATAATTTTAGAAATTAGAGACTTTCAAGTTCTTCAAGTAATTCTTTAGCCTCAGAATTTTTTGGATCTAATTTTATAATTCTATAACAACAATCTATTGCTTCATCTTTTTGTTGCAAAGCCAAATGAACATTAGTTTTGAGAGTTAATGTTTCAACATCAGTGTCATTTAGCTGAAAAGATTTTTCAAAATAAGATAATGCTTTTTTTGAATCCTCTACAATAAAGTAAATACTTCCCATTATGAACATAAAGTCAGCATCATCAGAATAATCAGGCTCTAGACTTTTTCCAAGTTCAACTGCAGCATCATATTCGCCTTCTTTAACTAATTTTTTGAGGCGACGTTTTGGATGTTTGAAAATACCCACCATTTTAGATTCATTATTTTTTGAAAAATTTTAACAATTTGAATGTAAGTAATATCAAGAAGAGATACTCATTATTCCTTCTTTGATTAAGAACTGAATTCCTTGAACAAAGGAATCATCATCTATATCTCCACTTGCCCACCATCCAGCATTGTTTTTAATCCATGATGGGATTTCATTGCTACCTCCGGTGGAACCTTGGGATGTTGGAGGAATTTGCATTATTTTTTCTTTGATTAAGAATTGAATCCCTTGAACAAAGGAATCATCATCTATATCTCCACTTGCCCACCATCCAGCATTGTTTTTAATCCATGATGGGATGTTTTGTGTTGGAGTTGGAACCGTGGTAGTGCCCTCACCAGCATATATTGGAACTATGAATTCCAAATAATCATCAATTTCTGAAGGAACTATCACTTCAGGAGATAGTCCATAAATCCAAATTACATAATGTGCATCACCCGGTTCTTCTTTGACAATAATATCAAGAGATGCCAATCCTGATGGGGAGTACAAAAAGTTTCTGCCTTCTTCTTGAGCAATTGATCTTAGAGGAGTCAAATTATCATCCACAACTAGCAAATCATATTGAACCTGGTTCAAAAATTCAGTGTCATCAAATTTACTGATGAATTTGATGAGGAATGATATTTCACATCCCTGAACTGGATCTTCAGGACCATAGAATACATATACTTGATATTGGAAATCGTGCGTTGGTTTCTTTATGCCGACACTTTTTTCAAAATTAGTATCACAACCTTGTGATAAAAATTCATCTTCAGTTGAAGTGATTCCTTCAAATGGACTTTGTTGTACATTTTCTCTATAATCTAATAATTCAAATTTGTATTCAGGGGGAGGGATTCCTTCCGATACGTGTGTCAAAGTTAAAGCTTTAATCGGAAATGGGAAGCCATCAACAATCCAAACATCACTTGTAGATCCTCCAGTCTTCCATGAAACCAAAACAGTTTCCCAAGTCCCTGCAGGAATTGTAATTGTTTCAACTGCAGTTGGCATAACTTGTTCTCCGCCAATATTTCCAATCTTACCCCAAGATACCATAGAAAATTCTTTAGGTCCTTTTCCACCAGCACTATCATCAGAAGTTGCAAATGCAGATAACCACGCAATAGAGGACTTGAATGCACTTCTGTAGACACTTAGATTTTCAGTACCACCAGTTGGCTCTGGGGCAATTTTTCCTAATTCTATTTCACCAACTATTCGTTTATTGCCATCATAGACAACAACTTCTGCTAACCACTTGGTTTCACTTCCACTTTGTATATCACCTTTAATCCACATGTCCAGTTCAAATTGAGTACATTCCTTGTAATCTACATAACACATTGAATAAGAAAAGAAATCTCCATGCTTGAGTCCTTCACCAACATACCATGACCCCTCTAAATCAACACCTCCGGATGAACCATATTGAGCAAACGCTGATGGTAACGATAGTGAACCTAAAAGTAATGCTGTAACTATTAAAAGTGAAAGGAATATTATTTTCAAACCTAAAAAAAATTAGAAAAACAGATAGTTAAACGTTATTCAACTTTAAAAAAAATAGGCAGGAATAGAAATTCAAATAAGCAAATATAGAGGAAAATTTACTAAAATTTTAGAAATGTGTGAATGCTCAAAAGTTCACTTGTATGAAGTAGAATTCAAGTTAGATGGCATGACAGTAGTTCCAACTCACAAGAATTGCGGATTTGCACTAGATGAAAAACAATCTGACAAGTTCCAAAAAGAATTAGTAAAATCGTGGGGCTTTGAGCAAGATGACGATTAAAAAATAAAAGAAAAAGATGTAATTAATTATTCAATTACATGTCTTTAGTAGCTTCTTTACAAACGTCAGTGTTACATTTGCAATCAGCACTACATATGCAATGACCTTGCATTGCACAGTCACATGAGTAATCAGGATCGCCGCTGTCAGCTTCGCATCCACATGCTTGATCTGTCATGGTAAGTCAGTAATTCTACTTGTTTTAAAAGGTTAGGTGTCAAAGCCTAGAATTTATGCTCGTGCAATAATTTCAAGCATCTCATTACAAGAATTTTGAACAAGGTCTGCTTGCTGTGATAATAAATTAGAGTCAGCCTCAACATCAAATGCAATTTTTAAGATATGAATAAGATCCGGATTTCTATTCAAAGAATCCTTAATTTTTACAAAGTTTTCTTTATTGATACATCCCAAATAAAAATAGCAATCAGAGAGCATCGAGTTTTTTACAAAGAAATCATATTTTTGTTGAATAATTTTAGAATGATCATTTTTTTCAACTAGATCAGAAAAACCAATACTAGATTTTAGTATACGTTCAAGTAAAGTTGGGGTTGCTCTTTCAATTCCAACTGTTTGAGTTGCAATTGCAATATGTTCATTGACGGGGTTTTTCTCAAAGTTTCTAAGTAAATCAAGCATGTGAGAAGGACTTGATCTTTGATTATTTAGAGACAAAATTGCATCAGCTAAATAAAAAGAAGCACATTTTTGCCAACATGGAGCAAATACATCAGAGTTTTGAATTGCTTCTTTGGTTTTTTGACAACAAAACAGAGACTCAATCAAAGAGTTTTTTGCAAAATCAGTAAAGAGAGAAGAGTGTTTTTCATTAATTTTTGAGAGAAGCATTCGTAAATCCCAGGATTCATCTTGAATAATCTGAAGTTTATCATATTGAATGAGTTTTTTTGTACTAGTTTCAGATAAAGATGCATGATGTATAACTACAAATTCATTTTCATATTGAATGATTTTTTTAGGTTCTGATTTTCCATCAAAAACAAAAATATCATAACTACAGGAATCAAAAGAATAATCAAAAACCCTACAACCTCCCAACCCAGATGGGAAGTCAGATAATCCTTGTTCTTTGATAATTTTTTGAACATCCATGTAGTGGTGTAATTTCAAATTTCTATAAAGGAACCAACTCACAAAATTTTACAAATTCATGTAAAGTCAAAACATTTCCTTTAAATTGAGATTGGTTTTGTTTTTTATCAAGCTCCTATAGTGTAGTCCGGTTAAGCATTTTGGCTTCTCAAGCCAAAGACTCGGGTTCAAATCCCGATGGGAGCATTCTAAATTTGCATCATAGATAGTCTCAAATGTACCATAATCATTATGGGTTATTGTTGGGCCTAAGAGAAATTGAATTAAAAGAAGAGTATCGTTCAGATAGAGACGATATTGTAGCTGAATTTTTCTTTCCTTGTCTCAGTCATTGCATAGAATATGACAGATGTGTAGATTTTTTGTCCATTCAAACGTTAGCTACAATATCCATGGCATTTGAAAATTTTACAGAAGGTAAAGCAAAACTTAGAATGATAACAGGTCACAAATTTAAAACTGCAGACCTTAACTTGCTTACAAAACTCTTTTCTGAGAAATATACAAAATCATTTGAAGGAAAACTAATCAAAGATACTAAAATTCAGAGACTACAAAATATTGTAAATAATGGTCAAGTAGAACTAAAAATTGCAATACCTAATTCCGAACAAGTTACAAATTCATTTTCAGAAAGAATTGGAATATTTCGAGATGATGAAGACCAAACAGTAGCATTTACTGGAACATCTAAAGAATCATTTTCTACCCAAACACGAGATTTTGAATCAGTAGATGTGTTTACTTCATGGAATGATAAGTCCAGGGTTGAAAGAAAGATGAAAGATTTTGAGGAATTATGGCAAAATAAAACAAAACATGTAGATGTTTGTGATTTTATGTGGGCAGAAGAAAACAATCTTTTAAAATATTCATCTGAATGGATTACACAAAATTAGAGCTGGAATGATTCTTCTAATCTAGCTTTATTTTCATAGAAATTCATTTTATTAATTTTGTAATAAATAACTTCACCGCGACGCTCTATTACTGCAATGATTGGTTCTTTTCCCATCTGAGTGATTTCTTGAATTTTTTTCTGTAAATTTCCCATTTTTTCTTGTTGGCCTTCATTAAGTCCAAAGACAAGGAATTTAGATCCTTTTTCACCAAATTGGCCTCGCTCATAAACTCTAAAGTCAGAACCAAATCCAAATCCATCCTTTACAACATAACCACGATTACGAAGATCACGATAAATTAAGAATTGAGTTAATACATCAGAATTAGTTTTTTGACATATATTCATAAAAAAGTCAAAATCAATCTGTTTTTTCCCTTTCTTTAGAATTAATTTTTTTGAATATAGAAGGTAAAGTGTTTCAAATTGTTTTAGAAATAATTTTTCTTTTTCTATTTCTCCAAATCCCTTTTGTTCGAGTTCATGAATCATTTTTTTATCAGAGATACAAGTTTGATCCGATATCATCTCACCATTAACTAAAGGGGTTTCTTCCATGATGAAAAGAAAATCAAGGGATTTCCATATAAGCATTGGAAAGCACGAACAAATGACGAGTAACCGTTAAAATATGGGCATTTTAGTTTGAGGTTATCATGCATGGTGCAAATTATAGAGATGGAAGAGGTCAAGTTTTCACTAGAAAAGAGTACATCAAAGGTAAACCACAGATAAAAATTGCAAAATTTCAAGGTGGTAAAAGAGGAACATACCAATATTGTGTTCAATTACTAATGAATGAAAAAATTCAGATTAGACATATGGCAATAGAATCAACTAGATTAGCAGCAAATAAGACATTAGAAAAAACAACTGGTGAAACAGGTTATTATTCCAGACTTCGAATTTATCCACATAACTTACTTAGAGAAAATAAACAAATTGCAACTGCAGGTGCAGATAGAATTTCAGAAGGAATGAGAAGAGCATGGGGTAAGGCCACTAGTTTAGGTGCTAGAGTCAGACAAGGCCAATGCATCATGGAACTATACGTAAATGGCGAGGATCATCTAACTGCAGCAAAAAAAGCTCTACACGGATCATGTGTAAAATTACCAGGTACACCAACAATCAAAGTAATCGATTGGAATAAATCATCACCATAAATTTTCTAAATCAGGTTTTCTATTTTTGACAAACTCTAAAAATTCTTCAAATTCTTTCTTGGTTGGATCTCGATTAAGAATTCTTTTTGATTGATAGTAAAACGCATTGTAAATTCTACCTACAACAATTCCCAAGGCAAATGATTTTGAATCATCAATGCTTGAAAGAGATTTGATTAGTTGTTTAATTTCATCTTTGTTAGAAATAGTATCTTGAATTTTTTGTTCTATTTTCTTGAAAATAGTTTCATCCACGATATATCTTCTTTAAAATAGTTAAAAACAGTTTAATATCCAAATTCAGCCTGTAGGATTGTTGCAGTTATAGTACAGTCTGGTTAGTACTCGTGCTTGCCAAGTACGTGACCCGGGTTCAAATCCCGGTAACTGCACCATTTATTCTTAGTTTTTTGGAACTAATGCATTTTGAATAATTTCCAATGCATCTTGGGCTTTCTCTGGACGGGGTAACTGAATCATGAATACATTATCTTTTCCATAATTAGATTTAGGTGAAGATAGTGCAAGCATTGATGTTTTTGCAAGGGATTCAAAAAATGCTATGTCAGTTTTTGCGTTGATTAGAAATTTTTCAGTAATATCTCCTTTTGAAAAAGTCAAGACAACTTCAACAAAAACATTTCCCAACCCATCTTGTAAAATATTCAGATCAGTGTTTATCGATAAAGACTGTCCAGCAACTTTTGATAATGTTTCGTCATATTTTCTTTCATCAATTATAATACAAGAAGTTGGTGTACCGTCAAAATCAAAAGTAGTGATGCCTTCATGGACTTGATCTAGTAGGGTATTTAGTTCATCAGACATTTTCTTTATCTTCCAAAGCAGGGACTAGTTTATCTCCAGCTTTTACCAAAAATGGGGAAAGAAATGCAGTGATTATAGAAATTATACCAACTAGAGGGAACAAGAAGGAACTAACTGCACCAATGTCTACTCCAGTTTTTATGATGACAATGGAGAATTCTCCTCGTGGAGCAGCTAAGGTAAATGCTGAGCGTATTGCTTTTCCACGTTTTTGTCTAAATATCAAATTACCAATCATGTTTCCACCAAGTTTCATCACAGTAGCAACTGCAATCAGAACAATTGCAATAACAATGTAATTTTCAAGTTGTGAGACATCCATCAAGGCACCAACTGAAATAAAGAATATGGCTACAAACATGTCTTTAATTGGACTAGACAATAATTTTGCAACTTCTGCAGATTTTGAATCAGCTACTAAAACCCCAGCCAAAAATGCTCCAATTGCGACTGATAATCCCACAATATTTGCAAGTAAAGCATATCCAAAACAGACACCAAGAACACTAAGTAGTAAAATTTCACGATGTTCTGCTGCGGCGACTCTATCAATTAGCGGAGGAATTACACGAGTTCCAACAGTAAAGGTTCCAACAATAAGACCAGTTGCAACTAACACCACTACAATAATTGATTCAATAGATATGGTGCCAACCAAAGCAATAGATTGTAATGATGAAATTAGAATTACAGCAATTACGTCCTCTACAATTAAAACACCTAAAACAAGAATTGATGATTCTTTTTTGATCTTTCCCATATCCTCTAAAATCTTGACAATTATTGCAGTACTAGAGATAGATAATGCTGCTGCGATAAACAGTGCATCCATGAATTGTAGTCCAAGTGCAGTAGCAGTGTAAAACAAAACACCTAATGTTAAAAACAAACCTATAGTTCCAACCCCTATTGCAACACGTCCAATACTCTTGATTTTGGCATACGGAAATTCAATACCAATTACAAAAAGCAGTAAAATAACACCAATCTCTGCAAAAAGATTCAATGCCGTAATATCAGATAAAATTCCCACAGCTCCTGAAATGTCAGTAGAAGGTCCACCCTCAGGTAAAATCCAAGACCATAATGGAGACAAAGGACCAATTAACATTCCTGCAAAAAGATAACCAATAATCAAAGGTTGTTTAATTTTAAAAAAGGCTAGAGTAACTATAGCACCAATAATCATGATAAAAGCTAAATCAGTTACAAAACTTGTATGAGGAAGTTCGGGGGTAATTTGTTCAATTAAGGTGTTGACAGTATTATTCAATGAACTTTGAATTCCACTTGAATCTAATTGAAGTGGGAAATTTTGCATGTATTCAGTTATCAAATTTGTTTAAAAATGGTTGCGCATAAAATTTTGAAGTGAGATTATAAATTATAAAAGAACAGGCTCAAAGAAGTTTGAAAGTCTTTAACCTCTTTATTCCCTGTAATCATAATTCTAATGCAGAGTGATGATTAGGTCAACTGAATAAAATGTAGAGATATGACCTGGGGTATCTGACTGCACAATTGGTTACATTGTAATCACCTTATTATTATTAGTACGGTACCGTACTGTACTATATGATTCAATGTGAATATTGTACAAGAGGGTTTATCGAAACATCAAATGGTTTAGCCGAAAAAACCTTTCATGAGTTACTTCATGAACCAAGAGTTGTAAACAAGTAACTCTTTACATTTTTTATTTTAGACCCAACTTTTTTATCATTAAATTATTAATCCAATCTATATGGCTGTCAAAACTTCCAAGAAAAAAACTACAAGTAAAGTCACGAAAAAAGTTGTAAAAAGAGAGCCGAGTCCATCAGTATTACTAAAAAAAGTTGCATCAGTTTCAGACTCCAATAAGACATTGCAAAAGGAGATCAAAGCAATGTCAAAAATATTTGGTGAGAATCAAAAAGTCCTAGTATCAATGAAAGGGATGATAGATGCACTAACATCAACATTAGATCATATTCAGAAACAATCAAAACAACTCAACATTATAGAAGGGGATACACAGAAGTTATACGCAGGGCTAAATCAAGTCAAAACTCAATCCAATCTAGTAGATAAAATCAATAATCAAACTAGCAAATTACAAGAAGAGATAAGCAGAATTTCAAGTTCGCAGGAAACTGCCCAACAAGTAGAAGATAGGGCAAATTCAATTAAAAATAATTCTCAAATGATCATAAAAATTGCCCAAAGAATCGATGAGGTAAGAGATGATCTTAGAAAAGTTTCTGGAAAAACGGATTCATTTTTAGAAATTGGTACTGAAATGGACAAACTAAAAAACAGTATAGAAGAAATTTCTGGAAAAACTGCAAAATTAGATACAGGATCCCAAATTATTGAAAGCCTCAAACATGAGCTTGGTAGAATTAGTGAAGGGGTATCAGATTCTTCAAGTCTGGGTCCAGAATTAGATGCAATCAAAGTAACAATTGATGCAATATCATCTAAAGCATCAAAAATTGATTCATTGGGAGGAGTAATTGATGGACTCAAACAACAGTTTGACACCATTTCATCAAAGGCCGGTTCAGTAGATAATTTGAGCCTAGAATCTATCAAAGATATTTCAGGAAAAATAGACAAAATTGAGACTGAAGTAGGGGCATTATCACAAAGAGCAGATTCAACTGCATTTGTTGGAGAAGGCCTCAAATCAGTTCAAGAAGAAGTATCTAGTTTCAAACAAAATGTATTTGATAAGACAAACAATATTGAGCAGAAAATAGCTTCAGTTTCAGATATTCTAAAAAGACAAGATGCATCCACCATAGAATTTCATAAAAAATCTGAAAAATTATTTGAAGAGGTGCAATCAATTAGAAATGTTACAAGTAAAGCATCAAGTGATTCATCAAAAGAAATGATGGCATTGTTAAAACTTTCAGAATATCAATCAAACATTAGAATGAACGCAGAATCAAAATACGGAGATTCAAAAGATCTTGAAAAGATGGCATCTCAAACTGCAGACATTGTTAATCTATTTGACAAAATTTCAATTGAGGCAGACCAAAATATTCCACTTCCTCATGAAGTAAGACAGTGGGCAGTAAGTAAAATTTTAGATTGTGCTGATAAATGGGAGATTAGATTTAGTGATGTTTATTCAATTTTAACAAATGCAATAGGACGAGATATGTTAAAAGAAGCTGTAAGAATTCAGCAAATAAGAGACATTTATGGAATTAGAGCAGTAGACGAAATCAGAAAAGATCTAAATATTTCTTAAATTCCTATTTCATCTTCTTTTTGGAGTTGTTCTTTCTTTCTTTTCAACACAGTAAAGATTCCAATAATTGATGCAACCCAGATAGCACTCAACATCATATTTTCAGGACTGACATACATGTATGGTGTTGCATCCATAATATTGATTTTCAATAATAATGCTCTATCGTTGATATCTAACATTCCTGTATGATATGCAGAGTTATCTTTTGAAATAGATGAAATTTCATTAACGCTTGTAATCATAGTGTCGATGTTATTTTGAATTCTAAGGAAATTGGTAGATTCAGTACTAAATATCCAAACTGGGTTTTTGGCAATCACTTTACCGCTTTCGTTTGTAGTGTCAGGGATGTTTATCATTACCAAGTCCAAATCAGATTGAATTGCTACTAAATGATCATGAATTACATTAGGATCAGATGAAGATATAATTCCATCAAGGTTTCCTCGAATTCTATCTAATGGGTAAATATCAGTGTTATAACCAGAAATTGCCATGTAACCACCAAATATGATTATTGCAAGAATTCCAACCATTGCAAGTTTGTAAACAGAACCAGACATTGTTGTTTTACCACTAACATCCATGGCCACGTTATTTGAAGTTAATCGTGATTTTGCAGTTACTATTATGATACCGACTATTGCTATAACCAATACAACCATTGCGATAGTACCAAATTCAGGCATTAGAGGAGTATTGATTGAGACACATAAAAATTCAATGTAATTTCCAAAAACAGAATTAGTTTATTTCTAAGGGAATGTTATTTGGCAAATCAACTTTCTTGAGTTGTTCTTTCTTTCTTTTCAATACAGTAAAGATTCCAATAATTGATGCAACCCAAATAATACTTAAAATAATATTTGTAGGGCCGACATACATGGAAGGAGTTGCATCCATGATATTGATTTTCAATAATAATGCTCTATCTGTAATATCTAACATTCCTGTATGATATGCAGCATTATCTTTTGAAATAGATGAAATTTCATTAACGCTTGTAATCATAGTGTCGATGTTATTTTGAATTCTAAGGAAATTGGTAGATTCTGTTCCAAACATCCAAACTGGGTTTTTGGCAATCACTTTACCGCTTTCGTTTGTAGTGTCAGGGATGTTTATCATTACCAAGTCCAAATCAGATTGAATTGCTACTAAATGATCATGAATTACATTAGGATCAGAGGAAGTAATGACTCCATCGAGATTTCCTCTAATTCGGTCTAGGGGGTAAATATCAGTGTTATAACCAGAAATTGCCATGTAACCACCAAATATGATTATTGCAAGAATTCCAACCATTGCAAGTTTGTAAATATTATTTGCAGTTTTCTCCTTTTTAGTCAGAGGTTTATCATGGCTTGATTTGTGTTTTTTAAATTGTGTATGAGACAAACTCATGTAAGCAATAAAGAAAAACCCAATAGTTTGAAGCGCAATAATAGGTACAAAGATAGGATTGTTTGAAAATATTGAAATAAAAATTCCCATTATTCCATATACGCCAAAAAAGATTTCCAAAAGAGTGGTTTGGGTAAATGGTAAGTTGTATGCTTTGTTTCTCCAATCATCATCTTTAGTTACAATTCCATATTTTGGAGTTCGAAGAAATTCATTTTTCTTACCAAGAACTGCATCAAAAACTGCAACGGTGTTATTTACAGACATTCCGGCATTGTAAACTAGTAATGCAGGAAGTAGTTTAGCTCTTGACTTCCAAGATTTACCATACATGCCCTGTATAATTACAATATATGCACCAGGTCCCATTGCAAGATAAGTTGCCAAAGTTATTGCAGGAAGAAAGCTTACAACATAGAGATTGATGTCTCCGGCTAATAATACAGGTAATGCTAAAAATTGTATCAGCATTAGTGGATAAACAATATGACGAGTAAGTTGTATAAATGCCTGAATTTTTGCCTCTATTGCAACTTTACGTTTCAATGCAATATCAGAAAGTAATTTTACTGCACATTGAATTGACCCCTTTGCCCAACGAAATTGTTGCCTTTTGGCACCATTCATTTGAGCAGGTAATTCTGCATCAACTACAATATCAGGTAAGAATACACACTTCCAGCCCTTCATTTGTGCCCTATAACTCAAATCAAGGTCTTCAACAAGAGTGGCAGTATGCCAACCTCCAGCATTCTCAATACAAGTACGTCTCCAAATTCCAGCAGTACCATTAAAATTCATAAATAAATGTGAATTACTTTTTGCTTTTTGTTCTATAAGAAAATGAAAGTCAAGACTTAGTGCCTGTACTTGGGTGATTGTTGAATAGTTTTCATTTACGTGTCCCCAACGACACTGGACTAGACCAATGTTTGATTTTGAAAAATGAGGGATTGCTCGTTTAAGAAACCAAGTAGGGGGAATAAAATCAGCATCAAAGATAGCAACAAGATCAGTATCAGTCGTTTGCATTGCATGTTTCAATGCACCTGCTTTGTACCCTTTTCTGGTACCACGCCTCACATGTTCGATTTGAAATCCTTGTGTTTTATAATCATCAACAACATCTCGAAGCAATTCGACTGTATCATCATCAGAATCATCACATACCATTATCCGCATTTTGTCTTTAGGGTAATCCAAGTTACAAACTGCATCTACAAGTCTCTTAGCAACATACTTTTCATTGTATATCGGTAATTGAATTGTGACTGATGGAGTTCCCCAATTAATAGTGGCAGGAGCATTTTTTCTTTTTCGAGAAAGAAATGCAAGATAATAGAAATTAACAGTGTATGCAGTGATTATAATTGCAGATAAAATAAACAGATCAAAAACAAGTTGTGTAAAGGGATTAGACATATTCCTAGTCTCACAGAAACACTAATTGTTATTTATAGTTGCAAAAATCAAACTATTTTTGCTCAAAGATCTTGATTGCTTGTGGCGGACAAACACCTTCGCATGCAAGACAGAAGATGCAATCGGGTTCTTTTGACATTAATGGTTTCTGCTCAGATGCAGGATTTCCTGGAGAATCAAACCACTCGTAAACACCTACAGGACATGCCTCAATACAAGCACCATCTGCAACACAAATGT
>Ga0233434_1001558_pt1 | contig 22186 bp, 28 predicted proteins | sample SI_122_August201_4_FD_182738 | JGI IMG/M metagenome (GOLD analysis project Ga0233434, IMG submission 182738) | Seawater microbial communities from Saanich Inlet, British Columbia, Canada - SI_122_August2016_120_MG | ecosystem: Environmental > Aquatic > Marine > Inlet | place: Canada: British... | reverse complement strand
GTTTATGTAAAAATCTAGGACTAGATGAAGCAATTGCAACAAAATTTTTAAATTTTTTGTTAAATGAATCAGTAAAAGTTCAATCAAATAATAAACAAACACATCTTTCAATTTTCCTAAAAGCAAAGTCACTAGAACAAGAAGGAAAAAAAATTATCCATATGGAAGTTGGGGAACCAGATTTTCTACCGCCAAAAATTGTAAAAGAATCATTAGAAAATGTATTTGATAAAGGATTTCTAAAATATGGTCAAGTAAAGGGTATGCCAGTATTCAGAAAAGAGTTGGTTAAATTTATCTCAAAAAAATTCAATACAAATGTAACACCAGATAACATCATAGTAAGTCCAGGAGCTAGGTTTTCTATTTTTACAGCAATCACAACACTACTAAATCCTGGAGATGAAATGATAGTGATTGAACCTGCATGGCCAGCATACAAAGATTGTGCATTAAATGCAGGAATCAAAGTCAGAACCATCAACACCACCTTAGAAGAGAAATGGGAACCATCACTAAAACAAATTGAAAATACAATTAACGCAAATACAAAAATGATCGTTTTAAATTACCCAAACAATCCAACAGGAAAAATTCTTCCTGAAAAATTACAAGATGATATCATAGAACTTGCAAAGAAAAATGATTTGTATGTACTAAGTGATGAGATATACTCACAGTATGCAAAAGCAGATTGGAAGAGTATTCTAAGTTATAATTATGAAAAAAGTATTATTACACAATCATTTTCAAAATCACATGCAATGACAGGGTTTAGAGTAGGATACGCAATAGCAGATTCAACGATTATTGAAAAAATGGCAAAATTAGAAGCATTGTGTCTTACAAATGTCTCAGAACCAATGCAATATGTTGCTATGAAAGCATTAGAAGCAGATACCTCCAATAATACTAATACAGTACAAAAGAGACTTGAGTTATTGGAACAAAAAGCAAACGATATGGGATTAGAGTTTGTAATACCAGATGGGGCCATGTACATTTTTGCACGAGTCAATAAGGAAGGATTTGATGGAGTCCAATTTGCAAATAGTACGCTTGAGAAAGGTCTAGCAGTAGCACCAGGAGAAGGGTTTGGCGATTATAAAAATTTCATTAGAATTTCTGCATGTCAAGAAAAAACAGCACTAATTGAGGGAATGAATATACTTAGGGACGTAATGAAGGATAAATGATATGAAGAAATCAATTACAGTTATCGGAGCCGGTGGTCAAATGGGGCAATGGTTTACAAAATATTTCAACAGTGTGGGTTTTGAAGTAACAGGTCACGATTCAGAAAATAAAGTCACAGGAAAAGACATCATAGTATCAGAATCATTAGTAGGTTCAATTCTAAAAGCAGATTATGTAGTTTTATGTACTCCAACTAGAAGAACACCAGAAATCATCAGACTAATTGCAAAAGAAATGAAAAGAGGAACATATCTAATTGAAATTTCATCTGAAAAATCAAAAGTTGTATCATCATTATCAAAAATGCCAACAAAAATCAATCCGATTTGTATTCACCCAATGTTTGGTCCAGGAATAAAAACATTGAAGGGTCAAAATATAATTTCAGTCCCAATCAAAGATGCTAAAAAAGAATTAACTATGGCAAAAACATTGTTTGAAGGAGCAAATTTTGTTACAATTGATGCAGTTGAACATGACAAAAAAATTGCAGTGATTTTAGGGTTAACACATTTGATGAATTTAGTTTTTGCAAATATCATTTCAAAAGATGAGAAAACAATGTTAACAGAAAAAATGTCAGGAACTACATTTAGAGTTCAAAAAACATTAGCAGAAGGTATAATGACAGAGTCTCCAGAATTAATTGAAACCATCATTGCAAATCCAGAGATTCGTAGAGTAGCTGAAGAACTTTGGAAAGATATAGGAAGATTACTAACAGCAGTTCAAGAATCAAAAACTGATGAAGTAATAGAGTACGTCAAAGAATGTCAAGAAAGATTAGCAAAGCATACAGACGTTGATGAATCCTACAAAAGATTAGCAAAGATGGTAAAAGCTGTTGAAAAATAGCAAAAATGTACTCAACTAAGATAGTTACATCTTTCATTAAAGATAATGAGAAATTATTGATTCTAAAAAGAAGCAACAAAGTAAAAACAATGAAAGGTTTGTGGGCAGGAGTAAGCGGAATTATCGAAAATGATGAAGAGCCACTAAAAAGAGCAAAGATTGAGATTTTTGAAGAGGCAGGAATTACAGAAGAGAAAATCAAACTAATCAAAGCAGTAGAAGAAATGAAAGTGAATTCACCACAATATGAAAATCATGAATGGGAAATATTTCCATTCTTGTTTGAAACAAAAAATCCAACCATTAAACTCAATTGGGAAAATTCAGAATTCAAATGGATAAATGTAGATGAATTAGAAAATTATGAAACAGTTCCTAATCTTCAAAAAGTATTACTCAGTTTGTTGTAAATTTTTATTTTCTTTTTCGTATTTTTTTTGCTGAGGCAACATCATGTAAACACATGCACCACCACACATGGTACAAGGTACGTTATTTCCAGGATGTTGTCCAGTTCTACTATGGATTTCTGCTGCTTTCTCAGGATCAATGGATAATGCAAGTTGTTTTTCCCAATCCAAAGTACGTCGAGCTTCAGTCATTTCCATATCCCATTTAATCACCTTATCACGAATCTTTACAAGATCACCAGCATGTGCTGCTATTCTATATGCGATTAATCCAGATTTTACTTCATCAGCATTGGGTAAAGCTAAATGTTCAGAAGGAGTAAGATAACACAAAAGATCAACACCTTCACTTGCTGAAACTGCAGCACCAATTGCACTTGCAATATGATCATGTCCAGATGCAATATCAGTTACCAAAGGACCAAGAACATAATATGGAACATCTCCAATGAGAGACTTTGCAAGTCGAACATTTGCTGCAACTTCATTTAATGGAACATGTCCGGGACCTTCAACCATTACTTGAATATCTTGTTCATGTGCACGTTTAGTTAATTGCGAGATATTGATCATTTCTTGAACCTGTAATTCATCATGAGAATCCAATATTGAGCCTGGTCTAAGTGCATCACCGAGACTAAATGTCACATCATATTTTTTAGCAATCTCAACCAAATAATCATAATGAGTTAGATAGGGATTTTCTTTATCATGTTTTAACATCCATGCCGCAGTAAGAGTTCCGCCTTTACTGACAACGCCACCATACCTCTGAACTTTTAAAATTCTTTTTGCAATATCTTTTGTAATCCCACAATGGATAGTGGTGTAATCAACTCCATCTTTTGCATTGTTTTCAAATGCTTTTAGAAAATCATCTTCAGTTAAGTTTAAAGGGTTTTTATGAACTTCAACACCATAATTATAAGCCTCATAGATTGGAACAGTTCCAAAAGTAATAGGAGCAGTTTCCAAAAGTGCTTTTCTTATTTTTTTGACATCACCACCATCACTAAGATCCATTATTGTATCAGCATGATATTTTATAGCAACTTTGGCTTTTTCAATTTCTGCATCTAGGTCTACATTTAGAGTTGAAGTTCCAATATTGACATTAACTTTAGTTTTAAGACCTTTACCAATTCCGACATTGTGAATTTTTTGAGGTCGAACATTATTGCTAGGAATTATAATTGAACCGCTTGCAATTTTTGGAATTAACCAATCAAGTGAAACATCCTCATCTTTTGCAACTTGTTTCATTTCATCAGTTGCAACGCCTCGGCGGGCAGAAGTCATTTGGGTTGCCATAACATATTCTGTGCTTTTACCTGATTTAAACAATCACGAAAAAAGATAAAAAAAATCAAAAATGCAGAGAAATTTTTACTAGTATAATAAAGAATTTGATCGGTCTTATATGATATTAGTACATGAAGATACCATGAGAACAGTTAGAGAATGCATGCATTGTGGAAGAGAATTTCAAAGCATGAAAGATGAATTCTGTTCTTTTGATTGTGTAACTCAAGCATCATCTTAGAAATCAATTCAAATTTAATTCAGTTGTAAGAGATGATTTTTCAGATTTAATTTTATTAATTCTATCCAAAATAGGCACAATTATCCGTTCTAAATCAGGAGAATCTTTAAAATTTTGTTTTATTTCATGGATTCTATCATTAAATTCAATTTCAGATGAAATTAAAGAAATGTATTCTCGAAGTTTTTGATTTTCAGATTTCAAGGATTCAATATCAGACATAGAAATTACCTAGGTGGACTCCAATGTTCTTCAACATCAACTGCATCATCAGAAATAAGATATTGTTTTCCACACTTGAAACATTGCCACAAAAATTTTCCATTTTTTTTAGATTGGTATTGCATAGGTAACAAACAAGTGGTACATCTTAATTCCTCAGGAACCGAATTATCAACCATTGGGATTTTAGTCACAACATAAAGTAAATCTTCAAAGTATAAAATAGATACCACATGAAAAATAAAAGAAAAATAGATTAGTACTTGGAACAAGTGTTAATTATGAATTTACTTTCAATCGGAGGTTCTGATCCATCATCAGGTGCAGGTATACAAAGTGATCTTAGAATGTTTTCATCAAATGTTCATTGGTTAACAGTGATTACAGTAGTTACAGCACAAAATACTTCAAAATTTGGAATGGTAGAACAAGTATCAGAGGAAATTTTGAAGAGACAATTACAATCAATAATTTCTGATTTCAAAATTGATGGAATTAAAATTGGAATGGTATATGACTCACAAATAATTAAAATCATTTACCAACAATTAAAAAAATTAAAAATTCCAATAGTAGTTGATCCTGTTATCAAATCAACCACAGGTGGGGAATTATTAAAAAAATCAGCTATCAAGGATTATCAAAAATATATAATTCCTCTTGCAACAGTGATTACACCAAACAAATACGAAGCAGAAATTTTATCCAAAACCAAAATTAATTCAAAAAGTATGCCTGAAAAAACTGCAAAGAAGATTCAGATAATGGGTGCAAAAAATGTGTCAATTACAGGAATTCAAACACAAGGAGATAAAATATCAGATTTTGTTTTAGAGAAAAATAAAAAATACTTTATTTCAGGGGGGAAAATTTCAAAAATTAATCATGGTAGTGGAGGGAATTATTCATCAGCAGTTCTGTTTTCATTGGCAAAAAACAAATCAATCAAGGAATCACTTAGATTTGCTAAACAGTATACGTATGATTCAATCAAAAATGCAAAAAAGGTAGGAAAAGGAATCGCGATTACAGATATTTACAAAAAAGACAGTATAAAGACAGAATTGTCTGAATCAATTCAAAAATTCACAGAGATTAAAGATATTTACAAAAATATTCCAGAATGCCAAACAAATTTTGTATATTCTAAAGAAAAACCAAAATCAACAAAAGAAATTCTAGGAATTTCAGGAAGAATCATCAAAGCAGGAAAAAGAATCATAGTTGCAGGAGATTTGGAATATGGAGGTTCAAAACATGTTGCAACAGCACTATTAACAGTGAATAAAAAATTTCCACAAATACAATCTGCAATAAATATCAAATATCAAAATACAACCATATCAAAAATAAAAAAATTAAAATTAATTGTTTCAAAATACGATAGAAATCAAGAGCCAAATAATGTAAAAAACAAAGGTTCAACCATAGAATGGGGAATTAAAAGTGCAATCAAAAATATGAAAGAACCACCAGATGTAATTTTTCATGAAGGAGATTTTGGAAAAGAGCCAATGATTATAATTTTTGGAGATACACCAAAAAATATTTTAAAAAAAATATCAAAAATTTCAGGATGAAATTCTAGTCTAAAATCATCCTTGAACATAAATAGTCAGCAGATCAAATAGGATTTGTGAAGGCAGTAATTTTAGCAGGAGGATTAGGTACAAGATTACTCCCATTAACAAAAAAAACACCAAAACCCATGTTACCATTAGGTAAAAAACCAATTTTAGAACATCTCATAGAGTGGAATAAAAAAAATGGGGTAAAATCAATTGTGTTGTGTGTAAGTTATCTTCGAAAAACAATTGAGGATTATTTTGAAGATGGAAAAAAATTTGGTGTCAATATAGAATATGCAATTTCAAATAAACCACTAGCTACTGCAGGTCAACTTAAAACTGCAGAAGAATTTATCGATGACACTTTTGTTTGTGTGTATGGAGATTCAATATTTGATTTTAGTCTTAGAAATATGATCAAACAACACAAAGCAAAAAAATCATTTGTTACTATGGGATTAAATGAATATAAAACTAATTTAGAATATGGAGTAATTGATACTTCAAAAACAGGCAAAGTGGTAAGTTGGGAAGAAAAACCAGAGATTAAAGCAAATATCAATATGGGATGTTATGTAATGGAGCCAGATGTTTTGAAATACATTCCAAAAAACAAACCATATGGAATGGATGATGTGATTAAAAAAGCCATGAATAAGAAAAAATTAGTCAGTGGTTTTATTACAAAAAAAGGTTTTATGGATATTGGAAATAAAGAGTCATACAGACAAGCAAGTCAAGAGTATATTGAAAAATTTGGAAAGAAAAGATAATAGAAATGACTGAACCAATAATAAGAAAATTAAAGAAAGAGGATATTCAAAATGGATTTCTCACCACATTGGATTCATTAAGACAAGCAAGTAATATTGAAACAAAAAAAGCTGAAGAGGTTTTTGAAAAAATTAATATCAATCCAAATCACATAATCGCAGTTGCAGAAGTGGAAGGGAAAATTGTAGGGGCAACAACACTTCTAATTGAACCTAAATTCATTCATGATGGAGGATTAGTGGGGCATATCGAGGATGTAGTAGTAGACAAAAATTATCAAGGCCAAAGAATTGGAGAAAAAATTATGAAATATCTTCTAGAAATTGCAAAAAATCAGGGCTGCTACAAGACAATTTTAGATTGTACTGAAGATGTAAAGTCATTTTATGAAAAATTAGGCTTCAAGCATGTTGCCAATGAATTAAGATTCGATCACAACTAAAAATATTCTTTTTTAGGACGAACTTTTTTGAGTTTGCTCAAATATGCGCCAACAGCAATTACAGGCAAAGACAATACACCAAACAAAACAGGGCTAAATTGTACAATATCTGTACGATAAACATCATCAAGGTTTTCCAAGAGAGAATAACAAACCAACATTCCCAATAATAGAATTACACCACCTGCAACAATCAAACCACCAATAGGTCTTGAACCATAACGTCTTGTCATGATAAAAGGCACTGCAGCTAAAATTCCAGCAGGAGCTACCCCAATTGAAATAAACTGGAATATTTTTGGATCTGCTGAAAATGCTAATCCAAATTCAAAAGCCTCTGGAACATTACTCATAAAATTATAAATTGAAATCATTTCGCCTGCAAACATTGCAAACAAAGCAGTACTAGTAAGTGCAAGCCATTTTTCAATTGCCATGGTTTTAACAGATTTTAGTTGATAAATAAACTATTCAAAAAAATTATACAATACCAACAAGGTTGGCTAATTCCTTTCTACAAGCAGCACCGAGTTTTTCTGCAGCTTGTTCAGGAGATACATCATTTAAGAAAATCCCATATCCACGTTCTAGACCAGACCAAGATTTAGTGATAGGATAAATTTCAATGTGCCAATGAATTTGTCTACTATTTTTCTTTTCAGGAGAAAGATGAAAGACCAAATTATATGAAACATTTTTGACGGTTTTTGATAAACCTCCAAGAGTAGAACGTATTATCAATGCTAAATCATTAATTTCTTTTTGGGTTATTTTTGAAAAGTGAGTGGTGTGTTTTTTTGGAGAAATCCAAAATTCATAAGGATATGAAGGAGCCCATGGGCAAAATGCGATAAAGCCTTCTGTTTGAAGAACCTGTCTAGGCCCACCAATTTCTTCATTGACAGTTTGACACATATGACATACACCCTTTTCATTTAGGATTTTATGAGATGCCTCAGATTCTTCATCAATTACTGGAGGAATGGTAGATAGTGTTAAGAGATTCAAATGTGGATGTGGATTAGTATTTCCAGCCAACTCCCCATGATCAGCATAAATTGAAACATAGGTTACACCTTTTTGAGTATAAAGCCATCTTAGTCTATCTTGAACAACAACAAGAACGTTTGACCATTGATCAATATCGATAGTTGCAAAAGTGTCTTTTGGATTTGGCGATGCAACAACAATGTAATGGTATCCGTATGTAGGTTCACTATAGAATGGTTTGTCACTGTAAGAATTATCAGCATCAACTGAAACAATTGGATTTTTACTTTCAAAAACTCGAATGGACCAATTTTTAACATAATCGCCATCATTGTCTTGAAGACGTTGTAACATACCTTCTCTTGCAACAAGAGATAGAACAGATGGGTTTGTCATTTCTTCATTGCCAGGAGCGTATGGAGATTTTTTTGGATCAATTACTTTGTCATCTTTTTTTGAAACAATCATGAAACGCTCAGAAACATAATCTTTGCGCATATCTCCCATAATGGTAACTCAAAGTAAATCTATGTTAAAATGTTTACTAAGATCTAACAAAAAATAATTTGAAATAATTTTTCTTAGATTAGTAAAAAAATACTTTAATCTAAAAATAATATTTGAAAATAAAAAATAATTTTGATCGCAAATATTGTTGCAAGACTTAAAGCAGAGAATCAGATCTGAAATAAACAGTGGTTAGTATGGATAACTCAGATGTTCATATGATTTACGTTCTTTTAGATGGCGTGGGAGATTTGCCACATCCTGATTTGAATGGAAAAACACCACTTGAAGCTGCAAACACACCAATTTTAGATAAAATTGCAAGTAATGGTTCAATTGGACAAGTAATTTCAGTTGGAAAAGGAATAGCTCCAGAATCAGACATTGCTGTATTCAACATGCTAGGTTACAAATTCAAACATGAGGGTTATGCAGGTAGAGGAGTAATAGAATCAGTAGGAGTTGGAATTGATTTCAAAGATGGGGATTTAGCACTTAGAGGTAATTTTTCAACATTAGATGATGAAGCAATAATCATAGACAGACGAGCAGGAAGGCACATAGAAAAAGAGGATGCTGATGGAGTGGCAAAAGAAATTGAAGAAAAAATAAAATTTTCAAATCCAGATACATCAGTTGTAGTATCTCCAACAATAGGGCATAGAGTAATTGTTAGAATCAGAACGGATTCTAAAAAATTATCTTCAAAAATAACCAATACAGATCCAGCATATAGTAACATTGGAGGTATGGGAGTGGCAAAAGCAGTCGGAGATTATTTAAAAATTGAAAAGTGTTTACCTTTAGAAGATAATGAAGATTCTAAATTTACTGCAAATTTAGTAAATGAGTTTTCAGAACAAGCAATCAAAATTTTAAAAGAAAGTGAAATTAACAAAAAACGTAAAGAGCAAGGAAAAAAGCAACTTAGTTGCATATTACTTAGAGATGCAGGAAATAAAATTCCAAACGTAGTTCCAATTAACGAAAAACATGAGATGCAGTTTTCATGTATTGTAGATATGCCAGTTGAACTTGGAATTGCAGATATTCTTAAAATGAAAACATTTGAAGCTGGAGGATTAACAGATTACGAAGAAAAAGCAAGAGTTGCTGCAAAAGCAATGGAAACTCAAAATTCAATATATGTTCACCTTAAAGGCCCAGATGAATTTGGACATGATGGAGATGCAATAGGAAAAATGAAAAACATAGAAGAAATTGATCAAAGATTTTTCAAAACACTTCTTGAAAATATTGATTCAAGTAAAGTTGCAATTATTATTTCAGCTGATCACTCAACACCATGTATTAACAAAGGACATAGTGATGATCCAGTACCAGTTGTAGTTTCTGGAGACTTTGTTAAAAACGATGGAACTACAAGAATGACTGAGGAGCAAGCAAAAAAAGGCAGTATTGGTTTAATTCAAGGTGCAGAAGTTGTTCCAAAATCCATAGAATTAATTAAATCTCAAAAATAGTCAAACTACCAGTACGTTGCATATCAACTGCTTTACTTCTCATCCTATCTACATCAATGGAGTGATATTGAGAAGGGGATGTTCCCAATTTTTCTAAAACTCTTCTCAGCATACCAATACCAATACTCAAATCATTTTTTTGGGCATGGGCAAAAGCAACAGCCAATAAAATAATTCCTTGAACAATCTCTTTTTCCCTACCATAGCATTTTTTCCAAACACCTTCAAAAGATTCATGGCTTTCCCAAAATCGTTCGTTATTAAAATAGAAAATTCCATCAACAATTCCTTGTTCTTTTTCAATATCTTCTTCAAAGACATGTCGAATGTTATCTCTAGCTCCAATAGGAGACAATTTTTTGATTAGAATATCCAAATCTTTTTTTTCTGCAGCAACATCTAATTCTACAAAGTTTTGAGCAATTCTTGCAACTCGAATTGAAACATTCAGATTAGTTGTTAATTGCCTAGCCTTGTTAACGATCTCACGAGAATCTTCAGGAGTATAATTAAGATTTTTCAAGTGAACCATATATCGTTCCATAGAATTGGTTTGGAGTAATTTCATAAATCTCTTATTCATTACAAGGTTTATATGAAATATCCAAAGGATTTTGGGTAATATGTCTATGATTGAGACGATAACAGATGTTAACAACACCTTCTTATCAAGAAGAGAATTAACATGTGATTTTAGAGGATTAGGCGGTAAGCTCAAAAGTCTCGAAGCAGTAGATATGGTTACTAAGGAATTCAAGTTAGATGGTAAAGTTGTAATTCCAATGAGATTAAAAACACAGGTAGGAAAACCAACAGTTACAGGTACTTTTTACGTTTATGAAGATGAGGGATTAGCAAAAAAACACATCAACCCAACAATATTTTCAAGATTAGAAAAAACTAAAGCAAAAATTGCAGAGGCAACAGCAAAAGAAGCTCCTGCTGAAGAAGCAAAAGAAGCTCCTGCTGAAGAAGCAAAAGAAGCTCCTGCTGAAGTAAAAGCAGATGATGCACCAGCCAAAGAGGAGAAAACAGAATAATGCCTGTAGAAAAAAAAGGTAAGAAAGGCTCTAGCCCTATGGTTTCAAGTTATTTCAAAGTAGACGGAGAGAAAGTAACTAGAATTAAAAAAATATGTTCAAGATGTGGTAAAGGTGTTTACATGTCTGAGCATAAAGACAGACACACATGTGGAAAATGTGGATTAACAGAGTTTAAACAATAAAAAAATTTACTCATTCAAATAATTCCTAATATAATTAAAAATTCAAATTAGTACAATTTTTTTTTATTGATTTTAGAGCTTTTTTCTTGCAATTGATCTATTTTAGAAATAAATGCCGGATCTAATTTGATTTTAGAAAGAGATTCTGCAGATAACTTTACAGTGTTAGTATCCAAAGAAACATTAGATTTTGGGAGGTTATTATCTGACCAAAATTTCATGACTTTATCTTCAAGTTTGTAATCACGGAAACCTGCAGGGAATTTTTTGGTAATATGACCCAATAAAACACGATCTTTGAAAACAGCACGTGGTTCAAATAATCTAGTTTCATCACTATAGACATTTTCAAAAAGATTCCCGGAAATTTCATCAGAAAGTAAATCCATCTTGGATATTTTTCGAATTAACTCTAAAAAATGTAAAAATTCATGAGCCAAAATTGCATGAATTGTGCCCTTTAACCCATAGGCAATCAAGGGTGCAGAAATTTGAATTACAACTTGGAATTTTTCATCAAACAATACGGGAATAGTCCTTGCAAACAAAATTCCATACTCGTATGAATTTGGATTAGGAGATGAAATTACAAGTGAAGGTTCTACATATGCGACAGGATATCTAATTCCAGATGCTTTTTCAATTCGATTTATTCCTGCAACAACGATAGGAAATCGTTTTACTACAAGATCATACACGCTATCAGGGATTATTCCTTTAGAATGTGCATCCTTAAAACGTACTAGTGGATCCAATATTCAATCTCGACAACTTTGAAGGTAAAAAGGTTGATTTGATTAGGATCTAGGTTTTCCGCCTTTTGCTTTCTTCACTCTAAGTCTTTTAGCACTTTGATCAGCACGTCTTGAATGCTTACCTTTTTTTCTCACGGGCATGGTATTTTGGCATAAACAGAGCTAGTTAATTGTTATCATTGACATGCACCTCAAGAAAATCAAATTCTAGACATTTGCATGTAGTATCAAGGATATCAGCAACCCCAGGAGAAACATCATCCCCGTCTACAAATCGCTTAATTGGCAACCCACCATCAGATTTGAGAAACAAAAAGAATTCATTATTAGAGATTTTTTTGGATTTTACAGAAAAAATATTCTTCTCAGAGCGTTTTCCAGAGGCATCATAAACTACAACAGGTTGTTTCTCTAGTTCTTTTAATTTTTTGAGATTTTTTACATCGATTTTTGATTGGGTGGTAATTTTTATCTTAATTGATGAAGTAAATTTAAGAGGTTTTTTAGGAGACTCGTTAACAATTTTAAGATTGTTAATTTTAAGAGACTCGAGAGTTTTAGAAGTTTGTTTTAAAATTCTATTATGAGGATTTTGGATTTTGACAAAAAATGGCCTCCCAGTACCTAAAACTAAACTAGGTTTATCCTCACCACCAATCCAAGTAAATTTAGCTGTAGTACCACCTATTTTTTCAAAAAGGAATTTAGAAATCAGACCTTCAATACTATCAAATTCAGAAATTCCATGAAAATTACATAATCTACATCCTTTCCCAGAACAATTTTGACAAGGTTTTTGTTTCTGAGTAAGACCTCTCAAAGATTTAACATATCTGCCAAAAACAGTGATAGATTTTGAACGGATTTGGCAAGATTCATCTTTTAAATTTATAGTAAAAGTGAATTCAGGGTTTAAAGTGTCAACAACATGCTTTGTTTTTTTAGAAAATGACTTTCCCAATTCTTTTGTAAAGTCTGTTTTTATGCTATCAATTCCTCGTAATTTGTATTGAGAGCGAATGTAATCATCTCTATCAATTACAGAAGGTTTGATCATTGCCCCCACACTAAAAGAAACAAAAGAGTAACTTGATGATGCATCAAACATCATCTTTAAAAAATAATTCAAATTTTCAAAAATATTTTTACAAATATAGCATTTTTTAGTTAACGGTTTATCTTTTTTTAATTTTTTACCTAAAAGTTTATTCGATGAAAGGTGCAATTGTTTTGAAAATAATCTACCTAAACAATTATCACACAAATCATATTTTTTTAATATTTTATTTGCAATGGGCGCAATTTTTTGATAGTCAGACATGCTAGAAAAAATTAATGTTATAGGTTATCCAAGACCCATTTTTCTAAGAGTGCCTTGCATCTGACGTCCTTTAGATGCCTTCATCATACTCTTAGAATTTTTATAATTTTTGAGAAGTTCTTTTACTTCACTTTCAGGCCAACCTGAACCGCGTGCTACTCTTTGAATTCTTGATCTATTAAGCAAGTCAGGATCAGCTTTTTCATCTTTATTCATACTTTGAATAATATATCTCCATTTTGAAACTCGTCCTTCCATTTGATTCACTTGATCTTCTTTTACCATTCCTGAAAGACCAGGCATACTTTCAACAAGTCCTTGTAATGATCCCATTTTAGTAACTTCTTCTAACTGATAAAGAAAATCTTCCATGTTCATTTTCCCACTAGAAATTCTTTTCATCCTTACATCATCACCTTCATTTTCCAATCGTTTTGCCAAATCCAAAATTGCTTGAATATCACCCATTCCAAGTAATCTTCCAACAAATCTAGTAGGAGAAAATTTTTCTAAATCATCAATTCGTTCACCGGTACCTATGTACATTATCTGTGCACCCGTAGCTGCAGATGCTGCAAGTGCACCTCCGCCTTTTGCAGAACTATCTAATTTTGTAACAATCACACCTCCAACAGGAATAGTTTTATGAAATGCTTCAGCTTGATTGAAACATTGCTGTCCAATAGTTCCATCAATTACAAGTAATGCCAAATCAGGTTCTGCAATCTTGTTGATTCTATCCATTTCATCAAGTAAATCCTGTTCTTCTTTATGACGACCAGCAGTATCAATCAAAATTACATCTAAAGATTGGCCTTCAAAATGTTTCAAGCCATTTTTTACAATACTTGGGGAATCTTTGTTATTTTCTTCACCATAAACTTCAACATTTGATTTTTCACACATTGTTTTGAGTTGGACTAATGCACCAGGTCGATAAGTATCAGCCCCAATGACTCCAACAGTATGCCCTTCTTTTGTTAAAAATTTAGCAAGTTTAGATGCAACAGTAGTTTTTCCACTACCTTGAATTCCTACCAAAATAATTTTATTTTGTTTGTCAGGTTTAAAGTCAAAATCAGACTCGTTTCCAAGTAATTTTGAGAGTTCATCATATAGGATTTTTACAATATGATCCTTACGTGAAAGGCCAGGCGGAGGCGTCTCATTTAGTGCTCGTTCCTCCAAATGTTTAGTGATTTCAAGAACTAATCTTACATTAACATCAGATGTCAATAATGCTCTTTGAACGTCCTTGGAAAGATCTTTGATAAGTTCCTCATCAATACCAGAAGACTTTACAATTCTTTTGATTGCATCACCAAGGCTATTTTTTAAACCATCAAGCATTGTAATCTAACCCAGCATCCACTATTTCAAACCTTCCTCGATAGCCATCCCAAAAAATTTCGCTTTGATTAATTTTAATAGGATTTGAGAAAAGAGGACAATCAAGAACAAATGTTTCAGCTTCGCCACCTTCAAAATTTAAATTAAATCCAAATTTTTCTGATAATTGTTTTAAAATATTAATTTCAGATTTTGTAATTAAACACCCCAGCCATTTGTCATCAAGACCATCAGATGATACAGTAGTCATTATAAAATTAAAATCATTTTCAATTAAATCGTTCATGTATTGTTCAGGATTAGTATCCCAAAGAGGGGCAACTGCAATCAAGTCTAGTTTAGTACATAATGATTCAAATTTTTCTTTTTGAAATACACTTTTAATTCCACCATGAACTAGTCCTTCGATTTTAAATTTTTCTTTTGCTTGTAGCAATAGTTGTTCCAAAACTAATAATTCATCTTCAGTGTTATCAGAATCAGAATCAAGTGTGAGTTGAGGAATGGCCATAGAAGCAGATTGTAATTGTGTCCAATCTAAATTTGGATGATGTAACAAATGACTCTCATCAGATTTTGGAAAAACACTAAGAAGACAAGTTACATCATGTCCTTGTTTTTGTGCAAGATAGATTGCATATGTGCTGTCCTTACCACCTGAAAAAAGAGAAGCTAATTTCATTATCTAAAAAATATTCTATTCAGCAAATTTTTTAAGTTTATTCAAAAAGGATGCTTCAATACTCATAATCGTCATCATAAAATCAGACGGCTTTTCCGATAATCATCAGCATCCACGCTAACTTTTAACGCGCATGATTTTAGCCTTGCGTAGATGGAGTATGGGCGGTTTGTTTTGCAAAAATATCGATGTTAATCATAATCATTGATAAAAATAATGACATCCATCTATTAAACTAAGTCTAGAAGCTAATTACTTCCGCTAGTCTTTTTTTTAGATTGACCACCAGAGGATGTTGCAGTTACACTAGAATCTGCATTTCTTGTCGGGACAGATTCTGACACACGTGATGGCATTGTTTTTTTAATAGGTTTGGCATCTCCCATAATTTTAATTATATGACAAAGTATTAAAAGATAATCATCAGAATTTTAATTCTTTTTCTTTTTGTAAAATATCCAAAACTCCTTTTGTATCATCTATACTATGTATTATTGAAAATCTTAGTTTTGCTAAATATATCAAATAGATTTCACAGTTAGTGTTCAATCCAGAAATAAAATTTGACATATGATCTTCAGGTATAATTTGGACTCGAGCATCTTCTACAAGTCTATAAAATAGTTCAAGGGTCTTATTGTATTCAAAAATTTCATTATATAATTTGGTGATAGCAATTTGATTATCTTTGTCAAAGTTTTCCAGAGAACCTGAATTAACAATTCCTTTGTATGCCTCTGTAAACAGTATTAGATCAGAGATAGGTTTGGATAATGTGATTTTAAGAGGTTCATAGTCTTTATGAAAATCCACATATACTATTTCACGCGGTAGTTCTTTTCCATCTACACCATTTTTTAAACCATCACTAGTATCTTCAATTTCTTTAATCAAAGAATCGCAGATTCTCGTCATTTTTGACTTTTGTTCTTCTTTTGATTTGTATTGTAATTGAAGTACTGTACTAACTATAGGTATTCCAGCTACAGATGCAGCAATTAATGCCTGAGTGAACAAAGTTGGTTTTGTGGAATATTCTAGAAGAATGTGTGGGCGTGCACCTTCATTGGGATTTGTATTGGCATAAACAGATATTCTGTATTTGGATAAACAATCGTTAAAATCTGAATAGGTGAAATAATCATCCATTTTTTCCTCTACACAAATCCTAGTTTCATCAGTATAGCCGTTGTTCAGAGACATTTCTACAGGGTAAAATTGAATCAATTCAGTAAACGAGTTTAAATTTTTTTCATTAGCTAATTTGAAATGAGGTTTTAGATCAAGCCTTACATCTTCAATCCATTTTGGATTAATCGGTTCAAAAGAGGAATAATTTCCTATCGGAAACTTATTTTTATTTATGCATGGTAAATCTTTTGCGGACGTATTGGAAGTCCAATCTACCTTGTCACAAAATTTTGTCATTAAATAAAATGGGATTTCTTCAGTACTATTTGTCAAAGCTGGTTCATATCTCACCTTCAATACTAATTCACTCTTTGAAATTATAGTTGTAGTGAAAAAATTAGATTTGGGAATTTCACTAATGTCCACCATTAGAAATTGAACCCTTGCATGATTATCATTTTTATCTCCATGAAATACATTGGCAGAACCACCCATTGGTACTATCCACGACCATGTATCACAAAACAATTTTCCTTCAAACGTTTCTCCTTCATCTGCCAAACATAAAGGATCAAAAACTGCTTCTTCAGAGATAGATTGGATTTTGCTTACTTGAGTTTCAGGGGTTGTTAATCCTAAAATTGAAATTAATACGGCAAAAACAAGTGCTATGATTATTCTTTTCTTTCTAAAAATCTGAAAAAATTTTTTAATCAATTCTTATTTTTGATCCTTATTGCAATAGATAAATAATTAGTCATTATATTTTTAAAAATAGTTGTTATACACAAAATATTGATTCTGCACATTAAATGATACATGCGTTACAGACATCATGCACATAAGATGATTAATTTTAAATAATAATTACAATTTTTGAGAAAAATTTATGACTAATGCGGAACAAAGAATCCTAAGATTTTACTCTCATAATTTTAGTTTTGTCCATAACAACCCAATATTCTACATTTTGTCCATTTTCTAATTTTCCTTTAACTTCATCGTCAATCATGGATATGTCAAGTGTTTCAAAAGATTCAGAATCCATCACTTGTACTGTGTCGCCATTTATGGAAATAATTTGACCTACTTTTTTGTTGATTAGTGGTATGTGTATTTGCATACTGACAGGTCCCACGTGAGGTCTTTTCTGACCATCAAAAACACCTTGTCCCACAATTCTTGCTTTTGCTGAACCGTGTTTTCCTGGTTTTGATGTATCATACTCAACAATCCTACATGGCTCCCCACTAGGTTGATCAGAATGTGGCAATAGAATGTAAGATCCTATTTTCAAAGAACCAAGATCAGAAGGTTTACTCATGAAAAACAGTTTTTCGTCGAATATTTAACGTTTACACATGTTGGGATAAGAAGGGAATTCAAACAGATCAATCCACTTTCAAAGGGATCTTATTTTTCTACTTTAATTGATCAAGTATTGAAAGGTTCAATAAATTATTCATTGCAAAGCCTTTTCGAGTTACATCACGTCTTGTTTGATCACAGTATTTCTTTACACTTTGATGACTCTTTTCGCTTGTAACTTCAATAACTACAATATTGTCAGAATAAGGAAATGTGAATTTAGGCGGAGTTAAACAAAAGGTGTTCATATTTCCCAGTCCGGCAGTCTCAATACTGCCTCTTTTTAGTAGAATATTTGCAATTTCATATAAATCGTTACTGTCTTCCCCATATTCCATGTAATATATTGAAACAAAATTAGTTGTTCCTTTAACTTCACGTTGAAAAAGATCATCTTGAATATTAAAAACAAAAGATGTTTTTTCTTGATTATGTTTTGAGAGATCATCAAATATTTTAGAATTATTTTTGAATTTAGCTAAAAGATAATGATTTGTAAAATTAGCAAAATAGGGTTTACTTTCACTAGAAAATGTTCCAGTAACAAAAAATAATTTTTCAATGTTTCTGGATTTAACCCAAGATTCCTTTAATTCAATAGATTCATGGGTATGTGAATAAGGTGCACAAACATAGCCAGAGTGAATCGACTCTAATTCAGACATGTAGGATAATGAAAATTTGAGGCATTTATGCATATGTCAATGAATACAGGATCTTATCGACATCGACGATAGTTTTTTAATAGCACAAATCTTCGTCTTTCTTGTCCCAAGCTAGCTCAGCCTGGTAGAGCTCCCGGCTGTAGTTGTTGGCTTTAGATGGCTGACGAAAAAACAGCAAATCAGGCATACAGACACCGGGTTGTCGATGGTTCAATTCCGTCGCTTGGGACCACAATCCTTTCTAAAAATAAAAAAATGTTTTAAAAATAATAAAAAGAAAGACTAGTTTAAGAAAACAAAGATGAAATCTTAAATTAAAAATTCATTGTCTATTCTGTTTTTTTGACTTTTTGAGCTGCTGGTCCTTTTTGACCTTCGCCAACCTCAAATTCGACTTTATCGCCTTCGTTAATGAATCCGTCAACATCTGTCTTGTGAACAAATAGATCGTCTCCACCTTCTCTTTCGATAAAACCAAAGCCCTTAGTTCGATTGAACCATTTTACGGTACCTTGTTCCATGTTAATTTTGCAAAACTTACTCACTATATTAACTAAGATATTGGAAAGCAGTAATGCTAGAAATCCCTAGCAATATGTTTTTGATCTTTTAGCCATTCTACTTGAGGAAGAGTGAATCTCCAAATAATATCGCCTCGCTCATCCTGTTTGAAATCCCAAGGGGCAATAATCACAATATCGTTATCTCTAATCCAAACTCGTCTTTTCAGTTTTCCTCTAATTCTTCCACGTCTAGTAACATTATCAGCACATTTTATCATGACGTTTTCACCACCCATCATTTTGATGACACGTCCAAAAAGTTCACCTTCTTCAGGGAGACGGATTTCTTTAAGGGCACTTTCATTTTTTACTTGGCGCTTACCCATAATCACAATTCATGGAATGAGCATATAACTGGTAGGGTTTTTCAATGACTGAAATTTCAAAAAAATACACACCTAAGAGATTTATCCATTACTGTGAAAAGTAAACTATGGAATTCAGATGTATTGATGAATGTTCTCAATGTTGTGTTGAAAGAGAATACTATCCAACAAAGAAATTTGGAAAGATTGGAGTTTTGATTATCCCTGAAGAAAAAACAAGAATAGAAAATATTGCAAAAGAAAACAAAATAAAAATTAAAATTTTGCCAAGAATAGGAGTTTCTGAAAATAAAGATTCTACGCCAACAAAGATTTTGGCATATCAATTAATGGGAATTGAAAAAAATGGAAATACATGTCCATTTTTAGATACAAAAAGCGAAAACAAATCACCACATGGGGGATTTCCATGCAAAATTTACAACGACAGACCACTTGCATGCAGAACATATCCATTAATTGAATTTGATCCAATAACACTAGATGAAAAATGTAAGTTTTGTAAAGAACATAAAACTGCAGATGAAAATTTGAATTCAGAAACAGAATCACTTTTAAAAATAAAAGAAAAAATGAATACTGATGCACCACACATTTGGAGATTTGCAACAGCGGTGGGGGAACAAGAAGATGAAAAAATATTTTCTACAGGATGGATATTAGAAGAATAAATTATAATTTAGAAATTAAATTAAAAATCGTTTAAGGATTAATTACTGCACGACCAATAATTTTTCGGGCTTTAAGATCTTCTAACGCAGTGTTTGCATCATCAAGAGAATAACGTTTTGAGATTACAGGATTTATGGTTCCTTTTCTTGCAAGTGCAAGAAGTTCAACCATATCAGTATAATTTCCAGTATATGCACCTTGAATGATAATAGATTTTAGAGGAATAGTGACAAGAGACAATTCCAAAGAGCCACCAAAGAGTCCGACTAATACCAAATTTCCTCTTTTTCGTAAAACTGCCAATCCTGTTTTTACAGTAGGAGGAGCATTTACGAAATCAATTACACTGTCAGCACCTTTATCATTACATATGGAAAGTATTTTTTGAACAGTTTCAGGATCTTTAGAATTTACAGTATGATGAGCACCCATTTTTTTAGCAGTTTCTAATTTTGCATCATCCAAATCCACACAAATTATTTTGGCATTAGTAATAGCACTTGCAATTTGAACACCCATCAATCCCAATCCACCAGCACCCACAATAACTATAAACTCTGGAGAGTTTTGATTTGCTTTCTTGACAGCAGTGTATGCAGTGAGTCCAGAACAAGCAAGTGAAGTTGCAGCATCAGGATCAACACCATCAAGTTTTGCTAAATATTTAGAATCAGGAATTAAAGAATAATCAGAATAGCCCCCATCTTGAAAAACACCCATAGATTTTGGAGTATCACATAGATTTTCATTACCAACTTTACATGCAGGACATTGACCACATCCAATCCAAGGATAAACTAGAACGTCATCACCAACTGAGACATTAGAAACAGTGTTACCTATTTTTTCAATAGTGCCAACAATCTCATGTCCAGGGGTAACAGGATATTTTACACCTCTATCAGTAACTTTCATGAATTGTCCATCACCAAGATCATATCCACCTTCCCACAAATGTAAATCACTATGACAAACACCCACAGATTTCACTTTAACCAAAACCTGATTTCCTTGAGGAGAAGGAGTATCAAAATTAGATACTGCAAGAGGCTCATTAGGGCCTGTAATTCTAGCAGACTTCATAGTTGAATTTTTTCTCCTAACAATATAAGAGTTGACTGGATATGAGAAAAAAATAGAGCCCTTAGATATTATTAGATAGGAATACAAATTATCATGTGAGTGAAGCACAAACTCCCAAGAGCATATCTCAAGAACCAATAAACATTCTATTTAGTCCAGCATCAGTTGCAAAAAAAGATGTTTGGGAAATAGATCTAATTCAAATTTTAGATCTGTTATTAAAAATACTTGAAAAATCAGGTAAAAAAGATCTCAAAGTTGCAGGGATGGCAGCACTATCCTCATCACTGATTTACAGAATGAAAGTAGAAAGTATTTTTGCATTACAAAAAGCAGCAATGGAAAAGAAACCAATGCATCAGAGAACAGATGTAGATATAGAATTAATAGATATTCCATATAGACATGAGTCAACATATCCAGTATCATTAGATGATCTGTTAGGATTACTTCAAAATCTCATAGGAACAATTGCAAACCCCCAATCAAGAAGAAATAGACAATTGGAAATTGAACCAATTGAAGCACCAGATTTTCAAGAATTTTTTATTTCACTTGAAAGTATTATTGGAAAATATGAAGATCTAATAATGAAGAAAATAGCAGCTACAGGACATGCATTATTGCAAGATATCATAGCTGATCTTGATCAAGTTGATTCAATTAGATGCTTTTTTGCAACATTATTTTTAGCAAGAGACCAGAAAGTAGATCTTGAGCAAGTTGAAGATAATATCAAAATTATTTTGATTAAAGAGGAATTAACAAACTGAACAAAATAGAGGAGAGATGAAAAATTGACAAGAATAGAAAATATGGATGAGGCAACAGCAAGAATAGAATCAGCCCTATACTCAGCAGGTAGACCATTAAAGATAGAAGAATTAATCAGAGCTTCAGGCACAGAATCAAGAACAAAAACATTGGAATTACTAAATTCCATAATGAAAAAAACAAAAACATCTTTCAAAGCATTAGAAGTAACAACACTTCCAGATGGATCATATGTGATGCAATTAAAACCAGAATACAGTTCTACTGTTAAAAAATATG
>Ga0233434_1001555_pt1 | contig 22201 bp, 24 predicted proteins | sample SI_122_August201_4_FD_182738 | JGI IMG/M metagenome (GOLD analysis project Ga0233434, IMG submission 182738) | Seawater microbial communities from Saanich Inlet, British Columbia, Canada - SI_122_August2016_120_MG | ecosystem: Environmental > Aquatic > Marine > Inlet | place: Canada: British... | reverse complement strand
ATTAATTCATCCTTCAATTAGTCAAGAAAATATTTTAAAAAATTGTAAAATGTTAATTACAATTGCGGGTACATCTGGGTTAGAGGCAGCTCTGTATGAAAAACCATCTATAGTTTTTAGTGATGTAATTTATGCGTCCCTTCCGTCTGTGTATAGATTAAAGAATTTGGAGGAACTTCCAACTGCAATTAGGGAATCACTAAAGGTGAAAGTCAAATTGTCTGATGTGAATGAATTTATGAATTTAGTAGATAGTAATTCTTTTGAGTATGATCAACCGGAATTAATTATTAAGATAAATCGTGAATTTTTTTATGATGGATACTTGTTTGATACTGAAATTAATCAGGAAAAAGCTGCAATTTTTTTAGATGAAAATCATAAATTTTTTGAAATATTAGCAGAAGAACATATGAAAAAAATTGAAGAATTAAAATAATATTATAATTATTTTATCAAAACTTTCATAGCAATTAATATTTTTTAATATATTTATTTAGAACAGACTATTTCTTCCAAAACTTGAGTTTCCCAATTTTTGATTTTAGTTGGCGCACATGTTCCTCGATATTTTTAATATACTTTTTTTGTTCTTCAATATTTGGTGTCTCTACAATTTCACTAGTAGATTGAGATTCTATTTTTCCAAAATTTGTTTTCACAAAAATATGATTTTATAAATTAGTATTAACGTTATCCCTCAATGCATAATTTTTGTAATCATAATCAATCAATTTTTTCTAATTTTTTATATTGATTAATTTTTTTAATATGTTCTAATGTGAGTTTGTCATAAGATTCTTTATTTTTTTCAAAAAATACTTTCAAATCCTTTATAGAAATTTCGTTACTTATCAAAAATCCCCCTCCATGAAATTCATCAAAAATTTTCTTGTCATGCCCAAAAAAATCAAATTCAAAACTATTTCTATGAAGCAAATTCATAAATTCATTCACATCAGACAATTTGACTTTCACCTTTAGTGATTCCCTAATTGCAGTTGGAAGTTCCTCCAAATTCTTTAATCTATACACAGACGGAAGGGACGCATAAATTACATCACTAAAAACTATAGATGGTTTTTCATACAGAGCTGCCTCTAACCCAGCTGTACCCGCAATATTGATTGCGATTGAGCATTTATCTAAAAGAAGCTTAGGATCAACTGATGGATGAATTAATTTAACATTTGGTAACTCCATTATTTCTTTATAATCTGAAATTTCTCTCCAATGACGTAAATTCATTTGTGGATGTTCTTTAACATATAATTTAAAATCTACAGGCAGTGCCTTAGATATATTTGCAATAACTTGAATTTGATTTGCATAGAATGGGGCATCAATATCCACATTACGTTCTGGTTGAACATGTAAAGGGAAAAATAGAAATTTTTCATTTAATGGAAGTTCATTAACAAATTTTTTATCAATAAACCTCTTTCTTATCTTTTCATTCAGTAAAATAGAAACATATTCACGGATAACACTGTATGATGAAACTCCATAATGGACATAATCTTCTTTATATTCATCATTGAATGTTTTTGTTAGCCATCTAATTGATTGTAAAATTTTTTTAGTAAAAGAAATACTAGTTCCACCAGAATCAATTTTTTTAGATTGTTGATATTTATTGTATTTTTTAAAATATTTTTTTAATTCATCAAAAGATTTGACATCAATCTCATTTTTTATTTTTTCATCTAAATCTAAATCAATTTTGTCTGATTGAGAAGATATGGATGATCTATATCCCAATCTACTTGCAGATAGCATTAAAATTTTAATTCCAGCTGATCTGCACATTTCTGATAACAAATGATTTCGATGTAAATCAGTAGTTTTTATAATAAGAAAATTAGGTTTTACTTCATTCAAAACTTTTTCAAAAAATTTGCATTCCTGTTCAAAAATGGATAAAATTTCATTTCTACTAAATTGATAAAATGGATTATACTTGTAAAAGGCTCGTTCAGTAAAAGCTACTTCCCATAAATTTATTTTATATTTATTCTCAAATTTTTTTAGAAATTCAATATCAATTTCTTTTTTAATGCCAGTAATATGTTCCCAAAAGTACCATTCTTTTGTAAAATTAACAAGGTTTTGATTTTTGAATGATTTTTTTAGGTGATTATTTAAATCATAAACTACAAAGAGATCTGCATCAATTTGTTCTTGCAATGTTTTTGCAATTCCCAGATGCATTAAACCAGCATCAATCCAAAAAAGAATTTTATCTTTCATTTTTATTCCATTCATACAAATTTAAAAAAATCAAATATTTAAATCAAAGGCAGAATTTTTGTGGATTTGAAATTCTATAAGTAATATTTTTAAAATCAATCAAAAACCAAATTTTTGACTATTTTCAGTCAAATTAAGAAACTTTTCCTAAAAATTTGACTGAATCCAAAAAATTTTTATCAATGGGTATTTTTTGATTAATATTCATTAAATTAGGTTCTTTTTTTAAAATCCAAAGAATATCTTTTAAAAATATGGGTCTACGCTCAATTTTTTTCACTATTGTTTTAATCATTTTTAGATCTTCTTTTGTATCTAATGTCCATCGTAAGCGAGATAAATTATTATGAAAAGTAAAATTAGATATTTGAAATTTATTATTTTTATCGTACATGAAAGGTGTAACATGTTCTCTTTCATATGGGTTCTTAGAATTCTTCCAAGCTTTTTCTAATGCGTTAAATGAAAAAACTTCTACTTCAGTTCCATAAGGAAATGTTCTTTTAATAGTATTTGAAACATAATCAAAATTTTTTGAGATACATTTTTTAATTATTTTATCAATAATTACTGGATCAATTAATGGATTATCGCAAGTTATTCTAACAATTTTTGAATAAGAAAATTTTTTTGCACATTTGTAATATCTGTCTAAAACATCAGATGAACTACCTCTAAAAATATTAATTCCATAATTTTTTACAAATTCTGCAATTACATCATCTTCTTTTAAATTAGTTGTAGCAACTACAACATCTTCCAAATATTTAGATTGACGAATCTGTTCAAGAACATAATGAATTATTGGATTTTTTTTATCTATTTTTAGCATGACTTTTCCGGGCAATCTTGTTGAACCCATACGTGCTTGAATTATACAACCTATCATATCTAAACTAAAAATATGTTAAATTTTAGATTATTTAATTTTACAAAAAATGTGTATCTAATTATATAAAAATTAATCTTTAAAATTAATTATCATAATGAATTTTTTCAATATCATTATTTGCATCTCTGATTAAATTTTCTAATTCGTCAATTTTGAACAAAGATTTATTAGTAAATTTTTCTACAAATTTCTTTAAATAATGAGTAATCATCTCTTTTAGATCGATGAATATCTCCAGATTTTGGTTTTAATTTATGCGTGAAAACTTTTAACAAGTGATAATTTGGATTATCAATTATTGCACATAGTGCATTATATCCATTAGATCTTGATAAAAATCCAACAATAATAATCATAAACTAATAATTAATTTATAAAATAAAAAAATGTGCATTTTTCATATATAGGTTAGTCATCACAATAATTTTATTATAACTGTAATTATTACAAATTGCATAGAAAAATGGATTATGATACTAAATTATGGAATAAATATACAGATGATAATCAAAAATCAGAGCAGAAAGAATTATCAAAATTAATTTATTATACAACCATTATGTTAGGAGGTAAAAAAGTATGTGACGCTGGATGCAATATAGGAAACAATCTTTCAGCATTTCCAAATAATCAAGATGTACACGGTGTTGATATTAATGAGTATGCTATTGAACAAGCAAAAAAAAGATATCCTTCGTTTAAATTTAATTGTACAAGTATTGATGAAACATCTTTTACCGATTCTTTTTTTGATATTGTATTTACACGTGGAGTTTTAATTCACATACCTAAGAAAAGTATGAAACCAGTAATGGACGAATTATATAGAATTTCAAAAAAATGGATTTTTCACTTAGAGTATTTTGGAGAAGATGGTAAAACAATTGAATGGAAACGTGGAAAAGATCTTTTGTGGTATAGAAATATGAGAGAGTTATGGGGGGAATATAACGTAGAGATAATTAGTGATATAGAAATTCCATTAGAAATTGATTCTGGAAAAAGTAGATTAACAATTCTTAAAAAATTTAGCAAAAAATCTAAATTTGAAAATTATAATTAGTTTTCAATATTTTTATATTTATAAAATTAACTTTCAAATGAATTAGACAACAAATTTACAATTTTGATTAGACATCATCCAGGAGATCCAAAGAATTCTATTTCAAAACTAAAAGAAAATGTCTCTGATATCAATTTTACTATAAGTGATAGATCTCTTTTTGAAGATCTTATCTGACATAATAATTACTACAATTTCTACAGTATGGATTGACGCTATACCATTTTCAAAAAAATATAATATTTGTCTCAATTGGAAACGATACTCCAGAATTCCTAAAAGATGTTCAAGAATATGCTCTTCAATCTGATCTTGCTGTAAAATGTTCTTTAGATAATTTGATGGATAAATTAAACTCAATAGAAAGATTCATAAAAAATATAAATTCAAAAAAACAATTTGATTTCATAAATTCTTGTTTTGGATTTGAAAATGAAACAGATTTATTGAAATTAATATACTGGAATAACAATTGAAAATTACCATGATGAAATATTGTAAAAAATGTCTTTATCCTGAAACCAAACCAGAAATAAATTTTGATAATGAAGGTATTTGTGCTGCATGTAAAACATTAGAAAAAAAACAACAAATCAATTGGGAAGATCGTAGGTTAGATCTTGAAAAAATTCTTAATAATTATAAAAGTAAAGATGGAAGTAAATATGATTGCATTATTCCTGTAAGTGGTGGTAAAGATAGTCACTTTCAAGCACATATTATTAAAAATGAATTTGGATTAAATCCATTAGTAGTGAGTTTTCATCCTCGTGATTTTACAGAACTTGGAAGAAAAAATCTAGAAAATCTTAAGGATTTGGGAGTTGATTGTATTGAATTCACTTCTAACCCAATAATCTACAAAAAATTAGCAAAATTTGGTTTAATGAAATTAGGTGATTGTGCATGGCCTGAACATATAGGAATTTTTACGGTTCCCGTACAGGTTGCTGTTGCTTATAAAATTCCACTAATAATTTGGGGTGAAAATCCTCAAATGGAATATGGAGGACCTGCATCTGTAAGTGATACACAATTTCTTGATAAAGAATGGAATGAAAAACACGGTGGTTATTTTCTTGATAAAATAAAACCTCGTGATCTGGTGAAATATGGAATTGAATTAAAAGATCTTAAACCATATCTGTATCCAACAGATGAAGAAATTAATGAAATGGGTGTTACTGGAATTTTTCTTGGGTATTATATAAAGTGGGATGCAAGAAAACAATTGGATATCATGAAAACAATGGGATTTTCAACCCTGGAAGAAAATAGTGAAGGTACTTATACTAATTATGAAAATCTTGATACGAAATATGTAGCAATGCATGACTATTTTAAATTTTTAAAATTTGGTTTTGGTAGGGCAACTGATCATGCTTCTATTGATATTAGAAATGGACGTCTTACAAGAGAAGAAGGACTTGAATTAGTAAAAAAATATGATGGAAAAATACCATTAAAATATTTTAAAGAATTTTTAAATGATTTCGAATTAACAGAAAATGAATTTATAGATATATGTGAAAAATTTACAAATAAAGATATTTTTAAAACTGATAAAAATGGTAATCTAATCAGAGATAAAAATAATAACATCGTAAAATTAAATTCCAATTACTAAATTGACAAAAATTAACATAGTATTGAAGCCTGTGACTAAATCTGATCATATTTTTCTATATCAACTTCTTGAACAACGAAATTTCCATGAAAATATATCTCATAAAAAAATGCCTACTTTTTTTCAACATGTAAAATTCGTAACATCAAAACCTTACTCAAAATGGTATATTATAAAATACAATGATCAAAAAGTGGGTTCAATATATTTAACCAAAATAAATGAAATAGGAATTCATATTGTAAAAGAAATTCGTAGAAAAAATGTTGCAACTAGTGCATTAAAAATTCTTATGAAAAAAAATTTGAGAATACGATTTCTTGCAAATATTAATCCTAAAAATAAAAAATCAATTGAGTTTTTTATAAAACAGAATTTTAAACTTATTCAATACACTTATGAATTAATTCCATCCAATTCCAATAAATGAACAAATTGAATTCAATAAAACTTTTTGATCCAGTGATATCAAATAAAGAAGATAAAGTAATTTCAAAAGTTTTAAAAAGTAAACACTGGGCATCAGGTTCAGGAAATGGAAAAGTAAATGAATTTGAAATACAATTTAAAAAATATATAAATTCTAAAAGCTGTGTATCTGTAAATAGTGGAACAGCTGCATTACACCTTGCATTATCTTTGTTTGATTTATCAAATAAAGAGGTAATAATACCATCTTTATCTTTTGTAAGTACTGCTCACGCAGTTGTTTATAATAATGCCAAGCCTATTTTTGTGGATGTTGATCCTAAAACACTATGTATTGATCCAAACCAAATTTTTAGTTTAATTACATCTAAAACAAAAGCCATTTTACCAGTTCATTTTGCTGGAATGGCATCTAATCTTGAAAAAATAAAAAAAATCTGTAAAGAAAATAATTTGTATTTAATTGAAGATGCATCACATGCAGCAGGTACAAAATATCGTGGTAAAAACATTGGGAGTCATGGCGATGCAGTTTGTTTTAGTTTTCATCCTGTAAAAAATTTAGCAATGCCTACAGGTGGCGCTATTACATTAAATCAAAACAATAAAAAATTTGAAAACTTATTGCAAAGTAGAAGATGGTGTGGAATATCAAATCGTAAAGGTACCAATTATGATGTAAATGAATTAGGTTGGAATTATTATATGAATGAATTTTCTGCTGCTATAGGTATAGAACAATTGAAAAAATTAGATAAATTAAATTCTATTAGAAAAAAAATTGCTAAACGATTTTCTAAAGAATTAACAGTTATTCATAAAATGCCTTTTGATCAAAATTGCTCATATCATTTCTTTTGGATTTTAGTAAAAAATAGAGATAAATTTATAAAAAATATGGCCAAAAAAAATATCGAGACCGGAGTACATTATAACCCCATTCATAAAATGAAATTTTATAATACAAAAAAAAATTTACCTGTTACTGAAGAAATTACTAAACAAATTGTTTCAATACCATGTCATCCAAATTTATTAGATAAGGATATTGAAAGAATAATTAAATCAGTAAACAAGTTTATCTGAAATTAATTACTATCATTCTAAAATTCCCTCACCAATTTGATAGTCAGATTTTGATCTTTTTCCAGAAATTTCTAAAATAAATCTTGCTTCCATACCTCTTGATTGTTTACCTGGTCGTAAAACTTCAATATTTTCTCCTTCTTTCAAAATATCACCTTTAGTAATTTTTTTAGTAGCTTGGATGGATCTTGTAGCAAATTTTCTAAGTTCTTCTTCAACATCAAGAATTTCTTTTTTTCCTGAACCAATTGTTTGTGAAGCATTTCGGATTGAACGAATCATTGTTGAAAGTTCTTCAGGATTTAGTGCAAACGCATGATCAGGACCTGGAAGAGTTTTATCCAATGTAAAATGTTTTTCAATAATTGTAGAGCCAAATGCAAGAGACATGATAGGAGCAATAATAGGATCTACACTATGATCTGAAAAACCTACTGGTAAATTATATCTATTCCTAATTACGGGAATGGTAGACAAATTAAGTTTTTCAAGAGCAGAGGGATATTTTGAAGTAGATTGAAGGAGTGCAAGTTGTGTACATCCTTTTTTTTGTAAATATTTTACAACAAAATCAATTTCAACAAAGGTGCTAGCACCTGTAGAAATAATCAAAGGTTTACCAGTACTTGCGAGAAAATCTAAAAGGGAAACATGATTTATTTCAAATGATGCAATTTTATGTATTGATACGTATGGATCTATTTCTTTAGCATCATTTACTGAGAATGCAGAAGACATAAACGAGATTCCAACTTGTTTACAATAATTATAAAGTTCAGGAATCATTTCATACGGCATTGAATGTTTTTTAAAAATATCTTCTATATTTTCATAAATTCCACTATCAGATAAATAATTACTTTTACCAGCATTATGTGCATAAACTGTATCTGCCCGATATATCTGAAATTTTATTGCATCAGCACCAGAATTGAATGCAACATCAATTAGTTTTTTGGCTTGTTTCAGATCATTTGAATAAGAATTAGATTTCCAATTGGATCCTGCTTCAGCAATAACATAAGTATGTGATAAATTATTTAATAAATCAATATTCAATTATAACACCAATAAAACTTACAAATATTTAGTTTTAATAATTTCCGATAATTCATTTTGAGAGATTTTTTTTACCATGTTTGAAGAATAAGATTCAGAAAACTTTACTTTTTTAATTCCAGTATATTGTCTTTTAATTTCAGATTCTGATTTTAAAGGATTAAAAATTATATAGGTATTATTAAAGTCCCACGTATATCGAGCCTCATCATAATTGATTAATGTTTCATGAAGTTTTTCTCCGGGTCGAATTGAAGTAATTGTATGAGGCGTAGGGTTAACAAGTTCAGACACAGAATTTTTCAAGTCCATAATAGAATAAGATCTTAACTTAGGAACAAATACCTCAGAGCCATTACCAAGAAAAGTTGAGTCTAAAATAAAGTCTAGTGCTTCATCCATGGTCAAGCTGAATCTAGTCATGTTAGTATCAGTTATTGTAATTTTTTGTTTATTTTTAGAAAGAGCAATAAATTTTGGTAACACAGACCCACTACTTCCTAAAACATTCCCATATCGTAAAGCAATAAATTTTGTTTTATGTTTTTGTGAATCAAGGAATGAATTTGCTGAAACAAATAATTTTTCCATTAAAAGTTTTGTTGCACCATAAGTATTGAGTGGGGAAACAGCTTTATCAGTTCCAACTCCAACTACAATTTTTACATGTTCATGTAAACATGCATCAATAACATTTTGAGAGCCAATTATATTTGTTTTAATTCCCTCAAATGGATTGTATTCTATAACAGGTACATGTTTTAATGCTGCTGCATGGAAAACAATATCAACATTTTCAAAAGCACGATACAATCGCGATAAATCTCTTATATCTCCAATAAAAAATCTTAAACGATCGTCATTTAATGATGATGCCATTTCAACTTGCTTATTTTCATTTCTACTCAAAATTCTAATTGCTTTAACCTTAGTCTTTAGTAACCTATTTGTTAATGCTTGACCGAGAGAACCAGTACCACCGGTAATTAAGACAGTTTTATTTGTAAACTGGTTATCTATTTTAGATTTAGATATTTTTATCATAAATTCTCACTTAATTGCTTTTCAACTAGATTACATATAATATGATAGATTACTCTATGAGATTCTTGAATATTAGCAGTATCATCTGAATTAACAATTATGGCAATGTCCGAAACAGATTTTATTATACCTCCATTGTTTCCCAGCAGACCAATAGTTTTTGCACCTATTTTTTGAGAAGTAATCATGCCTAATTCCACATTTTTGGAATTACCGCTAGTTGAAATGCCCATAACAATATCCTTTTTAACAACTAAACTTTCACATTGACGACTAAAAATTATGTCATAAGAATAATCATTACCTAAAGAGGTCAAAATAGAAGTATCTGTTGTAAGTGCAATAGCTGGAAAACTATTTCTTTCTAGTTTAAAACGTCCAATTAATTCTGCTGCAATATGTTGAGCATCTGCTGCGCTTCCACCATTACCAAAAATAATTAATTTGTTTCCATTTTTAATAGAATCCGTAATTAAATTTATGGCGTTATTGATATCTGACGTGAGTGAAGTAGATTTTTTGATTGTATCCACACTCTGTTCAAATATTTGAATAATTTGATTTGAAAAATCAATCATACAAAAACTTCTCGTAATTTTTTCATAGCAGGTACTTCACTATCCCAAATTCTTTTTTTACCATCACCTTGTATTTTTTCTAGTGTTCTTAAATCCCTAACTAATCTAAATAATCCTTCTGGTTCTAATGATGCAGATTGATCACTTCCATACATTGTTCTATCTAAAGTAATGTGTCTTTCAATGGATGTCGCTCCAAGTAATGTTGCAGTAACAGAAATTAAATATGATCCTGTTTCATGGCCACTATATCCAACTTTACATTTAAATTTATTTTTTAAAGTTTGGATCAATTTCAAATTTGCTTCATTTATTTTCATTGGATAAGAACTATGACTATGCATTAATTCAAATGGACATTTAAATTTCCTAAAAATTTTTACCGCACTTTCTATTTGTTTTATCGTACTCATCCCTGTTGATATGAATGTGTATTTTTCTTCTTCTGCCACTGTTTTCAAAAGTTTTTCATGAATTAACATTGCTGATGCTACTTTGTTGTATTTAGTTTTGAATTTCCTCATTTGTATTTGACTTCCAATATCCCAACATGATGCAAACCATGAAATATTTTTCTTTTTACAATATTTATCAATTGCAGTATAGTCTTTTAGAGAAAATTCAAGTCCCATTTTTTGTTCTCTTTGAGTTGTTCCCCAAGGACTTTCTCTAGGTTGATCAAGAGTTCTCTTTGGGTATAATTTTTCTACATCCCGTTTTTGAAATTTAACTGCATCACATCCTGCAGTAACTGCAATATCAATTAGTTTTTTAGCAATTTCTATACTGCCATTGTGATTAATACCAATCTCGGCAATTACAAAAACCATCCATCGTTATATGTTTTTTTTGAATTAATAAATTTGTCTAGTACATTTTTCTTATATTTGGAAATTTTTCCTTAAAAATTATATCTACAATTTCTCTAAATGCCCCATCACCCCCTTTTTTTGAACAAATGTAGTCTACAGTACCTTTAATATTCTCATTAGCATCACTGGGAACTGCTGAAAATCCTACTATTTGAAGAAGGTTAAAGTCATTCACATCATCACCGATATAGGCTATTTCTTTTTTTGACACACTAAATTCTTCACAAATTTTTAGCAGGTTATCTTCTTTTTTAATTGCATTTGATATGACTTTTGCTATGTTCATTTCTTTGGCCCATTTTTTTGTTATTTTTGAATTTTCTTTTGTAACAATAATTGTTTTAATTCCGTTTCGTAATAAGATATTAATTCCCATTCCGTCTCTAACATGAAATTTTTTTAATGCTTCACCTTTTTCTGAATAATATCTTCCTCCATCTGTTAGTACTCCATCAACATCTGTTAAAACAATTTTAATATTTTTACATTTATTTTTTACAATTGAAGTTATGTTGGATTTCATTTCTTTAAAATGTACAGTTAAACAAATTCTCCAGGAGAAGTACTGATTTCCATATTTTCTAAAATATTTTCTTTCATAATACCTGATTTGAATTTAACTTTTCGTTGTAACATGTTTCCTAACATTTTAGACAATATTTTTCCAATTCCATTTACATCTGAACCGTTTTCTTCAATTTTTTCTTTTATCATAATCTTCTGTTTTTGATCTGCAAAGAATTGAATTTCAATTGTATTTTCTAATTTAATTGGATATTCATTAAAGTTTGAACCTATTAATTTTTCAAAATCATATAAAAATGCATGTGTAAATTTTTGCTCATAGTCAAAAACATTTGTTTTCCTTAAATAACTAAACATCTTTAACTCTTCTAAGAATTCTTTGCATTTTTGGAATTCTTGAGGTACTCTTTCTTTTAAAATTTCTAATGCAGCTAAAAATGCAGCATCATGAATATCTTTTATTAATTCTAATGCTACGATTGCTCTATGTTTGAATAGTACATTTACTCCTAACTCTCCTTTTGCATATCTCTCCAAAACTTTTTTATCTTTTTTAACAATTTTTCTTACATCTTCTTTATTGTCCCATAATTCATGTTTCGTATCATAGTCAAATGATCGATACAATTCTTTAATTTCGTTTGAGTATGACATTCTATTTTTATGTAAAATTTGCAATAACTCTGAAGGTAAAATATCAAAATTTTTCAAATATTGATATAATTCCAATAGAATTCTATCCTGATAAAATAAACCAATTGTTAATGCAAATGATCTAGACTCGTAATAATCTTCTATTGGTAATGTTGCTGTGGATACACATATCTCTTCAATTTCTGCTGAAAGAATTTCTTTGTCTCCAAAATTATATATTCCAAAACATCTTGGAAGTACTCTGAATTTTGTTTGCATGTTCCATGATTTTTTACTAAAGTTTGAACCTAATTCTGAACCTTCAAGAATCATACATTGGTACATGGAAATAATATTTATTTCTGAGTCTGCTAATGTTAATACCGTCTTCATGTGTTTTTCTTTTGAATCTCCGGGTAATGCCAAAATTACTTCTGAATATGTATTTGAGCCTAATTCATTTCCAGATTTTGTCATTTCTAGTAATTGTTGTTCTGATATGTTATTCCTCTTAACCTTCTCCAAAACTTCTTTATCTAATGATTGAACTGAAGCTGCTAAACTCATACTTCCGTCAAGAATTTTTGCACATTCCAAAATCCTAGGTTTATTATTTTTGCCTGCAGAAACTTGAATGTAATAAGGGTAGTCATATTTTTCTTTCATTTTTGCAATACTTTTTGAAATATCAATATCTTTACTAAACATTCCAAAATTCAGATCAGCAATTGTCAACATTTTTCCTTCATAATGAGTTGCAATGTATTCCATTTCTTGTTCAAATCTTGAAACTGATTTCTGAAAAACTTTGGTACGTGATGTACTTCCATCAACACAAAATGTACAAGTAAATGGACATCCTCGATTGGATTCTATCAATGGTGACAATCTAGTATTTTTCAAAAATCTATCTAAATATCCTTCAAGATATGGTGATGGAATTTTATCTAAATCTTGAATTCTTGGGCTAAACTCTTGATTTTTGTGTAATTTCTCATCTATGATTGAATAGCAACCTGAAATATTTTCTCTCTTTACTTTTTCAATATTTTTTAATTTATACCACGAGTCAACAATTTTTGTAAACGTTTCTTCTCCATCCCCTGCGACATAGATATCAACAAATGGACGTTCTTTTAACCACTCTTCTCTTTTTGTATTTTCTAATGGAAAATTTGGACCGCCAAAAATTATTAGTGTTTCTGGATTCATAGATTTTAATTCTTGTGCAATATCTGTTGATAATTCTAAATTCCACACATAATTTCCAAAACCTATAATCGCAGGTTTTCTCTTTATTGCAGCATCAATAAATTCTTGAGGATCCTTAAAAATTTCTATTTCAAATTCTGATGTAAATTTAGAATATTCTAAACAATAAGATTTGATGCAACCAATTGGATATGGAATTAGGTTTGGAGAATATGATTTACTTCCAGTATGAGTTAAATCACAAATTAATATTGATTCTTTTTGTTTCACTATTTATTCTTCATTTCTTTATTAATTTTAAACCTATTCATAGATTTACTCAGTTGTTCACTATTGTTTCACTGTTTTATTAATCTCTAAATTTTTTACTACCTAATTCAATAAATCTGATACCATGATATCTATTTCTTAAATGACACAAAATACATTATATCTTTCATAAAATTTTTTTAACTAATTATATTATTTTTATATTTAATTCATTTTTTTGGAATTCAGATTAAATATATTATATTTAAAATTGTATTTAATATATTCAAAAGTTATTATTTTTCTAGCAGAATAAAATTATATTTTTAAAAATTTGAATTGTAAATTAATTTTTTAACTTATGTACATTTAGAAGAGATAATTTATTCTATTTAATTTTCATGAAAATATTTTTTAATGATTTTATTTTAATTAAGTAAATACAACTAACAATAAAATTTTGTTTTGAATGTTTTTTTGAATTTTTTTATACTATTCTAAAAGATCAATTTAGATAATTTTAAATTAAATAAACAATAAATACTGAGATAAATAATTTAGAATGTGTTGGATCCTAAATGGACATCAGGAAATGAACTCAAGTACCTAAGTGAAGTACTATCTAATTCTGATGAAGTAAGAAAAAATCCATTTACAGATAGATTAGAAGATGCATTTTGTAAAAAATTTAATGTAAAATATGCAATTGCTGTTAATTCGGGTACATCTGGTTTACATGCTGCTTTAATTGCTGCGGGTGTACAACCCGGAGATGAAGTAATTACAACTCCATTCACAGTTGTAGTTGATAGTACTGTACCTGTAATTATGGGAGCTAAACCTGTTTTTGCGGACATAGATCCTGATACTCATAACATAGATCCTACTTCTATTGAGGAAAAAATTACCGATAAAACTAAAGCTATCATTCCTGTAGCTCATGATGGTTTACCATATGATATAGACAGAGTAATGCAAATTGCAAATAAACATAATTTAATTGTGCTTGAAGATAATGCTCAAGCAATCAATGCTGAATATAATGGACGGTATGTTGGTCAAGATGCTCATATCACAATGTTTTCTTTTGAAAGAACAAAACATGTTTCTACGGGTGAAGGGGGAATGTTAATTACAAATGATCCTGATTTAGCAATTAAATCTAGAAAATTTGCAGGAATGGGTTTTAAAAATCTCTCATCTAAAAAAAGTGATTTAATTGCAGGTGTTCCACTTGAATACCAAAATCCTACTTATGAAAGAAATGATGAACTTGGATTAAATTATAGATTTAATGAATTTTTAGCTGCAATTGCATTAGCGCAATTTGAGATTGTAGATGAACGAGTAAAACTTAGAAGGGATATTGCAAAACTTTATGATGCAGTATTTGAAAATACTACTTTTAAAATTCAACATATCCCTGAAGGATATGTGAGTTCTTATTTTACATATGCTGTTGAATCCCCATTTACTCAGTTAGATGATTGGAATAAATTTCATCAATCTCATATATCTAATGGCGGGGATGATTTCTATGCATCTATGATACTAACCTATCGAGAACCCATTATGAAAAAATTGGGATATTTTGAAAAATATGACGGAAAATGTCCTGTTGCAGAAAAAATACAACCTACAATTATGCAATTTAAAACCAATTATCGTACATTAGAAGAAGCTGAAAAATGGATAAAGAAATTAAAATATTCTTTAGATAATTTTGTATAAAATTAGAAAAGAACTAAGTATTTTTATTAGCTGTATTTGATAAGAATATGAAAATTTTAGCTATTATTCCTGCAAGAGGCGGATCAAAAGGAATTATTGGAAAAAATTTATTTCCGATTAATGGAAAACCTCTTTTGTATTATACTGCTTCTGCTTGTTTAAACTCCAATTTAGTCCATAGAACAATTGTTTCCACAAATGATGCTCAAATTTCAAAGGTAGCAAAACAAATAGGTGCAGAAGTTATTATGAGACCAAAAAGTCTTTCAACTGACACGTCATCAATTGAACCTGTTTTGAAGCATGTTTTAGATTATCTTGAAAGCAAGGAGAAATACACGCCAGATATAATTATTTTACCTCAAAATACTTCTCCATTAAGAACATCTACACATATTGATGAAGCACTTAGTTTGTTAATTAAGAAAAATTATGATTCTATTTTAAGTGGATATCCATATCATATTTTTGTCTGGAATAAAATCAATAAATCAAAAATAAAACCACATAGTTATGATCCACTAAATAGACAAAATAGACAAAAAACACCTGATCAAGTTTTGGAAAATGGTGCTTTATACGCAACTACTGCATCAGCATTTAAGAAAAGTAATTGTAGAATTTCTGGTAAAATTGGATTTTATCCAATGCCCATGGAATTGTCTTACAATATTGATAATACTGATGATTTAAAAAAAACAGAGCAAATTTTGCAAGAACAAAATAAACCTAAAGATTTCTTTTCGGTTAAAAATAAAAACATTATTTTGACTGGTGCTTCAGGACTTCTTGGAAGTTATTATGCACGAATTCTTTTAGAACGTGGAGCAAATATGGCTTTAATTGATCATGATCCTAGTGTCAGTGAATCTCTAAAAAATGAATTTAGTTCTACTGGACAAAATATTCATGTTTACAAATGTGATCTAAGTAAACCAAAAGAAATTAACTTAACATTTAATAAAATTAAAAAGGATTTTACTTCATTAGATGTTTTAATTAATAATGCAGCATTTGTATCTGCAAAATCATTTGGAATAAAAGATTTTAAAAATTTTGAAACTCACCCATTTGATCTTTGGAAGAAATCTTTTGAAGTAAATGTTGATGCTCCGTTTTTACTTTGTCAAAATATTCTTAAAGTAATGAAAAAACAACAAAGTGGAAGTATTATCAATATTTCATCAAATTATGGTTTATTGGGACCAGATTTTGATACTTATGATAATGAAAAATTATGGACTCCACCAGGTTATGCAGTTACTAAATCCGCAATTCTAAATTTAACACGGTATATTGCAAATCTATATGGAAAACATGGAATCAGATGTAACACTCTGTCTCCAAGTGGAGTAGCAACAGACAAACTCACAGATAGATTCAAACAAAGATATGCTTCACGTAATGCATTTAAAAGAATGGCTAAAGTATCTGATTACGCAGGTCCAATGATATTTTTATGTTCTGATGCTTCTGGATATATGACAGGAGCTAACTTGATAGTAGATGGAGGCTGGACTGCAAAGTGAGTTATTTGCTGCTTTCCTTATCTTTTTGATTTGAAAGTAATTTTATTAGCAGCTGGATTAGGAAAACGATTAGAACCAGTTACTTCTTCCGTACCAAAACCCATGATAGTGATATCTGGTAAACCTATTTTGGAATATATTATAAATGATTTAAAAAATTCTGGGTTTAGCGATTTTTGTATAGTTGTTGGTCACTTAAGTGAAAAAATAAAAAAATATTTTGGCGATGGAACGGCTTTTGGTATTAAAATTACTTATGTAGAACAAAAAAAATTTTCAGGAACTGCTTCAGCAACAAAATTAGCAAGAAATTTTGTAGGAGATAAATCATTTTTACTATATCTTGCAGATACAGTTATTCCTAAGAATTTAACAAATCATTTAGAAAAAATGATTAAATCTAATTATGAAATGAGTCTTTTATCATCCAAAATTTTGCCATCTCAAATTGGAAATGTAGGAAATATTGAAGTCAAAAACAATAATATTTTAAAGATTACTGAAAAAGATCTTAGCACAAAATCCCATCTCGGTTGGTCTGGAATAGCATTTTTTACAAATAATTATATTTTTAAAATAATAGAAAAATTAAATCCATCTAAACGTGGTGAATTTGAAATTACAGATGCATTTAATCTTACTTTAACTAATAAAGTAAAGATTGGGAATTTCACATGTGAAGGGTATGTAGATGCTGGAACAATTTCTGGATTATTAGAATTAAATAAAATAATTCTAAATCAAGAAAATATAATTATTCAAAATAATTCCATCATCAATTTTCCTGTGTATGTAGGCAAACGATGTAATATTGGTAAAAATGTAAAATTAGGACCATTTGTATCAATTGGAGATGATGTTGATATAGGTGATGATGTTACATTAAAAAATTCTGTAATATTAAATAATGCAAAAATTTTACCAAAAGAGGAAATTTTTGATTCTGTTATAGATGATTGTGGAAACATAATTCATTAGCAATTATTAAATATTTTACTAGGAAAAACTCCCAATGCTTATTATTTATATTTGAAATTATTTTAAATTTGAAAAATATTTCATGTCAGTGTATTGATACAAAAAATTCTTTATTTTTTAAATAATTAAATAGACTATTTAGTAAATCGAAATAATTTGTCAGAAAATGAAATCAAATGGCATACTCTAGAAAAACATCAAACTAAAGATATTCATGATGGACATGTAAATGGTTCACTAATTCCTGTTTGGAGAAATTGGGATAAAACTATCTCAGTGCAACCTGAGATGGTGTATATTACATCCATTAATCCAGGAGAAAGAAAAGGTCCACACCTACATATCATTAGGCATAGTTACTACGTCTGTATCAAAGGCAAAGTTGTTTTTATTATTAAAGAAAAATCAGGAAAATATCTTGAGATTGAATCTAGTGAAGAAAATCCTGTTCTTGTAGAAATTCCAAAAAATTATTCATCAGCACACATTAATCTTTCAAATGAACCAAGCATAATTTTATCTGTAGTGAATCCATCTTGGAAACCTGATAATCGTGATGAACATAACGTAACTTATGATAATTATGATTGGGACAAATGGAAAAAATTATAGAAAGTTATGGCAAAAAAATTACTAATTATTGGTGGTGCAAGTCTTGTTGGAAGTACAATTATAAATTATGCAAAAGATGATTATGAAATTTTTGCTACTGAAAATAATACTCCAATCAATAACCCAAAAGTATCTTCAATTAAACTGGATTTAATTAAAGATAAAAAGCAAATCATAAATCATATTAAAAAAATAAAACCAGATTCAGTGATTCATACTGTTGCTTTTCCAAATGTTGATTTTTGTGAATCAAATCATGAATTAACTGATTTATTGCATGTAGAAATTACAAAAGAAATTTCAGACATATGTTCTGCTATTAATTCAAAATTAATTTATTTTTCTACAGATGCTGTGTTTGATGGAAATAAATCAGGAATTTATAATGAATTAGATAAGCCTAATCCAATTAGCTATTATGGAAAAACTAAATTGGATGCAGAAAAAATTATTTTACAAAATAATAATAATTTAATTCTAAGAACTACAGTAATCTATGGATGGCATACACGTTCACGTTTTACTAATTGGGTTTTAGATAGTTTAAAAAATAAAAAAATAGTTACAGCTTTTACTGATCAATTCAATACACCAACACTAGTGGATGATTTAGCAAAATCTGTATTTTCAAGTATTGAAAAAGATCTTACGGGAGTGTATCATGCTTCTGGAAAATCATGCCTAAATAGATTTCAATTTGCTCAAAATCTAGCTAAATCATTTGATTTAGATCAGAATTTGGTAGTACCAACAAAATCGTCAGATATCTCACAAATTGCACCAAGACCAAAAAATGGGTGCTTGGATTGTACTAATTTTGAACAAAAATGTGGTATTAAATTCAATGAAATTGATTCAGGAATAGATTATATCTTTTCACTTTCAAATAAATCAACGACAGATTCTAGCAAAGTTTGATTTTGTTTTAATAAAATTCCTTTGCATCCTGCACTTTCTGCTGCTTGAACATCAGTTTGAGAATCTCCAATCATAACACTCTGAGAAAGATCAATTTTAAAATCATTTTTAGCTTGAATGATTAATCCTGGTTTTGGTTTTCTGCAATCACAATTTTCTTTTGGCATATGTGGACAAAAATATACATGATCAAATGAAGTATCATGCATTTTTAGGTAATTTTGCAATTTTTCATGAATTTTATCTAAGTTTTCAATTGTGAGTAATTTTCTATTTACAGCAGATTGATTTGTAATTATAATAACTAAAAAATTATGATTTTTAATCAGAGTTATTGCATCGTGTACGCTTTCAAAAATAATGAATTCTTCAATATTTTTAACATAATCTTTTCTTTCTTGATTGATTACCCCATCACGATCTAAAAAAATTGCTTTAGTCATAAAATTAATAATTAAATTTGGGAGTACCGTCAGATCTGATCATTGTAGTAAGTAAATGACAAATCAAAAGATGAATTGTTTCAATTGTAAGCATGTCGTCACTTTTTACAGTTAGATTAATTTTTACCATTTCTGATAATTTACCCCCACCTTTCCCATTCAATCCTATAGTAGTTGTGTGTTTTTCATTTGCTAATTGAATTGCATTTAATACATTTTTTGAATTACCACTTCCACTAATTCCTATCACAACGTCATCTTTCTCAAGAAAATTTTTTAATTGATTGGAAAAAATAGTATCATATGATTCATCATTAGACCAAGCCAATAAAACAGGAATATTATCTGAAAGGGAGATGGCTTTTAATCTTTTATTTTCGTTAGTAATGCTTGTTTTTAACAAATCTGCTACAAAATGTGATGCTGTTGAAGCACTTCCACCATTACCCATCACAAATACTTGATTACCCGCATCTCTGGCATTTTTTAAAACATTGAAAATTTTTCCAAGTTCTTCATAATTTTCTTTTAAAGATGAAGTCGATTTGATTTGTTCATCAAGATATTCATGAACTTTTTCTTTATTCATGCTATTTTGTAGTTTTTAGATTATTTAAATCAAAAACAGTTGAGCCTGAATTTTCATATTGAAAATTTATTTTTTGTACTCCTACTTTTTGCAATGCTTTTGTTATCTTCGAATGATATTTTGGTTCTGCAAATACATACAAATGACCTCCTCCACCTGCACCTGTAACCTTTAAAGATGTAGCACCATTTGTAATTGCCTTATTGCTAATATTTTCAATTCTAGGATTAGTAATTCCTTGTGTATAATTTTTTTTCACTTCCCACCCTGTTTTTAAAATTTGAGAAAATTTTGTAAGATCATTCATCTTTAATGAATCCCTCATTTCTAAAGCTAATTCTTTTGCCTTATGTAATGATTCAATTGTTTTTTTATTAGATTTTTTTATATCCTCAATTTGTGATTTTAAAATTCCTTCAGAATGTTTTCTATTTCCAATATGAAACAATAATGATTTTTCTTGTAATTCTTTTTGTGTTGATTTTTTTATTGAGATCGGATATACATAGACTTTCTTTTTTGTAAATTTAAGTAAATTAAAACCCCCGTATACTGCTGCAAATTCATCTTGTTTTCCAATTCCCCATTTCAAAATATCATGACCTATGTAATATGCACTCATTGCAATCTTGTATTTATCTAATTTTTTTTTCTGAATGTGTGTTATAACATTTACAAAGTTTGCTGTTAATGATGAGGATGCACCTAATCCGGAATTTGGTTCTACATCTGTAGCTAAATACATGTCAACGCCTTTTTTGAAATTTAATTTTTTTAGCCCTTCTAGAACTATCTCATGACCCTGAATTGATTTTTTATGAATTTTTTTGGGGGGCAAGTGTGATGCAAAATCTGGTGAAAATCCTTGTAATTTATCATCATTTCTTAATTTTGCAATAACATAGGTGTATTTGTTAATTGTAGAAGATATTGTATATCCATCGTACTTATTATGATATTCTTCAAGATCTGTTCCGCCTCCAGCAAAACTTATTCTTAGAGGAGCCCTTCCTACAAACACAAATGAATTATCTTTGAAGAATATATAATGATTTAAACTATTAAATTTGCATACACAAACAAGATTGATAACTAAGAATTGAATTATAATCAAAGATGAGTTCTGAAAAATCCTTTAAAAAAAATGATCTAATTAGTATTATAATAATAAATTTCAATGGGGGGAATTATATTTTGGATTGTGTAAAATCAGTTTTTAAAACAACTAATTGTAATTTTGAAGTAATTCTAGTAGATAATAATTCAACTGATAATAGTTCAAATTTATGCAAAGAGTATTTTGAAGAAATTAAAATTTTTCAAAGTGACAGAAATTTGGGAATGGCTGCAAGAAATATTGGACTAGATAATGTAATTGGAAACTATGCTGTTTTTTTAGATGCAGATACAGTTGTTCCACCAAATTGGTTAACAATTTTATTATCTAGTCATAAACAACATGGTCACGGTCTTTATCAAGGTAAGTTAGTAAAAAAAGATAATCCAAAAATAATTGAAAGTGGTGGAGATATGGCAAATGTTTTTGGAACTGGTTTTGCTAGAGGTAGAGGAGAAAAAGATATTGAACAATATGAAAAATTTCAAAAAATCACATTTCCTGTAGGAGCTTGTACATTTGGTTTAACAGAAAATTTTAAAAAAATTGGATATGTTGATGAATCTAATCTTTTCTTTTTAATGATGGATGATCTTGATTATGGTTGGAGAGGTTGGATGTTAGGAATTCCTTCATATTATGAACCTAAATGTGTGATTCAACATGTAGGTAGTCCTGTACTAAAATGGAGTTCAAAAAAATTCTTTTACATGGAAAGGAATCGTTGGATATGTTTACTTACTTTGTATTCAAGAAAAACATTTT
>Ga0233434_1001551_pt1 | contig 22216 bp, 16 predicted proteins | sample SI_122_August201_4_FD_182738 | JGI IMG/M metagenome (GOLD analysis project Ga0233434, IMG submission 182738) | Seawater microbial communities from Saanich Inlet, British Columbia, Canada - SI_122_August2016_120_MG | ecosystem: Environmental > Aquatic > Marine > Inlet | place: Canada: British... | reverse complement strand
ACGGGGTGTCCATTTTGGTGAAGTGAGCGACGATGAGGACGACGATACGGACGGCGAAGGTGACGACACGGACGGCGAAGGCGACGAGACCGACGGCGAAGGTGACGACACCGACGGCGAAGGCGAAGGCGACGAAAGTGACGACACCGACGCCACGGAAGATGACGGTGATAGCGAAGAGAATCTCACCCTTGATAATGCCGAAGAGGCTTGGGGCATCGCCCTCAAGCTACTCACTCGTGTTGTTTCCGAGGCTGCCGAGTCGAGTGCATCTGCCGTCGCAGGCCAGGTTGAAGGTGAAGCAACCGTCGACATGTCTGTTGGATTGAGCGGCATCACCTACGTCGTCGAATTCACTGCCATGTCCGATGACGGCGAGGTGTGGCTCGATGGTGAAGTGACCATCGAGACCGCAGATGGTGAGCAATTTGACTATGATGGCGAGTTGACCTTTGGTGGCGCGATCGTGGGTGAGATGGCTGTTGATATGTCCGGCACCACCGATGGCGCGACGGGAACGTTGGTTGTCGGTGACGAAGAGCTTGTGATCGAGTAGCCTTAGCATAGGTCCGTTTTAATGGGGGCGTGCCGACATGTTCGGCACGCCCCTTTCCTTTTTTTAGATCGGGATCAGATGAGATCAAAGCACCAGGTGATTTTCAATGGCGACTGGGGTGCCATGTTCTGGGCGCCGAATCTCTGGCAGCCTGAGGGTGGCCCGTACTCAGCACGAGCCCTGCACAGCTTCGTCGAGCTTCTGGCTGAGAATCAGGTGGACACGTACGCCATCAGCCCCAACACCCAACTTGCCTGGTATCCGAGCAAGGTCGTGCCGACGGCGCTCGACGACTATACACGCGGCGACAAGCGCTGGGCTCGCTGGTTTCGCAGTTGTCCTGATGAGACGAACATCGCCATGATGGACCGCTACCTCGATTTGCTCGAGGCCGGTGTGGACTGGATGGCCGAGACCATCGTCGCCTGTAAGCAGAGGCAGGTGACACCCTGGGCCTCCGTCCGCATGAACGATCCCCACGGCTATCTGGAAAAGTGGGTCGACAATCCGATCAACTGTCCCCTGTTCAAGGATCCAGACAACCGCCTTCGCGGCACCCCCCTGCGTCCGGGTCGCCACGCCGACGTGTTGTGGGTAGGCCTGAATTTCGAACGCCAAGCCGTGCGCGACTATTTCCTCGACATGATCCGTGAGTTGGTCCTGGATTACGACACAGAGGGTCTGGAACTGGACTTTCTGCGCACCCCTGCCATTTGTGAGCCCAATGCGTCGCAGCAGACCATCGACACCATCACCGAGTGGATCGGCGAGATCCGTGCACTGACGCGACGCAAGGCAGAACAGACGGGACGGCCCTTCCCCATGGGCCTGCGTATTCCCGCGGCCTTTGGTGCCCTGCGCAGCATCGGCTTGGATGTTGCCGCGATTGCTGATGCAGGCCTGATCGACTTCGTCAGCCCCAGCAACTACATGCAAACCGCCTGGGACCTGCCACTGGATCAGCTTCGTCAGCAACTGGGACCGGACATCGCGATCTACGGGAATGTGGAGTTTGCCCTCAACGGCGTGTCAGCCTACTCGAAGCAGGCAGACAGCACGCAACTTCGTTGCCCCTTTGTTGTCACAGAGGCATTGCTCGGCGCCACAGCTGGACAGCGTGCGCTCGGTGCGGATGGCATCGAACTGTACAACTACTACGCAGCGGATGAGGACAACGCTGATATCCGCATTTGCACGCGGCAGAACATGAAGGCCGATTATACGGCAATCCAGAAGATTGGTGATCTGGAAAGCCTTCGCGGCCAACCCAAGCAGTACGCCTTCACGACCATGCTGGCTCCGGTATGGAATCCGCCCTTTGACACACCAGATTCGCTGCCTGACATCCTCGAGCCAGATTGGCGACGCGCCTACCGGCTTCCCATGTGCGCCGAACCTGCTGATGCCGCCTTGGAATTGGTCATACAGATCGTCTTAGACCGACGTGACGATCTTCCTGAACTTGCGGTGAGTTTCAATGACTCGTGGCCCACGAGAGATGCACAAGCGACGGATGAGCTACTCTTCCCGCAATTGGATCACGCCTTCCATGTTCCTGAGTACACCGCCTTCAACTATCGTTTCGATGTATCCGAGATTCGCGAGGGTTGGAACGAGATCAGCGTGTACAATGGCAGCCACGAAGTAGCGACAGCCCAGAGTCGGGCAAAACACTCTGTGACGATTCGCAGCATCGAGCTGGCCATCAAGGAAACGACGCCATGACGATCCACATCGGCAACCGACGCGAACCTTTCGTCGACCGATTTCTCATCGATGAGCTGGGGCCAGGTGCCGTTCACCGCCTGCACCATCCACGCCGCGAAGGTGTCGCCCTGCCGTTCGATCAACCCTGGGAGGGCGGCCTCGCCCTGCATGTGACGATCTTGCAGGATGGCGATCTCTACAGGATGTACTACCGTGGCTGGGGCATCGATCCGTCTCGCCCCGCCAATGAAGAGGGTCAGAATCTGCCGGTCACCTGCTACGCCGAAAGCCGTGATGGCTATGCCTGGCACAAGCCCAATCTCGGTCTGTGCGAATGGCACGGCTCGTCAGCGAACAACATCATCCTCACGGGCCCGCGCGAGGTAACGCAGCGATTTTCCCCCATGCTCGACGACCGGCCCGGCGTGTCGAGCAGCGAACGCTTTAAGGCGATCGGCGGCAATCAGCGCACGGGATTACATCTGTGGACCTCGGCGGATGGTTTGCACTGGAGCGAACAACCGGGGACCGTGATCGAGGGCGATGGATTCGACTCGCAGAACACGATTCATTGGAATCCAACCGAGAATCGCTATGTCTGCCTTTTCAGATCCTTCAAGGACGTCGACGGCGAACGGGTCCGCTGGATTTCCCGCACTATGTCAGAAGATCTCGTGCATTGGAGCGCTGCCGAAGAACTCGACTTCGGCACGGCGCCACCGGAACACCTCTACACCAATCAGGCAGCACCCTACGTCCATGCGCCCCACATCCTGATCGGAACCCCAGCCCGCTTCCTGCCGGGACGCTGGGCCTTGAGCCCACAGCAGGAGGAGGAGATCGGCCTACACACGCCCGAGACCTATGAGGGCCTACCAGGGGCACTCTCCGACACAGTCCTGATCACCAGTCGCGGCGGCACACACGTGGACCGCACCTTCATGGAGGCCTTCGTGCGTCCGGGAGAAGACGCCAACGACTGGGTCGCCCGCTCCAACTATCCCGCCCTTGGCATCCTCCCCACATCGGACCGGGAACTGTCCCTCTATGTGGCCCGCCACTATGGCCAGCCCACTGCTTATCTCGAGCGACTGAGCCTGCGCGTTGATGGCTTTGCGTCGTTGTCCGCCGGCTTTGATGGTGGCGAGATCATTACCAAGGCCTTCACCTTCGAGGGCAGCCAACTGCGACTGAATATGTCGACTTCCGCCGCCGGTTCGGTGCGCGTCGAGGTGCAGGATGCGGATGGTCACACACTCCCGGGATACGAGATCGAATCGTGCGATGAATTGATCGGCGATGAAGTGGACCGAAGGGTCACGTGGGGAGAGCATCGCGACGTTGCTTCCCTAGCTGGGAAACCTGTGCGACTGCGTTTCCAGCTTCGCGACGCGGATCTGTTCGCTCTGCAATTCGACTGACGGGTCTTTGCAGAGCTTCCCAGTTGCCGGTCAGGGCTTGCAGACGGGCGTTGTATCCTGCACCTGATCTTCCGCATCTACCACTGAGACACCATTGCGCCCACAGGGCGCATCATCTTCGACCAGGGCCCCAACACCTATGACGACCTCGCCTGTCGCCGCCCCCCGCCCGGGGCTGATGGAGCAACTCAAGAGCTTCGGTCAAACCCTCACTGAGCCGAAACGTCCCGAACCATCCTACCCCGTCCTGCCCGCTGCGGACGAAAAGGGCCAGAGCAGTGTCGACGGTGTGTATCTCGTCGGCGAGGTGGCGGGCACGCCGCTGATCAAACTCGGACTCAATGCAGGCCACGAGATGGTCGCCCAACTCGCTGACGAAATCAGAGGTGAGGCGAGCGGCGAGATTGCGGAGACTGATCTGTTCGATTTTGTCATCGTCGGCGCCGGCGCCGCCGGCCTGGGAGCCGCCGCCCACGCCAAGAGTCTCGGTATGAAGGCCGTCGTCATCGAGGCCAATCATGTGGCTGAAACCGTCTTCACGATGATGAAAGGCAAGATTCTCTTCGCCGAACCCGAGACAGTGCCTTTGCAAGGTGACATGTGGTTCGAGGAATGCACGAAAGAAGAGTTGCTCGCCAAGTGGCGCGAACAGATCGAGGAACTACAACTCGACATTCGTGAGTTCGAGAAGGTCACGGATATCCGTCGTTCCTCCGGATATCTTGAAGTCGAAAGCCAGAAGGGCACATACAAGGCGCGCCGTATCATCATGGCTGTTGGCAAGGCCGGCAATCCGCGCAAAGCCGGCGTCGGCGGTGAAGTCGAGCATGCCGCTCGCATTGCCCATCGACTGCTCGACCCCGATGACCACCAGGATCAGAAGATCTTGATCTATGGTGGCGGCGATGTCGCACTGGAAGGTGCGCTGGCTCTGTGCGAGCACAATGACGTCACGTTAGCAACCATCGACGAAGAATTCATCTACCCGAAGAAGCGGAATGTCGACAAGCTCAAGGCTGCCGCAGCGGAGGGAAAACTGACGATCCACATGAACAGCTTCCTCACAGGCGTCGGCGCCAGTGACGTGACCTTCGCCAAGGGAGGTCCTGAGGGCGACGCCGTCACGATCGACAATGACTTCGTCTACGAGATGATCGGCGCTGAGCTGCCGACGCCCTTCTTCGAGAAAGTCGGCATCAAACTCGAAGGTGAATGGAATCGACTGCGTTGGCTCACCCTCGGCGTCATGTTCACCCTCGTATACTCGCTGTATTCGCTGAAGAAATTTGGCATCTATCGCACCGACGATGGCCAGTTACAGGGACACAAAATCGCTGCCTGGCCCTTCGATCGATTGATCTCGCCTGAGTCCTACGACAGTGTGATCCGTCCCCTCTTTGAGCTCACCTATCTCCCCTTCGCCTGGCTATTCTCCGATGCAGCCATGGCGGACATGCTCGGCGACCGCGGCTTTCAACAGGGGTATCTATACAGTGGACTCTACACCGTGTTGATGGCCTGGTGTGGTTACGAAGCACTGATCCGCTGGCGCGGCATCGCCCGACGCAAGGCGTATCAGACGTGGCGCTTCGCTTCGCTCATCAGTTTCCAGACGATCTTCTTCGTCCTCGTGAATGTCGTCGCCGTGCAGGCATTGACCGTTAAATACGCCTGGCGCGCCTGGGGACTCTACCAGCCCTATCCCCTGTTCTTCAACACCTTCTTCTGGTGGTATGAAGGTGACCCGACGTGGATCATCTACTCCTTCGTCGGTGCTGGCATCGTCGGGACACTGATCGCCATTCCCATCGCCGCGCGCAATCACGGCAAACGCTTCTGCACCTGGGTCTGTGGTTGCGGCGGCCTGGCGGAAACCGTCGGTGATCGCTGGCGACATCTGGCGGCCAAGGGCAAACGCTCGAGAGCCTGGGAATTCCAGGGCGTCGTTGTGTTTGCCGGTTCCGTCTTGATCGGACTCGTCGTCGTCGGCATTTACCAGTCCGATGGCAACAACGTCTGGTGGTATGCCTACGACTATCTCGTCGACTTCTGGCTCGTCGCGGTGATTCCGATTGCTCTGTATCCGTTCTTCGGGGGCAAGGTCTGGTGCCGCTACTGGTGCCCGTTGGCGGCGTATAACGGCATCCTCGCCAAGTGGTATGGCAAGCTGAAGATCCAATCGAATGATCACTGCATCTCATGCACTCAGTGCTCGAAATACTGTCAGGTCGGCGTCGACGTGATGGCCTTCGCCAAGAACACGGAGTCCTTCGACAATGCGAACTCCGCTTGCATTCAATGTGGCATCTGCATCGATGTGTGTCCGATGGATGTGCTGTCCTTTACGACCGAAGACGAGGAGAAGACCGTCGCCGCGGCGGCTGCCTGATCCTGGGGCGGGATCTGCTCCGGGGGTGAAACCTGTGCGGCAGCCGGACAATTCGAGGACGAACACTACACCGGCACGTGCAGAGAACCCTGCTTCGTTGATTTCCATAAGTGGCAATTAATCAATCTCCATAAGAGGCAAGATCGCTTGCATTGGGCACACCAGACTCACGAGAATGGTGCCTTATCTGCCCTATCCGTCCCTCCTCGCTCATTGCACTTTCAGTACGACGATGGTCTGGTCATCGGTTTGGGAGTGGCCACCCGAAAACGTCTGTACGGCGGCCAGCACGTGCTCGAGCAACTCCGCTGCGGTCAAGTTCATAGTACAACCATGACGCACGACTTCCAGCACTCGGTCGTACCCGAAGATCTCCCCCTCCTCGGTGGTCGCCTCGATGATGCCGTCGGACAGCAGCACGACACAGTCACCATCCGCGAGATCAAGCTCAGCCGGCTGGTAGGTACTCTGGAGGCTTACCCCCAGCGGGTAGGAGATGACTTCTATCTCTTCGACCGTACCAGCGGCGGCGCGGTACAAGTATGGGTACGGGCAGCCTCCATTGGCCACGGTCAGTCGGCGCGAAGAAAGTGCCACCTTGACCATTGACAGGCAGATGAAGGTGCGTTTGTCCAGGGCTCTGAAGAGGGCGCGATTGAGTCGTTCGTAGAGTTCACCGACGGCACCGCCAAGGTCGACGTGACTGTCGAGAATGCCGTTGAACATGACCACCGGAATCGCCGCCTCCATGGCCTTCCCCGTGACGTCAGCCAGTGCCACCGTAAGAACATCATCCTGCACGAAGTAACGGAACAAGTCGCCGCTGACCTGTTGCGCGGGTAAACAGCGCCCGGCCAGGCTGAAACCGGCCAGCTTCGGTGGACCATCTGGCATCAACCCCATTTGCAGATCCCGGGCGACCTGCATCTCCCCCTCAAGCTCGTGCAGCAACTGTTCCCTAGCCTGGTCGCGCTCCCGGCGCCGGCGTGCAGCCGTGTGTACCGCAAGGACCAGACCGAGCCCAGCGATCCCCAACAGTGTCAGCAGGCCGATTTCGCGGTACGGAGGATCGATACGAACGTTGACGCTGATGGGATCGGAGTACGCGAGATCGCGATCGGCAACCTGCGCCTCAAAGGTGTAGTCACCGATAGGCAGGTCCTGGTATTCGATACGTCCCTGGTCCGACGACCGCCACTGGTTCTGATGTCCGAGGAGACGATGGACATAGACGAGCTGATCCGCCCGGGTTCTGTAACTCAATCCCTGGAGTTCGAAGGCCAGGTAGTCATCTGTCGACGTCAGCCGCAGTTGTGATTGGGGACCGTATTTGCGATCAGCTGTGAGCGACAGCAACTGGATTGCAGGTTGGGTCGACGGCGGCGGGAGAATCCGAGTGATGCCCTTATCGGTGCACACCCAGAGCGCACCGTCCACATCTTCAACGATGTCAGAAATCTTGTTGCCAGCCAATCCATCGCGACGAAGGAGTGTCTGCACGACGAGGCCGTCGTATCGATTCAGCCCGCCATCGGTGGCGAACCAGAAGTGGCCGGCGCGATCTTCAAAAATCGACCTGACCGTCTCACTCGCCAGCCCGTCAGATTGGTGGAGGTGCCATGCCTCCCCGTCGCCGAAACGGTGTACGCCCTGTTTCCGTGTCGCGAACCACTGACGCCCTTGGGAGTCAACGAGGATGTGATTGATATATGCACTGGTCAGCCCCTCCAGGTCGACGGTCTGGAAGCTTTCGCCATCGAAAAGGCTGACCCCATGGGTGGTTCCGATCCACAAGTGTCCATCAGCGTCCTCCGCCAGTGCGGTGACATTGTCGTGGACGAGGCCATCGACCTGGGTGAACGTCGTGAAGTGTTCACCATCGTAACGGGTCAGACCACCACCATCAGCGAAGGGGCCGCTCATAGCGAACCACATGTGACCGTGTCGGTCCTCGAGCAGATCTTCAATATAGTCGCTGCCCAAGCCATCGGTGGTTGTGTAGGTGATGAAGCCGGAACCATCGTAGCGGCTGACCCCCTGACCGTGACTTCCGAACCAGAGATCTCCTTCACGGTCGGCAAGCACACTCACTATGTGGTTGTCTGCCAGACCATCCCGCTCTGTGATGGCTTCGAAAACGTCACCATTCCACAGGCTCACACCGCGACCCCACGTGGCGAACCACATGTGACCCTGATCGTCCAGTGCCGCGGAATGTACGGCGACCAGACTCTTTCCCAAGCCGTCGTCCGTGTCGTCGTTGTCGTAGTCATCGTAGGACGTGAAATGCATACCGAAGTAACGAGCCAGGCCGCCATTCCAAGTGCCGAACCACATGTTGCCCTCGAAGTCCTCGAGTAGGGACAGGGTCCAGCTTGGCGCGTACCCGTCCTCGCCCCGAAAAGCACTGAAGGTCTTACCATCGTAGCGGGTGTAGCCAGCCCCTGCTGTTCCCAACCACAGAACACCTCGGGCGTCCTCGAGGATGCTCAGGACCTGGTTCTCGGCAAGGCCGTCAGCCGTGGTGAAAGAACGGAAGGCGCCGTCCGCATACAGGCTCAGCCCACCTACGGTACCGATCCAGAGGTTGCCGGAACGGTCCAGATAGATACAGCGAATCTCGGCAGCGGCTAGGCCATCGGTGGTGCCGAAGGTGGTGAAGGTTTCGCCGTCGAAGCGGCTGAGGCCGCCTCCCCAGGTACCGATCCAGAGATTGCCCTCGGCATCTTCGGCGAGAGCACGGACCCGACCAGGGACGAGGCCCTCTTTGACCGTGTAGGAAGTCAGCCCGCCACTAGGGTCAAGCCGACTTATGCCGCCATTCGTGCCGAACCACATGTGACCACTGCGGTCTTCCATGATAGCCACGACACGGTCGTGCACAAGACCATCAGCGGTACTCAGATTGTGAAATGTCTCACCATCAAACCGGCTGACACCGCCGCCACCGGTGCCACCGGTCTCACCGGTACCGATCCAGAGATCACCGGCACGGTCAGCAGCTATAGTGTAGACCTCATCGTATGGGAGACCGTCGGCCTTGGTATAGTAGGTCAGACTGTGGCCATCGTAGCGGCTCAAGCCTGCAATTGTGGCCATCCAGATGTGGCCACTCCCATCCTGGTGCATTGCCCGCACAGGCGAAGCGAAGCCGTCAGGGCGGTCGTAGACATGCCACACACCCTGACGTACGCCGGGACCGGCGACTATCGTGCGGCCGCTCGCAGGCTCTGCATGGGCCGCCTGGAGAGCGGTGAGAGCCAGTAGCAGACCGAGAAGATGGAATCGATCGCGTTGCGACATGGTGGGTTGGTTCAATCCGTCACCCGCAGGAACGTGGATGACGGATCAGCGAATCATGTATGCGGACAGTTGTTACAGACGCTGAGATGGGACATCAGGTCGTGGGTTACGGGGATGCCATGCTGCCGACACAATTTCGTCACAAGGCCTTGAAATTCGAGGCGCAGTTGACCATTGGTCCTGATCTCGTCCCGCACGCTTTCGGCATCGGCGTGCTGCCCGGTCTTATCGCGGGTCACGCCCAGATTCGCAAGCAGTACCGGGGTGGTCTCCACGCCGTAGTCGCCCAACAGTTGCGTCACTTCCCCAACAAACTGCGCGCTGAAGGCGTTGTTCGTGTCCAAGTGCCCACGAAGGGCCTCAACATCATCCTCGACCATGATGTCATCTCCTCGAAAAGAGTGTGGTCCCGCTCACAGGTGTGGAATCCTAATCCGCCCCTTGGGGAGCGTCAAGGCATTCCCGGCTCCCACATGATATGAGGGCGCGCGGCGAAGGATGCACATGTCGACTCTGCGAATCGTCCCGCACATGGCCCTGTCATTCATCAACTACAATTCTGACAATCACCAGTATCAACATTGCGCTCGGATTTCAGATCCCACGATGCCACGCGCAGAGCTCGCCATACTCCGCACGTGATAGATGACGAGTTCATGACGCTGATCCCGGTCCATCGTCGCCAGGGTGCAGCACTCATCGAGCCAGGCATCCGCATGCATAGAAGACTTCGACTTGCCCTCCCTGGGCCCCATCGATCGCACCGGCCCGTAAGCAGCCACAGCAAGAGTTCGACACCGACGATCGCCGCCTCGGATACCTGAGGGAGTGACATCCGCCGAAGCAAGGAACGGGGGTAAGGGGCTCGTGTGTCCCCCCGACCGTCGGAACGTGCCATCCAAACCAGATCTTTTGGATCTGACCGACGTGGGCGCTCTCCAGTTCGTAGGTGGGAACGCGTGCCAGCGAGCGTTGGTTGTCAACCGCGGTTACGGCTGTCGACTTGCCTCCACGCGCAGACAGGACGTAGCTGCCGTCCGCGAATTTCAAAAAAAAGAGGGAAAAATTACAGCAAGGAGATAACGATACTCCGTACAAGTACGGAGGCGGACAGTATATCCCCTTGTGGGACAGGCCGCTGCAACTTACATGTGTAGGCTGTGAGTGTTTCAGCTATTGCAACGGAAGGGTTACATGACGGTTCCCAGCACACGTAGAGCCATCGTGCGAGGTCTCACCGCCGCGAGTCTGCTGTCCATGTCCGTGGCGACTGCCCGCGCCGACGAGGCGAAAGCGAGCACAACCGCTGCCGGTGGAGGTAGCCCTGTCACCAAGGTAGACCTGCTGACACGCCGCTTCGAGTCGCAGCCACCTCACGACGCATCGTTCTCGCTCGATGTGCGACTGCCGAAATCCATTGTGTTGCGCACGGTGGAATGGATGGAGACGACACAGCCCACGTCTCCGCCGTACGAGGCGGCTTTCGTCCCCCACGGGAAGGCAAGGCCTTTCGAGATACCCGACGAGAAGGACAAGAACCGATATGACGCGCACATGCCTGCCTTGCGCGGAAATAGGCACTACGTGTTCCGCTTCACGCTGGCGAACAAGCAGGAACTGAGAAAGGTGCTGGCGGCAGCGCTCGCGGTGAAATGTCCCTCTGCAGGTGCACCGGTTTCCCCCGCCGACGTTCCGCTGTGTAACGCCTACGGAGCCTACAAGGTCGCGTCCAGGGCTGGCGCAACCCCCGACATCCCCAACTTACAGGTGGTGTACGCGGGGTTCCTGAACAAGATCGGAGCAAACACGGCGGAATTCGAGTTCGTTCGGTTGTACCATGAGGCTGCCGCTGAAGATCCCGGTGTCGCGCAGAAGCGGAAGAATGCCGAGCAACTCGTCGAGAGACTGAGCACCCAGAACGAGAGGACTCGCCTCTCGAACGGGGTCCAGCAAGGCGGCAAGGGTGGGGGATTGCCGGGGCTCCTGGCGGCCGAAGTTCCTGAGCCTGAAGCCATCGACGCCATAGAGGCTCAGTACAAGGCCCAGTACAAGGCACTTCTTATGCTGCGGGAGATGCTAAAGGGCATGTCAACCCTGCCGACCACGAACATCGGTAACCTCGATCAGATGATAGCAGACCTGCAGAAGCTGCGCGCCGGGCTCCGAGGTCTCCACAAGCTTGTCGTCGACCTCGACAAAGAGGCCACGCGGGTGGTCGAAGCGGAAGCGGCGAGAACCGACGAAGTGCTCTCGTACTTCGCGGCTACCGACACGTACTATAACAAACGCATCACCGGAGATGTGGGACTGATGTACTCATGGACCCTGGAGACAGCCTCACCGTACCTTGGCGTCAACTGGGACCTGTCTCTGGCCAACTACGGCCTTCCTCTGGGCAAGCAAGCGTCATATCGCAATTGGACGGGCTGGCTCCGACGCACGTCCATGGTGGTGGGTGTGCTGATGCGCAAGGTCGACGATGGCGAGCGCAACACGAGGAGCGATCTGATAGATGGCAACAGCCTCCTGACCGGGGCCGCCTTTCGCTTTACCCAGGCGACGCGACTGAGCGCCGGGCTCGTGCATTTCCGCCAGGAACGCAAGAACCCTCTGCGCGACGATGTGAGGTGGGGACGAGCGTGGTACGCCGCCTTGTCCTACGACACCGAACCGGATCTATCGAAGGTGAAGGCAGACAACATCCTGCAATGGATTGGGGCTGCCGGCGCCATCATTACGAGGTTCTCGCGATGAGGATGCCCATGAATCGGAAGACGGCGGCGGTAGCGACCTTGCTTCTGGTCTGCGCTGGCTGTGACGTGCCTTACGTCGATACGAACATCGTCAGTTACGACGACAGTGGTTTCGATCGGGAAGCGTTTCTCATGGTGGTGCAGGGCCTCGAAACGACTCAGATCGATGGTGTCGTGATGGGCAGCGCTGATTCCGCCTTTGCCGGTCGGGTGTTGATCACCAAGAAGAGCGACCCACAACGAAGGAACATCCGTGTCGCTTCGACCTTCACACCGAGCGACTCGACCGAGCGCAAGGCGGAGACACGGATGTTGCTGGCAGCCACTGCCGAAGGTGAGCACCTTGCTGCCGACTTCACGCTGCCCGCTCCTGGGAAGCCGGGGGTGACGGTCGTTCAGGTAGATGTTGTAACAAAGGACGGGAGCACGTTGGGGCTCAGCGAGAGCTTCAATATCGTCCATGCGGCCCCCAGCCAGCCTGTCGTCGGAGACGCGACGTCCTTACGTATGGAGCTGAGTGCGTTGGCGGTCCATGGGAACTGGTCTGAGGAGGTGGTCGTGATAGTATTGGTACGCGATAGTGCCGACAGACCCGTCAAGGATCAGAAGGTTGAACTGACGGCAATCATCGGGGGGCAGGCCACAGGTAGGTTTCGCGGTTCTGGAATCGTCGACAACGGGATTCGTGGTGCCACAGGGACTACCACCTCAGCAGGCGTCGTCGAGCTGGTGTTCGGTGTGGGAGTGGAGACCGGCGTGGTGACGATCTCGGCCAACACCGAAGGTGGCCCCTCGGCGACAGCGTCGCTGGCCGTGCTGGAGTCGTTGCCACAGCAGGAGGGGGTCATACTCACAATATCCCCCGCAGGAGCAGCGGTGTCTGATGAGCAACCAGGAGGGGACGGATGAGACGCGCAACGACCAGGACGTACGAGAACGCTTCGCTAAATGGTTCTCAGTGTCTTCAGATCTGCGAGATCTTCTCACGCGCCAGCTTACGGCAACGGAAGGCCGTTTTGGATACTCTGTCGATGACGCCGTAGTTCGATGAAGGCGCACATCTGAGTTGCTGAGCGTTCACAGCGGGGCGTGCGGTCGAAGAGTTGTGTCGCACATAGGAAATAATCCTGCGGGTAGCTGTGTCAGTCTACTAGAAGTCGGGTACCAAATGGGAGACTCTGTGTGAGCATGCCAACATTTCAGACCCTCGCTCATGAAGTACTGGCGCTAGAAGCACTGGTCAAGCCGGTTGCGCCTGCCACCTTCCGATATCTTGACACCATACTGTCACACGCTCAGGCCACCGTGTCGTGGTCGGGGGCCAATGACGAGGGCAACGCCCGTTCGGTGCTGGGCCAGATAGAAGCGCTGTTAACCTCGCACAGATTTCTCTGCAAGATTCCTTGGGCGCGAGTCGAGCGCCTCGATGATGCCCTTCAGCCGGACACCATCGTCATCGACTTCCTCGCTGCTACCGAAAACGAGAAGCGCCGGGAGGTCCTTCGCGATAGCGCAAATCAGCAAGTGTGGGAGTATGCACATGCGCATGATGAGAAGGAATTTCACTACTCTGACTGTGATCTGACAGCCTGCCTGTACATTGCGATCGCCGAATTGTTGCAACTCCCGATCGCAATGTGTGAGATCCCGTTCCACAACTTCGTAAGGTGGAGGCTGCCGGATGGTCTGTACCTGAATTGGGACACAAACTTCGGCTACGATCGCTGGACAGATGCGGAATACCGCGCTCAGAAGGACGTTCCCGCAGACAGCTCCGCTTTTCTGGTAACTCTATCACGAGAAGAGACGATCGGCTATTTCAACTTCGTTCAAGGACTCGGTTTTGCGAGAGATGGTCGCTGGCCAGAGGCAATTCGAAGCTACCGAACGGCTCTGACATTGGTGCCCCGCGTTCCTTCGGCTCGCGTGAACATTGCATGGGCATACGTCACCGAGCCGGCGCTCCGTAGTACAGATCACACGAGAGAGGCGCTGACACTGGCGCAACAGGCCGTGGCGATTTTCAAAAACAGCAATACTGTCGAGACCTTGGCCTACGCATTGGCTGAGAACGGGCGATTCGAGCAGGCCGCCTCATCCCTTTTGGAGGCTGTAGCACTCGATTCATACGAGGCAGTACGCGATCAACGTGCCACGCGCGTCAACTCCCGGATGGCGGACGTGTTCCGCGACGGAAAGACCTATTTAGAGGATTTGCAGAACAACGAGGAGACACATTAGTACCGATCGAACACGCCTCCACCGGCGTCCCTTATCCCCGTGTCCTGTCGTTCCGCGGGAATAGTCTGTATCGTCCTCCCGCAGCCGACCTAGCGGTGCAGGAGGCCCCGAACCGGCCATCGTGGACCGAGCCAGACGATCTTACCCGTGGATGCATCGATTGGTGACGTGTATGACCACCTCGCCAAAGATGTTGAGTCCTTGATTCAGGCTGAATTCCTCCGCCTCGACCTGGATTCCACACGATCCCGACCCAGATGATGAGCCTGACTGAGCAGTCGACGACCATGTCCGTTGTTGGTGGAGACAACCGACCTATGCGTCTGGAGACCGTCGGATGACGGCAGGTCCCGAATGGGCTGAAATGCACAGGAAGGCTGGAGCACGGCCTGGTGCACTCTTCCGGCAACGAGCTATAGCCCTTATCCACACTTAAGCACCCGAAGCGATCCAGCAGAGGAATCGCAAGAAACACCATGGAATACGTCAATTTCGGATCCGCCGGTATCAAAGTCAGTCCCCTCGCCCTGGGCCTCGGATTACGTGGTCAGGACAGCCAGTCAGAGGCCCAGCGCATGATCGAATACGCACTCGATCAGGGCATCAACCTGATTGATTGTGCCAACGTCTACGGCACGCTGGACATCCCCGAGAGCGTGGGCCAGTCGGAAGTGGTTCTGGGCAAGGCGCTCAAGGGACGGCGACAGGATGTCGTCATCACATCGAAGGTAGCCAGCCGCATGGGTCCCGGACCGAACGATTCCGGGCTATCCAGATCTCACATCATGCGCGCCATCGAGCACTCCCTGAAGCGACTCGAAACGGACTACATCGACGTATACCTGGTGCACGTCTTCGATCCACAGACACCACTTGAAGAGACGATCAGCGCCCTGAATGATCTGGTCCGCAGCGGCAAGGTCCGTTATGTCGGTTGCTGCAACTTCGCCGCCTGGCAGGTGTGCAAGTCGCTCTGGGTGGCGGGTGATCTGCAGGCGATGCCCTTCATGTGCGTGCAGAATCCCTACAGCCTGCTCAATCGAGAACTCGAAGTCGAGATGTTCGGCCTGCTGCGCGATCAGCGGCTCGGCGCCATGGCCTACAGTCCCCTTGCCGTTGGTCTTCTCAGTGGCACGTATGTACCCGGACAACCGGCACCAGCCGATACGTTATGGGCGACAAGGTTAGCAGACAGATACGATCCGGTGATGGCCGGTCCCGCAGGTGACGTCGTGCGCACACTGGTGCGTCTGGCGGCAGAGATCGGCAAGTCACCGGCCCAGCTGGCGCTGGCATGGGTCTTGTCTCAACCGGAGATCACGATCGCTATCTCCGGAAGCGATACGATCGATCAGATCGATGACGCGATCGGCGCCGTCGGCTGGACCTTGGACGACGCCATACGCCAGGAGCTCGCCGAGGTCTCGGCGAGTTTCGTGCGCCGCAGCTTCATCTGAGCTGACTCGAGAAACTCATGAAGATCACCGACATCCGCTGTCACGTGATGTGCCCCATTCAGGATAATCTGGGTGGGCCACGCAGCCGCTCCTTCGTCGAAGTGGAGACGGACGAGGGGATCACCGGAATCGGTGAGGCGACGACGGAATTCCACGAAATGGCCGTGAAGAGCCAGATCGAGGTCGAGCTCAGGAATCGCTTCGTCGGCGAGAACCCCGCTGACGTGGAGCGTCTGTGGCAGATCGGCTATCGGGATTTCTGGTGGCGCCGTGGCATCGTGCACACGAGCGCCATGAGTGGCGTCGACATGGCCCTCTGGGATATCAAGGGCAAGGCGGCGGGCTTGCCCGTGTACGAACTGCTCGGCGGCAAAGTGCGCAATCAGGTCCGGTGTTACATCCGCTATGGCGTCGAATTCCATGACACGTCGCTCGAAGATGCGGCAGCACAGACCCTGTCCCGCGGTCTCGACGCCTTCAAACACGGCGTCGGTGATCGTCCCGTGCCCTTCGACGCGGACGTCCAGATCGAACGTGCCCTGGACCAGCACACGCGGTTGCGCCAGCTCCTGGGTCCGGATGTAGCCCTGATGTGTGACGCCGCTGGCATGTTCACCCCCACCCAGGCGCATCGACTCATCGAAGGCCTGCGCCCCCTCGGGATGCATTTTGTTGAGGAACCGACGAATATGGACACCGTGGAACCAACCCTGCGTCTCAAACGCGACTTCCCCGATGTCCCCATCGCCGTCGGCGAACGCCTCATCACGCGCTGGGATTGCCGGCCCTGGTTCGAGCAACAAGCCATCGATGTATGCCAGGCCGATATCAGTCACACGGGCGGCATCAGTGAACTGATGAAGATCGCCCACTTCGCTGAGGTCTACGGCATTCGCATGGCGCCCCACAACCCGTATGGTCCCGTCGCGTTGGCTGCCGTCGCGCACGCGGCGGCGGCGATGCAAAATTTTGATATCGTCGAGCACTGCCCGATTCAGCCCTGGTTCGACGATGTGCAGACCCTCAAGTTACCCCTGTCAGCCGGCTACATCGACATCGACACCCTCGGCACACGCCCCGGTTTGGGCGTCGAGCTCGACATGGATCTTGTGCGTTCCCGGTCTCGTCACATTGCCGCCGGTGGGCAGGGGTATGAGCAGGCAGATGGTTCGCTGCCGCTGATCTGAGCTGTTGCGGCCGCTGCCGAGATCAATCGGTCACCAAGGTCTCGGCATATCGTTCCGTGAGCAGTGCGCCACATGTTCCCCGACCCGCCGGTGGCCCTTCGTTGAAAAGTGGCCATCGAATCGCAGATATGAGCTCGCGTCGAACAGGTCGAGCAAACCACGTCGTCTTTGGGCCAGTAAGAGCGACTCAACATGCCTACTATTGGAGATCGCCAGTGCCACTCATCAACCCAATCAAGGATCGACCATGAAACGAAGCCTTACCACCTTCGTCGCCGCCGCGACGGCGATCTTTGCAGCGACTGCTGCCTTCGCCGAGCGTCCGATAGAGCTTGCTTTGCTGTCGCCGATCCAACTCAATAGCCCCGGTGAATCGATTAGGGGTCTGCGAATCTCGCTTCTCTACGGCGAGAATGCGGCCGTGGCGGGCATCGACTGGAGTCTGGTTTCCAAGACCACCGGCGACCAGATCGGTTGGCAATTGGGACTCGTCCACCTCAACGGTGGCGATTTCATCGGTCTCCAGGAGGGTGCATACAACCAGGTCGACGGCTCATTCAAAGGCTGGCAGGCAGGCCTCGTGAATGTGACGAAAGGCCGCTTCTCGGGATTTCAGAGTGCCTTCTACAACGAGGCGGGTGACTTCCACGGCCTGCAGTTCGGCCTGTGGAACACGGTGCAGAGTCTCGATGGATTGCAGATCGGCATCATTAACCTGATCCGCTCCGGCCAACCGCGCGGCTTCCTGCCAATCGTGAACTGGAACTTCTAAGGCAGCTGACTGCAGGACTGGGTGCTGGTATTGGAGGCCAGTGAGAGATCATGACACAACTCTACTACAACGAAGACAGTACAGATTTCTTCTACCATGGCGATCACACCGGCGGGCGTGGTGGCGCCAACCTGGACGCCTTCGTCGATCGTATTGCCAGTGCCGGCGTCACCACCTACTTGTGCAACACCAACGCCAGTCGGGCGAATTATGATTCGGCTGTGTGGACATCGACTTGGGAAGGTTTCGATCCGCAGGGGCCTGATCACCAACCGTATCTGGCGGGCCTTGCCGCGGACGGCCAGCCTGTTGACGTGAGCGGCTGGCGGCGCCTGGTAACCAACACGCTGGCCCTGCACGAACAAGGCATCGACTATCCGGCGCACACGATCGAGCGCTGCCGCCTGCGTGGTATGTCACCGTGGATCACCCTGCGCATGAACGACGTCCACGAACAGATAAATACCAAACACCCGATCCACGGCCATTTCTGGCGCGACAACCCGCACCTGTGGCGCCGCAACAGCGATAGCTATTTCGGCCGTGCCTTCGATTTTTCTCACGTGGAGGTGCGCGACTACTACTTGGCCCTCGTCGACGAAACCCTCGAGCGCTACGACGTGGATGGTCTCGAACTCGATTTTCTGCGCGAACCATTCCTGTTCACGGTCGGCGAAGAGGACAGCGGTCGTGAACTATTGAGCGAGTGGGTCGGTGTAGTCCGTCAACGCATCGATGCGGCGGCAGAGCGGCGCGGCCACATCATTCAGCTCGGCGTGCGTTCGCCCTCCAAGCCGTGCGTCGCTCACGCCTTTGGTATGGATCCGCTGCGTTGGGTTCGCGCTGGCTGGCTGGACCTGCTCGTGGTCAGCCCGCGCTGGTCGACGATAGAATTCGCCATGCCCCTGAGAGAATGGCGAGAACAGCTGGGGGGTTGTTCGGCCGTTCTCGCCGGAGGATTGGAGATCTTGCGGGGCGACCATGCCATGGGACCGAAACGGCCGGTGACAGCCGCCGAAGCTCGAGGCGCGGCGGCGCAGGTGTTACATGATGGCGCCGACGCGGTGTATTTGTTCAACTACTTCCCGTCGGCAGATGCCACAACCATGCCCGATGCCTGGGCACGTGACGCCTACGAGCAGACCATCGCATCTGTGGCAAGCCTCGAACGCATCGGGCCACTGACGCGTACCCATGCCATCACCTTCGCCGACATGATCGGACCAGAGGGGGCGGTGCCAGATCCGCCGCCGCAATTGCCGGTAGAGGGCGTCGATCTGAGCTTCGAGCTACCCACAGGGCCTCGACCCGTACGTGGCGATGGCGAATTGGTGATTGGTCTTAGCTCGAAGGGTGAGGCACCACTGGCCTATGTCAACGACGGCGGTCCGCTTGTGATGGTCTCGTCAGCGGCGACAGGACAGCTGTGTCACAACCACTACGCCCTACCCATCGAGCTTCTCGTCGACGACGGGCAACAGAACCAGATCCATCTGATCTGTCAGGACTCATTGCGAGTCGAGTCGGTGGAAATTCGCATCCTTCCCACTGGCACACGAATCGCCTGATCGTCGTGGTCACTCGTACATCGGCACGGAAAGCCCTGCGGCATGGTGGGCGAACTCCCCAAGTCAGATGGGCAAATCCCCAAATTGAAGGGACTCCGGGTAGTGTCACAGAGGTGCTGGGCCGGTCTTCGTGCTAACACAACATGAAATGGATAAAGCCACTTACGATCAACAACCACCCAAAACAGGCAACTCTGGAACGGGTTTTGCATGGAGGCTCGAGTAACTCATGCCTGACTACCGTTTCGTTTCCTTCGTCAAGAGTTGGCCTTAAGTTGACGGCCGTAAGTTGGGCGGTTCCTCAGCACTGGAGATCTGAATGACAAAGCCCACAGTCGCAGTGATCGGGGTCTTGGCCCTGTTGATCGTCGGACCGGCCCAGGGGGTCGAGGAATCCGGGTGGGGGCAGCTCAAGCAGTTGCACCTGCGATCGGCCGATGGCATCGTGGCCGTCGATCTCCCTGTTGAGGCAGCGGCCAAGCGACCGTCGCGTGTGTACAGTGCCACGGCGACCTCGGAAAGTGGCCAGAGCACGGACGCTACGGTAGATCTGTCCGCCACACAGAGCCGCAGTGTCAGCCGTTGGGTATACCCGAAGGGCAAGACGCAGATCTATCTATCCGACCTGAACGCCGGTGGCACGCTCGACGACGATCTCTACGTCAGCCTGGCTGTGCCCACTCGGGCCGTTGATGTGCCGGTTCTCGTGACCATGACGGTGATCGGCAACAAACTATCGGATCTGGTGATCGTTTTTCAACCCGGCGGTCTGGTCTTCAACACCCCGGCATCGCTGTGGGTGCAGATGGGGACGGTCCTCGTCGACATCCCCACCAGCGATATCACGGTGTGGCACGAATACGATGATGGCACAGTAGAAGAAGCGTCGCTGGAAGCGACGAAAGATTACCAGAAGGGTGCATACGAATTCATCACAGAGGTGCCCGGATTCTCGCGATACGGACTCCGACGCTGAACGGGCGACGAATGATAAAGGATAATTGATGACACGGTTGATGATGATGACGCGGTTGATGCTAGCGGGTGCTCTGCTGATGGTGCTGTCAGCGAGTGGTACCTCTGCCGCCGGGGAGAGCAGCTGGGCGGGGGTCAAGCTCCTCATGACGAGCGATTCCGGGCCGCAAGCAGCGGCAAAGAACGGCGGTCCTCCCAAAGAGGATGAAGGCTCAGTGAGTCAGACGGAGGAGCCGAACGTCGTAACCACACTGGTGCTTCCGGGTGCGGACGGCGAACTGAAAGTGCGCCGCAAGCTGCTCGACAAGACGTCCCGAAATGATCTAAAGGTGGTGCTGGGCGTGTCCGCAGGTGCCGTCACTGAGCCAGTGGAGATCACGATGAAGGTCGACGGCTATCGTCAGAAGGCTTCGCATCACCAAGGATGGCACGACAATCGTCATCCACGCCCGGATCCCCGGCTTTTCGCGTTACTCGCTGGGTGAGTAAGAGGCGGCTCTAGCCGAAGAACATCCGCGCGGTTTGCACGACGCCTGAATGACAGGCCCCCATGGTAATGGACCGTGGGGGCCTGGCTTTTTGGTCTCACCTGATCCAGTGTGCCTACCCTGCGACTGCACCTTTGTTCTGAGTCGGTGGCAGATCCGTCAATTCGACAAAGGTCCCACGAATCCAGCTTCTTCCAAAGATCCCGCTGCCGGGACGATTTGGCGGCGCCGTATCGTCGGTGTAGTCGACTGCGAAAATCCGTCCGTCATGAATCTGGGTCCATCCGGGATAGCCAAGATCGTGGCTGGTGGCGGCGGCGGCGACTTCAACCATGTGGTCAAGCTGGTACTGATCAGGGAACTCGCCGCTGTCAGCGGACCAGGAGATCTCCTTTCGGCCCGTCTTCGGATCATCCAGGATCTGGTGGTATCGGCGCCAGATGCTATAGCCCGTCACTTGCTCGCTCATCTGATCGGGGTAGACATTGATCCCGTTGAGCGTCGATTCATTGCCGAAGGCACAGACATACAAGCTCTCCTGCTGCGTACTACCTTCGCGCTTCACACGTTCATCGATTTCGTCAGATTCGAAGGCCCGCTGGCCATCAATGAAAACGGTCAGTCGTCCGGGTACCCTGACGAATCGGTACACATGGAAACTGTTTGACTCGACAGCCGCACTCATTTGTTCGTGACCCACCATCTGAATGCGATCACCCAGCAATCTGAACTCGCCGGCATACGGGATGGAGACCGTCGCCCCCCGACCAGAATTCGAAACGATCTTGACCTCGATAGAGAGGTCGATGCTGGTTTCGGGCGTATCAGCGGGACGCAGATAATACCTTGTGAACTGGCCGCAGACCCCATCGCTGTCGATATGGAGTTCGCCATCCTTGATCCCCACAGAGTGACGATCATTGAAATGGGCCCCACCGGCTCGAAATGGCGGCGTCGTTGCCAGAGGATCTTCAACCCACGCCCACTGAGCCGTGCGGCCACAACCCGTGCGGAAGCTGACGAAGGCACGCCCGTCGGCGAGCAACCTGCCGCAGGTCCGGCCGTGGATATGGAAAGGTAGCTCCTCCAGTTCCCAGCTCCTGCCGCCATCATCAGAAGTTCCCTTGATTGCTGGCAGATAGTCGTCTCGCCATTCCCGTGCCACGAATTGCAGTTGGCCATCGGGCAAGAGCATCAGACTGGCTTCGTCAAGGTGGTGTGGGGGCCATGCACCGATATCGGCCAGCGCCTCCCACGTTGTACCCTGGTCCGTCGATTTCCAGATCTTGATGTGAAGTGGTTGCGTCGCGATCACGGTCCCTGGCCGCAGTTCAAACCAATGGGTCGCCAACCGCCATGAGCCGTCCGGCATGACGACGACCTCAGAAGGTTGCATAAG
>Ga0233434_1001548_pt1 | contig 22225 bp, 19 predicted proteins | sample SI_122_August201_4_FD_182738 | JGI IMG/M metagenome (GOLD analysis project Ga0233434, IMG submission 182738) | Seawater microbial communities from Saanich Inlet, British Columbia, Canada - SI_122_August2016_120_MG | ecosystem: Environmental > Aquatic > Marine > Inlet | place: Canada: British... | reverse complement strand
ATTGTAATTCGGGAATTTTGTCAATAGCCAAGTAGAATGTAACAGTAAGTGTATTAATTGCTGCAAAAACGAATGCAAAATATGTTGTCCAACCTTGTCTAAAATAGTACCAAATACGAAATGGAAATGATTTTTTCATACAAATACTTCATAAAACATCTATATCAAGTAATATACTAAAAGATTCTTTGTTTACGCAAAAATTCAATAGTTATTAAATCAGTTTTAGATTCCTATTGTTTTAATCTCATTATTTTTGAATTTTGTTCTATTTAGAATATTTCTACCATCAAAAATTAATAATGGTTTTTTTACAGATTTAAAAGAAGAATTTGTAAATTTTGAATATATTTTATGATCCGTAGAAATAAAAATTAAATCACTATTAGATAATGCCATATCTAGGTTATCTGTTAATAAAACATTTTTTGGTAATGTCTTATCAACTAAAATATATGGATCATGAACTGTTACATCAAATTTTAATTTTAAAAATTCCTTAACAACATCATATGTTGGAGATAATCTTGAATCAGTTACATCTCCTCTAAAACCTAAACCAAGAATTGTAATTTTAATATGTTTACTAGTTTTATTATTCTTTTTTAATAATTTTAATGAAGAGATAACACATTTTTTTGGCATTGAATCATTGTATTTTCTTGCTTTGCTAACTATCTCTAATTTTTTACCAACTTTTTTTGCAGATTCTAAAACTATTTGAGGATAAACAGGAATGCATAATCCACCTACACCTGTTCCAGGATAATGTAAATGGCAAAAAGGTTGTGAATTAGATGCATTTTTTGTTTCCCAATAATTAATTCCAATTTTTTCACAATATTCAGATAATTCATTTGCTAATGCAATGTTTACATCTCTATAGATCCCTTCAAATAATTTTTCTGCTTCAGCAGCTGCAAGAGAAGATAATTCTAAAACTCCTTTTTTAGAAACAAGATTAAGAAGAGATGAACCACGTTTTAGACTTTTTTCTCCTAATCCAGCAACTATTGCAGGATAATTAATTTCAATATCTTCAATGGCACGTCCCTCATAGATTCGTTCAGGATTGTAAATTAAAGAAAAATCTTTTTCACCTTTAAGATTACTACCTTTTTCTAAAATTGGTAAAATTATTTCTTCAGTTGTTTTTGGTGGAAGTGAAGGACATACAATTACGGCATCTCCTTTTTTCAGACCTTGTGAGATGGATTTAGTTACAGATATCAATGCTGTAAAATCAGCTTTTCCATTTTTAATTGCAACAGGAACAATAATTATTTTAACATCAGAATTTTTTGAAGCTGTAATTCCATCATTTGTTAAAGAGAATAATTTTTTTTTGAGTCCATTAGTAAACTCTTTTGAAACAAATGGTTCTTTTTTATGAGAAACACCATTTTTAATATTATCAAGAAGATCTTTTGAAATATCTACACCAATAACTTTTGCACCAATACGTAACCATACTGCTGCAATTGGTCCACCAACATTTCCCAAACCAAATACAGAGAATATGATCTTCTGTTTTTTAATTTTAGATTTTAATTTATTTTTAATAGAAATCACCAAAACATTGTTCCTAACAATATCGTTAATTTATGGATATAGTATAAAATAGCAAATTTTAACCTAAATTACCATAAAATTTTGATTGAAATTCATCAATGGGTAAAAATTTGTGATGAGAGGCATAACTTTCCATTTGTTTACGTTCTTCAACATTGTTTGTAGTAAAATAAGAAAATTTATCTTCAGAAATCATAGGGACTTGAATCACTCGCTTGTACCAGATTTTTAAGGTATTTTCATTTGCATAAACACTTTCAGCATAAAAAGCGTATTCAAATTCATTGTTGGCAACAAAATTGGATACATCCAAAGTTGTGTCTGTTGCTAAAATATATATTTGATAATTATCATGTTTTACTGCATCAATAAATTCAATTAATGAAAGTGGAATTCCATTTTTTAAGAAATATGCATTATTATCCAAGTCATAAAGTATCCATTTTTGAAGATCAACATGATAAACTTCAATCATAGTATGACCATTATCATAAGTATTCCAATCATCAAGAGTTAAAGTTTGAACAACTCTAGATTTAATATCATTAGATTCCAATAGGTCTTCAATCCATATTGAAATAGTACCACATGTTCCAAAAATTTTTGAATTTAATGCTTTAAAATTTAATTCTTCAATGTTTTTTGAATTATCAGAATTACCATGTGAATAAATCCAAGTAACTGCAGACATTAGGGAATTAATATTTTTTCCATCAAATACTATTCTTTGTTCATTTTTTTCTAAAGGAAGTATGAATCTATACAAACCTTCATCTACAAGATTGTAAGTATTCCCATAGTAAATATACGTTCCAGAAGGAATAACTAATTTATCAGGTATTTGTTTTGAATTTAAATTTAATTTATCAGGAATTATTGTTTTTATTTTTGTATTTAATGCATGATATACTATTGGAAAATTATCAGATTCTGAATAAGGTCTAGTTGGAGGTTCCTTTAATCCAAAGTCAATTAATAATTCTCGAACTTCTGCTCTAAATTCATAATCAGTTTCAACTAGATAAATAGGAATAAGAAGAGAAAATATAATTGGAAAAATTATAAGTAAATATTTATTCATAAATTATCAGAAATTTTCTTGTTTTTATTAACTATACTGAATTTTCTTTCAACCAAGATATTGTTTTTCTTAAACCAGCTTCAACGGATGTATTTGGAATTAAATCAAATGTTTCTTTTAATAATGTGGTATCTGAAACAAAATTTCCAATTTCACCAGGTCTTGCATCTTGGAATTCAATTTTAGGTTCAATTTTAAGAATTTGTGACATGGTCTTAACAATATCTAATATGGTAGTACCAATTCCAGTACCCATATTCAAAATTGTGTCATTTCCAATATCAGATACTGCAGATTTTTCAAAAAATGGTATTATGTCTTCAATGTATACATAATCTCTAATTTGATCCCCTTTTCCAAAAATAGTAATAGGTTCATTGTTTTGGATTTTTTTATAAATTGATGGAATTAAACCATTTTTTTGAAATGGACCATAGATATTGAAAAATCTAAAAACAGTGTAATCAAGATTGTATAATTCATTATAAAGTCTAAGATAATGTTCAGATGTTAATTTTGTAATCCCATATGCAGTCTTAGGTTTTGGATCATGTTTTTCATTAACTTGAAATAAAGATGGCTCTCCAATTAATGAAGATGCAGAAGTAAAAATTACTTTAGGTACAGAATTTTTTCTACATGCTTCAAGTAAATTAAGTAATCCTAGAATGTTAACTTGTGCATTAGTAATTGATCCATCTAATGAAGATACTAGAGAATGAGCAGTAAGATGAATTACAGTATCAACATCTTTAACAATTTTTTCAACAGAGTTAAAATTTGTAATATCACATTTAAAATAATTTTTTTCATTAGAATCAATTTGATCAGATCTAAAAACATCATAATTTTTAGATAATCCGTTGACTAAATTTTGTCCAACAAATCCTTCAGAACCCATAATCAAAATTTTCATAAAAATACCTAATTTTGTAATTTAAAAAAGCTTCCTTAAAAATACCTTAATAGAAGAGAAGATCATTCCAAGAATAATGACAGAAAATAAAGTCATACCATTAGCAGTTCCAGATATTGGAGATGAAGAAATTGAAGAAATTAAAAAAGTAATGGGTACTGGATTTCTTACAGAAGGTGTAACTACAAAAGAATTTGAACGAATGATTGCAGAATATTTAGGTGTAAAACATGCAATTGCAGTAACATCATGTACCACAGGATTACATGCAGTCTTACATTGCTTAGATATAAAAGGTCAAGAAGTAATTGTGCCAGATTATACATATCCAGCAACCGCAGAAGCCGTAGTATTAGCAGGTGGAATTCCGGTATTATCTGACGTAGATCTTGATAGTATGAATATGACTTCAGAAATTTTAGAAGAGGCTTATAATGAAAAAATGACTGTATTTAGTCCAGTCTCATGGGCAGGTGTTCCATTAGAAAAAGAAATTTATCAAAAAGCGAAAAAACTTGATTTAAAAATGCTAGAAGATGCGGCATGTAGTTTAGGAGCAAAAATTAATGAAGATTATGTTGGAAAAATTGCAGATTATTCATGTTTTAGTTTTCACCCTAGAAAAGTAATTACAACAGGAGAAGGAGGGATGATAACTACAGATAATGATGAAATGTTTGAAAAATGTTATTCGTTTAAACATTTTGGAGCAAAAGGAACGTCTTTTGAAACTATTGGTACGAATTATAAATTATCAAATGTATTAAGTGCAATTGGTGTAATTCAAATGAAAAAAATTGATAATATTGTAGAAACACGAATTCAAAAAGCAAAAGTTTACGAAGAATTATTATTAAAAGTTGATAATATTAAACCAGCATATGTTAAAAAAGGAACTCGTCAAACGTTTCAATCATATACTTGCTATGTAGAAAAAGAAGGAAAAAGGGATGAAATTCGTGATGCTCTATCAAAAGAAAATATTCAAAGTCAAATAGGAACTTATGCACTTCATTTAGAACCAGCATACAAAAATATGAAAAAAATTGGAAATTTAGAAAATTCCACAAAATTGTTTTATAATGCATTAACACTACCACTTCACAAAAATTTGACACAAGAAGATCAAGAAAAAATTGTTAGAATAATTAATAAAACTCTAAATAATTAATTTTAAAAAATTTCTAGTGTCATTTATTCTGGCGTAAATCTTGCTCTATAACCTATTACAAAGTTCATAAATTCATGTTCCAAAGGATTATGCTTTTTAGTGTAAGTTCTTTTAATGATATCAAAATAGCTAATATCTACATCTTTTTCAAGACTATCATCAGTAATTACCATTATTTCCTTATTTCCTAAAATAATTATTTTCTTATTATCATCAACATCAATTTTTATATTGTTTATTTTTGAAAATTGTAGAGCAAAATTTTTCATTAAATCAAACTTTTCATTTGTATTAAGATTTTTGTAAGCCTTAAAATCTCCATCAATGGGTATAGGTTTTGCAGGGACACCACCAACAATTGTATTATCTGGAATGTCTTTAGTGATAACAGAATTTGTAACTGCTATTACTTTATTCCCAATCTTTACTCCTGGAACAATAGTAATCTGTCCCATACCCCAAAAATCATCTCCAATAGTAACTTCTCCTGATTTAGATTCAAAATCAGGAATACCAGTAGCAATTTGACAACCTAAAAGTAAATCACCATGGAATGCATGAGTCCATATCTTGGAGCTTGTACCTATAGCAAAATTATCTCCTATTCTTAATGAATCAGTTGAATTAATGATTGAATTTTGACCAATCCATGCATTATGACCTATGATGCAGGGTTTGTAACCTTGAACTAGAGTGTTATTATGTATTACACCATAGTCTCCCATTTTGAATTCATTTGTAGTGTAAAACCTACAATTTTCATGTACTGTGCAATAATCTCCAAAGGAAATCAAACCATTTTTTTGTTTAATTCCACTGAAGATACAACTATCAGAAATGTTACTATCCTTTCCAACAATAACATTATCAATATTATTCACGAATGTAAATTAGATATGTTTTATATTAAATCTTTTAACTTGTGGGTTTTATTATGAAATAATTTATTGTTTCATCATATTTAAAATAATAAAAATTTATTTTATATAATAAAAAAGAAAAATAGATCATTATAATTTTAATCGAAAAGAATATGTCATATGTGAATTAAGAACAAATGATCAAATGAAAGAACTAACTCAGCTTTGGGATGAATATTATGATAAATCTCAAAAAAATACAATACTTAAAGATGATAATTTTTTCAAATTAGAAATTAATTCTATCATAGAAAATATCATTACAGAGATTAATCCTATTAAAAATTCATCTGTAAAAATACTTGAATTTGGATCTGGAACAGGTTTTTTGGCAGCTAAAATTATGTTATCTTTAAAGAAAAAGAAAATAAAATGTCAGTATACAGGTATAGATTTTTCTCAAATTGCAATTCAAAAAGCAAATAAAAGAAATATTAAAAATTGTAAATTTATTAAATCAGATTTTGTTGATTTTATTAAATTTAATAACGAAAAATTTGATTTTATTGTTACTCAAAGATCTATAATGGCAATTATGGAAAAAAATTCACAATTGCTATTTTTAAAATTAATTAAAAAATCTTTAACAAAAAAAGGAATAGGGTTATTTTGTGAATGCACAATTCAAGCATTAAATGAAATTCAAAAACTCAGAAAAAAATTAGGAATTTCACCATTGGAAAAAGTTTGGCATAGTAAATATGTAGATGCTAATATAATATCATCTTTATTTACTAAAACACGTGTTGTGGATTTTGCATCTACATATTGGTTTTTGACTAGAGTGATTTATCCATATTTTAAAGATCCAAAGCATAATACAGAATTCCACAAATTCGCATCGATGCTTCCACAAGAAGGAAATTATGGACTCGTAAAGCTTTTTGTAGTTCAAAAATAAAGAATGTACTTCTATGATTCATAGATATACAATTCTAATAACTGGTGCAACAGGGTTTTGTGGCTCTTATCTTTCTGAATATTTTAAAAACAAAAATAAAGAAATTCAAGTTTACACAACTTCTCGTAAAAAACAATCTAATTCAAATCACATACAACATGATCTATCCATTCCTGTTCCAACTAATCTATTTCCAAAAAAAATTGATTGTATAATTCATTGTGCAGCAAATTTAGAACAACACAATACAGAATTCACGGTTATTAATGAAAATCTAAAAACTAGTTTTAACATTTGCCAATATGCTATTAAAGCAAAATGTCAGTACTTCATTAATTTTTCTAGTATTATGGTATACGGTAAAATAAAAAATGATAATCCCATAAGTGAAGATTCTCAAACATTTCCAACAACAGCATATGGGCTCTCAAAATTGCTAGTAGAAAATATGATCAACGGGGTACTCACTAATTTGATGAACGTTGTAAATTTACGTATAGGTAGTGTAATTTTTAAAAATATTCCAAAAAGATATTTTTTATATAGATTCAAAGAATCATTTCTCAAAGACGAATCCATAACTCTTATCAATCCAGATAAAACTAGATTTAGTTTTATTGATCTTCAAGATATTGCAAAAATATGTGAACTTTTGATTAATACAAAAAATACAGGTACATTCAATATAGTTAATGATGAATGTCCCAATTTACGCCAAACCACACAAGAAATAAAAAAACATTATAATTCTTCATCAGTTATAAAAGAAATTGTACAAAAATCAGAAGAATTTCCATTTAGATTTACAAATAAAAAAATAAAGAAATTAGTTAAAATAAAATTTAAATCTTATAAAGATTCATTTAGAGACATATACTCAAAAGATGATGTTTAATGAATGATCTTCTTATTGTTGGAGGATTTGGTTCAATAGGTACTAAAATAATTAGAAATTTGAAAAATGATTTCTCAATTCATGTAATAGATAAAAAATTAAATAAAAATTATAATTTTTGTAATTATGAAATTTGTGATCTTAGTGTTGGAAAATTAAATGATAAAAAATTTCCGAATCAATTAACCGTAATATATCTCACAGGTAATTTAACTAATTCATTAACATCAAACAATGCATTAAACAGTATCAATGATAACATATCTTCACTAACAAATTTCTTAATTTCATTTTCTAAAAAAATAAAACACATGATTTTTGTTAGTTCAGTTGCAGTTTATGGATTACCTAAATATAATCCAATTGACGAGCAACATCCAATAAATCCACATTCATTTTATGGATCACAAAAAGCATGTGCAGAAATAATCTGTAAAACGTTATGTAATAATTTAGATATTCCATTAACCATAATTAGAAGTAGTCAACTTTTTGGATTAAATTCTGCAGAACTTACATTACCACATCTTTTAATGAATAATCTAAAAAAGGGAAAATCAATATCATTAACAGGTGACCCGTATTCGGAAAGGGACTATCTACATGTATCAGATTTTTGTGCATTTATGAATAATGTAATAAAAATACCAAAAGAAGGGATTTTTAACATAGGATCTGGAAAAGGTTTGAAATTAATTGAATTATTTGAAATGGCATTTGAAGTATTTGAAATATCATTCAAAAAAAGCCACATAATTTCTAAAAAACATAATTTGTCATTTTCACAAATTTTAGATATTAAATTGGCTCAACAAACTTATGATTTTAAACCTGAATATACTATGAAAACATGGTTTCTAGATTCTATAAATAAAAAGTAAATTATTGTGTTAGTGTTGAAAATATTTTGTTAATTATAATTTTTCATCCACATTCATTTCTTGAGAAACAAATGTTCTATACCAAATTTCTAATGCCAATATTGAAGTTAATCTATTTAAGTATAATATTGAACCATCATTTTCTACAAATTCAAATGCAGCAGTAATCCATTTTTCATTAATCAATTTTTTTCTTATGACTTCAGAATCTTTAGAAATAACATATTTTTCAAAAATATCTTTTCCATTTTTTTTCCAATCAAACCATAATTCTGGAGAAAAACCACGTTTTTGATCTATATGTTTTATATTCATATTACTTGCAATTTTTCTTAGAATTAATTTTCCCTTTTCTATTTTTTCATTATATTTCTCATCAACATTCAAAGCCAATCCAAATTTTATCACAGAAGGAAATAGAAAAGGAGAAATACCTTTCAAACTATAATGTTTACAAACAGATTTACTAGTTGGAATAAAATCATATAATAATTTACCATTAAAATCAGCAAGCATTACTTGTTGTAGTGGATGTAATGAATTTGAAAAATATGATTTAAAATATTGATAAATAGAATCCCATTTAAATTGAATATTTTTTCCAAATAATACTTTTTGATCGGGTACCCAATCACGATTATGGCATTCTAAATATGCTTTGACTTTATCTTTCCAATTAAAATTTGATTTACATAGATTTAAAAATTTAGCATATCTAAATGTATAACCACCAAAAATTTCATCAGCACCATCACCTGCAACATAATAACTGCTAAATTTTTTTGCTTCTTGTGCAATGATGTGTGTATATGTATTCCATCGGGGTTTTTTAGTAATGGAAATTAGTTTTGGCATTGTTTGATAAATTGATGGCATATTAACAGTTTTAAATTTTGTATCAAATTTTTTTGCAATTTTTGAAGCTTTTTTTGATTCATCAAATCCATTTTTAAAAACACCACAAATTCCAACCAACTCACGATCAGGAAAAGTTTCACGCAAAAGAGATAAACAAAGTGTAGAGTCAATTCCACTACTTAATGATATAGATAAAGGTTCAGTAGAATTTTTAATTTGTTTTTGAAAAGCAGATTTAAGTAATTTTTTTGTTTTAATTCCATCAGGATCTGTATGTATTGAATTAAAATTTTCCCAAGTTGCACGAGGTATTAATGATTTTTCAGAAGGATTATATCTAATTGTCAGTAAATTTCGAATTGAATTTTCATCAAAATTTGAGTTCAACAATTAATTGAAATTTATTAAATTAATAATCTTTCACATATACTGGTTAACAGTATATTATACTCGATTGAAAATACAATACAGGAAAAAATATGAAAATATTAGCCATTGGGGACACAGCAGATAATTTCTTATCATTAAAAAAATTTGTAAAAAATTTTCAAATTCACGTAATTACATTCCCTAGAAAACAAGCAGAATTATTTACTTTATCAGAGGAGGTAGAAAGATTTGATTCGCTTTTAATTTCAAAACAAGTTAAAAAAATCAAACAAATCAAGGATCAATACGATTTATGTTTAGTTTTAACATGGTCGGCAGCTAGAATTGCATATTTAGCAGATTTAAATTATATTATGTATTTTGTAGGAGGAGACATAACAGAACCGCCATTTGAAAAAATGCCCAAGATTTCATATTTAGAGAAACCAATTCATAATAGAAATTTTTTAGAAAGATATTTTTACAAAAAAATTTTTGATAGTGCAATTGCCTGTATAGCAGGTACAGAAGTGTATTATGAAAAATTAAAAAAATTTAGAAAAAATGCAATTAGATTAGATAATGTTTTTGTAGATACAGAAATTTTTAATAATAAAATAGAACCAATTAATTTAAAAACAAAAAAATTTACATTTTTATCAGCACAAAAATTTGGTTTAGAAAAAGGATTCGACATAATTTTTGAAGCATTGAAATTTTGTAAATCAGAATTTGATATTTTACAGGTAGAGTGGTTTACTCAAAGAACAGAAGAAGAAAAAATTAAAGTTAAAGAATTATTAGCAAGAAAACCCCCACAAATGAAATTCATTCCATTAATAAAAAGAAATGAGGTTGGAAGATACTACAAATCTGTGGATGCAATTTTAGGACAAATGAGATTTGGAGGTTTGGGAGGAATTGAACGAGATGCAATTTTTTGTAAAGTACCCGTATTATGTTATATCGATCAATCAAAACCAATGATAATTAATAAAGACAAAGTTATACCTCCATTTTTACCAAAATCAAAAAATCCAAAAGAATTAGCTAAATTAATTGATGACATAGTAGAATCTAAAGAGTTTAGAGATAAATTAACAATTGAAGAATTTGAGTATTCAAAAAGACTGTATCATCCTGAAAATGCTGCAAAAGCGTGGGAAGAAGTATTAATCAAAATTTATAAAAATAAACCTTCAATTAATAAAAAATCATTTAAAATAAAAAAAATATTAGAAAACAAAATAATCGAGTATGCTGAAAATCTAATCTATAAAAAAAAAATGAAAGAAAGGAATATTCAAGGGTGGGGCAAGGAACAATATTATAAATTAACAAAATGATTTAAAAATGATGAAAATATTATTCGGTGTATCACCATCAAAAATATTCCATGTGAAAGAATTTGTTAATGAACTTGAAAATCTTAACATAGAATGTAATCTAGTTTTAGATACAGATATTTCGGATAGATTTCCAAGTAGAAAAATATCACATTGGTTTCAATCAAGAAAGAAATTTGATGAAATAATTAGAGAATTCAAACCAAATACAATTTTTGTTGATCGTCAAAGACATTTTGCACTAGATGCACTAAAAACAAACATTCCATTATTAATTCATTTGAGAGGAGATATTTGGAAAGAAATTGAAATGGCAAAAAAAACACTTTACAAATTACCACATAAAAGAGTGGTATTAAAAAAATGGGAAAATATTGCAAATGAGAGTTTCAAAAAATCAAATCTCATTTTACCAATTTGTAATTATTTAGAAAATGAAACAAAAAAAAGATTACCTGAAAAGAAAGTTGTAACTATGTATCAAGGAATTAATTCTAAAAATTGGTACAAAGAAAAAGAAATGGAGTTGAAACATCCATGTGTTGGATTTTTACAAGGTTCAGTGATTTGGGAGAAAACAAAAGAAATGTTAACACTAACTAAAGTTATAGAATCCATGCCTGAAGTTACATTTTATTGGGCAGGAGATGGACCATATAGAGATATTATTTTAAGAAAACTAAAAAAATATGATAATTTTCAATGGCTTGGTCCATTAGAATATCCTGGAAAAGTCAGAGAATTTCTTTCTTCAATTGACATTTATGGTCTTGCTAGTGGAATAGATATGTCTCCTTTAACATTACTTGAAGCACAACTAATGAAGAAACCAGTTATTGCTTCAAAAATTGGAGGAATTCCAGAGTTAATGATAGATAATAAAACTGGATTTCTTGTAAATAAAGGAAATTCTGAGGAATGGAAAGAAAAAATATCAATTTTGTTAAATGATAGAAAAAAACAATTAGAAATGGGAGAAAATGGAAGAGAGTTTGTTAAAGAGAATTTCTCATGGGAGAAAATAGCTAGAGAGTTTAAGAAAACAATTACTAAGCAATTAGAATTATAAATTATTCTAATCTAGAATTTTTATTCATTTCAGTAGTAATAAAAATCCTATACCAAATTTCAAATGCTAATAACCCTAAGAATTTGTTTACATATCTAACGTCAAGATTTTGATTGTTAATGTATTTGAGTATCCATTCTTCATTGATCCATTTATCTTTGACTAATCTTGAATCTAACAAGAAATTTTTGCAAATACGTTTACCATATGAATTCCATAAATTTTGTGTTGAAACAGAAAATCCCATTTTTTGATCACTCATAAATGAATCCAAATCAAATTTTTTGATTAATTGTCGAAGAGGAATTTTTCCAACATTATTTTTACTATCATATTTCTGATTTACAGATAATTTAACACCATACGAGATCAATTCATTATTAAGAATAGGGGTTACAGAAGTTAAATTATAAAATTTATTTATAGATTTGCTAACAATAGAAAAATTAAACAAAAGTTTTCCATTATAATCAGCTAAAAAAACCTGTTCTAGAAGAGGTAAAGTATTATCAAAATAAGGTAATAACAATTTATAGATATTTTCCCAATGAAAATTTGAATTTTTAGCAAATAACTTTTCTTGATCAGGTACCCAATCACGCTCATGACAAGATAAATATGCTTTAACTCGTTCTAGAGGTAAAGTATTATCATTTACAAGAGACAAGTATTTTTCATATCGAAATGTATACCCTGCAAAAATTTCATCCCCTCCATCACCAGAAACAATGTATTTTGAATAATTTTGGACTTTCTTTGCAACATGAAACCAATGTAAATCCCAAAAAGGTAATCCCACCATTGAAATTGCATTTGGTAAATCTTGAAGATAGTTTTCTAAAAATATAATTTCATGTTCTACATCAAATTTATGAGCAATTTTTTCAGCAATTAATGATTCATCTAAACTATTAGCAAATTTTACAGAAAATGCTTTAATTTTTTTTTCAGGAAATGTTTTTTTTAACATGGCCAACATTAAAGATGAATCAATTCCTCCACTTAATGCAATAGAAATTTTTTCAGAATCATTTGAATTAAATTTATGTTTCAAGTAATTTTCAATAGATGTTTCAATTAAATCATCATTTAGTGAATAAGTAGTTTGGAAATCTTTCCAATTTAATTTTTTTAAACTATTTTTTTGTAAAGGATCATAACGTAATGTTAAAAGATTTTGAATTGTAGAAGAATTAAGATTAATGTTTATTCCCCTTTACCCAAACTTTTGAAGATTAATCCAGCTTTTTTAGCAGAATCTGGATCAATAACACCTCTAGAATCTACAACTATTGGAGTTCTCATTCTATTTGATAGGAATGAAGGTTCTAAATCATGAAATTCTCTATGATTTGTAATCAACAATATTGCATCAGTGTTTGTTAATGCATCTAAAAGATTTGATTCTGTTTTAATACCAAAAATTTCTACATCCTTAAAGTAGGGATCAAAAATTTTTATTTTTGCTTTTAGATCTTTAAGACTTTGAATTATTGGTTCAGCAGGAGAAATTTGCATATCTTTAACATCAGGCTTGTATGAAACACCCAAAACAAGGATTTCAGAATGTTCAATTTCTTTATTTATTTCTTTAAAACAGGATTTCATAAGATTAATCACATGTTCAGGCATTTTTTCATTAATTTCTCTACTTATTTTAACAATTTTTAATAAATCAGGATTAACTTTTTTTGCCAAATTTAGAAATTGATATGAATTAACTGGAAGACATGGACCTCCCACACCAGGTCCAGGATAATGTATTTGGAAATTATATTTTGTTTTAGCAGCCTCCAATACTTTATTAGTATCTATTCCAATATTTTCAAAAAGAATTGCTAATTCATTTACAAATGCTATATTGATATCTCTAAAAACATTAGTTGTTAATTTTACTGCGTTTGCAGTTTTGCAATCAGGCATTGGAATTAAATCAACTGTAAAAACATGTTTGTATAATCTTGTAATAATATCTGCAGTATTTTCATTAACTGCTCCCACCAAACGAGGTAATCTTTCAAAATCGTTTAAGATTTGTCCAGGATTTGCAGTTTCAGGACACACTCCAATACCAAAATTATTACCAGCTTCAAATTTTTTGTCATTTCCTTCAATTATAGGAATTAATTCATTTTCAATAAATCCAGGTTCCACAGTACTTTCAACAATAACTAATGTTCCAGGAAGTAAAAAATCATGTAATTGTTGTGCTACATTCTTTAAAGCAGAATAATCAGGTACGTTACTAGAGTCCATAGGTGTTGGAAGAGACAGTAAAACAACATCAGATTTTGATAATGCATCATTAATTTTTGTAGTCACATGAAAGGTATTTTTTTTCATAACTTCTTCAAAGATTATATCATATCCAGGTTCATCTTTTAATGGAAATTTTCCAGAGTTAATCGTATCTACAAGATTTGAATTAATGTCAACTCCAATAGTAGGTAAACCAGATACAGCAAATGAAAGCGCTGTAGGTAATCCTATTCTTCCGATTCCTATAGTACAAATACGGATTTCCCCCATCTGAATAGCATTGTTTAGCACGTCAGTAGTTAATTCCATAATTTTTAGATTGTTTTTCAATTTTTCTCCAATCAATTTGATTTTTGTCAATTTAACTTCTATTTAGTTTTATTTAGATTCTCAAAACTTAAAGTGATCAATCAATGTGATTTAATTATGAAATTTGCAGTTACTGGAGGAGCAGGATTTATTGGAAGTAATATTGTAAAGGAATTAATTAAAAAGGGTCATTCGGTTAAAGTAATAGATAATTTACATACTGGAAGTAAAAAAAATTTGAAAGGATATTTGAATGACATAGATTTTTGTGAAATAGATATTAGAAATTATGACGAATTAAAAAGAAATTTGAAAAATGTTGATGGAGTATTTCATGAAGCAGCATTAACAATTGTTCAAGAATCATACTTAAAACGAGATGAATATTTTGATGTAAATGTAAAAGGAACCGAAAATATTTTTAATATTGCAAAAGAACAAAATTTTAAGATAGTTTATGCTAGTAGTTCTAGTATTTATGGAGATACTAAAACTATTCCCATTAAAGAAGAATTTCCTAGAAAACCAATTAATCCGTATGGACAAACAAAATTAGAAGATGAATTTTTAGCTGAAAAAATTTCAGAAGAAAACATAGATGTTGTAGGTTTAAGATATTTTAATGTCTATGGAAAAGGTCAAACTGGTACATATGCAGGAGTAATAACAAAATTTATCAATAAATTAAAAGAAAATAAATCGCCTGAAATTTTTGGAGATGGTTCACAAATTCGTGATTTTATTTATGTTAAAGATGTTGCTGATGCAAATTTATCAGCAATGAAAAGTAATGTAAAAAATGGTTTTTTTAATATAGGAACAGGAAAAACAACATCGATTAAAGAACTTGCACATATGATGATTAAAATATTTGATAAGGAATTTGAGCCAGTATTTTTAGATCCATTTAAGGGAGATGTAAAGAAAAGTCAAGCAGATATTAATCATACCAAAAATAAATTAAATTGGAAATATAAAATAGAATTAAATGATGGGTTATGCAATTTTTTAAAATAGGGATTTAAGAATTGGATAAAAAAATTAGAGTTGCTTTCATCTATAAAGCATCAAATCAATTCTATAATAAAGAACATTTTGATAATACAACGTATTATTTTGCTATGCATGCATTAAAAAGAAATAAAAATTTAGAAGTGGATTATTTTCCAGCTGAAAAAAGTTTCGATGCTACAAAACTTAAAGGTAAATATGATATTATTATGCTTGGAAATCATAATTCTTCTACTCCAGATGAATTAATTGGAATAAAACAATTGGATATTCCAGTAATTGCAAGATGTGGGGATTTTCATAATGCAAAAAAATACAACACAATAAAATTTCATGAAAAATATAAAATTGATTATTACTATAATTTTATGTCTGAAAATTATTTTTATAAATTTTATCCAAAAGATTTCAAATACAAACCAATAATTTTAGGGGTCGAACCAAGTTTTTATCAAAATTTAAAACCATTTAAAGATAGAATAAAAGATCGAATTTTAGTCACTGGTGCACTTGGTAAAAAAAATTTAAAATCAAAACTTGCGAATAGAATTTTAAATCCAAAAAGATCAGGATGGTATTTTTATAAATTAAGAACAATGTGTAACCAATTACCTCATGTTGATCATTCAGGAATGATAGGTAAAAAATATGTTAATAATAATTTTGCTTCCCATTTATCACAATATCAAGGAGCAATAGCTGCAACAACATTCTATCCAACAATAAAATATTGGGAAACATCGGCTTCAGGTTGTTTAACATTTATGGAAATTACAGAGCAAAATGATGGAGCATATTTGGGGTATAAAGATGGAGAAACTGCTATTTTTATAAATGAAAAAAATTATGAAAAAAAGTTTGAATCATTTCTAAATGATATTGATAATCCAAAATGGGAGAAAATTGCTAACAATGGAAGAGAATTTACAATGAATAATCTATCAAATGATAAAGCTGTTGAATCATTAGTTGAATTATTCAAAAGTTTTATTTAGATAAAAATAAACCAGATATTATTTTTATTTAATTATGTTCTACTTTATAATTAGTTCTACTAATAAAATCATCAAGATTTTTTATTGCTAAGAGATCTTCATTTTGTGGAATATAATCATGTGAGATTAAAGAAATTTTTTTATGTTCTAAAAATCTATATATTTTAAAATTATATGAATTTAAAATATCATAAATATCAGTAAATGAATAACCATAATTTTCATAATGTTTTGGAACAGCCTCAAAAAGTACACATGAGGTTTTTTTTAAGAATTCACCTGAGCCTAAAAATGCAAATTTTTCATAACCTTCAACATCTATTTTTAATAAATTAATATGAGATTCTTGTATGTTCAAATCATCAATTTTAATTAAAGGGATTTTAGTTCCTTGATCATGATCAATAATTTTATTTTGTCCATCTGAAGAAAGATTTGAGAAAAAAACATTTCCAGTTTTATTTCCAACTGCATAATTAAATAAATGTACATTTGTCAAATTATTTTGTTTTACATTCCCTTTAAGATATTCAAATATTTTTGGATGAGCTTCTATAGAATAAACTGTTCCAGGATTTTTAACTTGCATTGCAGAAGTTATTGTGATTGTTCCAATATTTGCACCAATGTCAATTACAACATCTCCTTTTTTGAGGTATTCCAAATAGAAGTTTTCTTGATCCAATCTAAAATTTGGCTCTATCCATAATGCTCTCGAATACGAAGAAGGATAAAATTTCAAGAAATAAGTTTGGCGATTAATTAAAAAAAATGTAGAAAGATGCGATCTCATTAAAAATTTTGCAAAAAGAAATTTGACGGGATGTTTTCTAAAGCTTACACTTTGAAATAAATCAAATTTCATAATTTCTCAAATAAATTTATGTCAAATTTTGTGTCCTGTTACACTAATTCCACTTTCAATTTCTTTAAAGTTTGTTATTTTTAATTTTGATTCTTTGAACCACCCTTTGACCTCTTTTGGAGTATGTCTAAATGCAAACTTTGGTGAATACCAATCAAAATTTACACCCACACTTCTTTCAAAATTATCAGATTCATCCCAGAAACATTTTAAAAAATGCCAATATACAAAACGTTGAACATCATATTCGCCAGCTTTAACACCTAACAAAGGAATATCACGTGTGATTTTAATTTTTTTATTTAATTGCGCAAGACTTTTTCCTAAATGAGCCATATCTTTTGAAAATTCAGTACATTCTTTAACAGACATTTTTACAGTTTTATTCCGTACAAAATCATCAACATATTCTCTTACAGGTGCTTTTTTGTTGTAAACATAAATCGATATATGACCAAGTTTTTTTAAAAATTTTGTAAGATACTTGAAAGATGTTCCAGTATTTTTTGTATGATGTAAAACCTGATCTGAATAAATGTAATCAAAAAAAGTTTTTTTGAAAGGTAATTGACGAAGATCAGCTTGTAAAAAGTGAACATTAGATAATTTACCATATTTTTTGAATGCAAAATCAACACTATCACTTGCATCTAATGCAAATACTTGAGAATTTTTGTTAGATGATAGAAATTTAGCACTGTTACCAATTCCAGTTCCAGCATCAAGGATAGTAGTTTTTGAATTTAAGAATTTATTAAAATTATCTACTGTTTTCCAACCATATCTATCTAAAAACCATTTTCTTTGAAAATCAACCCAATCTTTTTCTTGATGATTTTTATGATGTTTTTGCCACTTGGAACTAAAGGCTGCCTCAGTTTTCACAAAATCTTTTGTTTTATCAACAACAAATCTAGGAATTCCATCAGTAATTTTAAAATTATCTTTACAATGATCACAAATTATTAATCCTTCAATGATTTCTTCACGTATTTTTTTCCTTATTTTTACAGTAATAGGGTGCCTACATGTCGGACATACTAAAAAATCAATTAATTGTTGTTTCAATTAATCAAATTTTGAAATCGAGGAATAAAAACTATCTAATTTATAAAAAAAATTAATTTTCATATAATTCAATGTATTTAGGAAGTAATTTATCCCACGAATAAAATTTGTTTATAAAAATAAATGCATTGTTAGTCATTGTTTTTATGAGTGAATCATTTTTAATTAAATTATTTATTGCATTAATCATTTCTTGTTCATTTTCAGGTGGAATTAAAATTCCAGTTTGTTCATTTTGAATTATTTCTGGAATTCCACCTACATTAGTTGCAATAACAGGTATTTTTAGATAAAATGCTTCTTTTATTACCTGAGGAAGACTCTCCATTCGAGATGGAACAATAAGTAATTTAGATGATTTGAGAATTTTCATTGTTTTTGACCACGGATAATTTGTACAATATACAACTTTTCCATTAAGTTTTGATTCAATATTTTGTAGAATATCAATACCTTTCTCAAAACTATCTCTTCCAACATATGCAATTTGATTAAAATTTTTTTCGATTTTCGTTATATCTTTAAATTTTTTTGTATCTAGAGGGGCAGGTAAATGAATAAAATTAACATGAAATTTTTCTTTATAGTATTGTTGAACAGTTTTTGAATCAGTAGTTAATTTTGTAGAATATGAAAATGCTTTAGATTCACCAACTTTTGCTAATTTTCCAGTAGTTCGTGAATATAATAATTCAATTTGTTCAGAATAAATTCCATGAATAGAGAGAATTTTTTTATTAGATTTTATATTTTTCATTATAAATGCAGAAGGAACATTCCATGCATGTACAGCATCATATGTTTCATTATCAATTAGTGCCTTTAATTTTCCAAAAATTACAAATGACGGATTTTTTAATTTTTTAATAGGTATGTAAGGTATTTTCATTAACTTTACATCATGACCTTGTTCAGATAATTTTTCTGCAACTCTTTTTGCATGTCCACCAATTCCACCCTCATATCTGGGTGAAATATATAAAATTTTCACAACATAAAATTAAATTGATTCCTTTTAAGCTCTTGGATTAAATAATTATATTTTATCATTTATTGAAAAAATCATTCAAGGAGTAAAATTTGAAACATAGTTTTTATTAATTTCATAAACCAATACAATTTGCATATAACCATGTTGTTCATTCATAAAACTAGGTGAAGTATAGACCAGTTTTAATGGATCATTGTCAGAATTATATTTAATATTTTTACTTACAATTTCAACAAATCCAGGCTTATAGATTGCAGAGTTTTCTTGTGTGTTAGGATTATAATATAATGCAGTGGTAAATGGAATCATTTTACCCAACATTGTTTGTTCATTAAAATAATTTGTACCAGTAACACCATCAGATTTTAAATATTTTTCAGATGGGAATTCTGCAATTCGTGCAAACCACATAACTTTAGACTCATCACCACCCCCACCCAAAACATAAAGTTCAGAATCATCATTTATTTTTTGAGCATTTAAAAATATAAGCACGTAATCGGCATTCATTTCTTTAAGCATATTCCAACTATCAACAGGTGAACTCAATAACATTTTTGCCATATCTTTAATTTGCCAAGTACTAATTGTAGAATTATCAATCAAAGTAGTTCTTTCAGCCATAGTTTGAATCCAATATCCATAATCCCACCAAGATGCAATTACTGCATTTTCAGGAGTATTGAGTTTAATCCATTCCAAAGTTTCTAACCAATCAGCAGTAGGAGGACTTGATGATGCTCCTGTAAGAATTATTGGAGGTGAATCTACATGACTAATCCAATTATTATTTTCTGGAAAAACAAGTGGAAGGGTAAATAAAAATACAATAATTACAACATATGAAATTTTAAATAGATTATTTTTTTTTCCAGAAAAAGTAATTTTAAAAATATTTTTAGTTAAAATAGATAAAGCAATAGAAGAAAAAATAATCAAAGATATAGAAGCAAATAATTCAAGTCGAATAAACGATGAACTGATAAATGCTCCAGTGATTCCAAAAATAAGTATAAATGCATTCATATCATTTTTAACAAAAGTTTTAGATATTTTTCTAGATAAAATAAACCAAATTCCAATTCCAGCAAAAATCATCCAAATAGAATGAAATAGATATGAAAAGTTAATAGATGTAGTAGCATGTTCTGCAACTGAATCAACAAGAGGATCGGTAGTAGTTAAAAAAGGATTAATTGCATTTAGATATCTGAAACTAGGTAAAGGTAAAATATCTGATTCATCATTTGCAATTATTAAAAAGGATCCAATTACAATTATTACAATTAATAAAAATAAATTGTTTCTTATTTTGTTTTCATCTTTACTTATTTTTTGAACAAGTATACTGCTCATCAAAAATATAGTTGGAAGTATTAATGATAATCCACCCAAACCAAACACAAAATTTGGTCCAGGCCTTTCAAATAAACCGGAAATTAAAAGAAATGTGCCTACAAATAGTGGAATACTCCACAATAGAAATTTATGATCTTTTCTAAGAAAGGGTAATACTAAAATAAATAATCCAATAGGAATTACAAAAAATTGATTTCCTCCCCACGAGGCCATTCCAAAAGCCATTATTATTCCACCAAAAATGATTTTTAAAGATGTAAATTTTTTATTTTCAGATTTAATTGCACTTAAAAATAAATACAATCCAATTAAACCATAAAAAATTCCCAGAGGTTCTGACTTAAACCAGCCAATACTACCTCTTATGAGTATTGGAAGAGATACTGCAAATAATAAAGAAGCAAAGAGACCAGCAGTAGTTCCTGCAAATAATCTTACCAATGCAAAAATAACAACTACAGTTAATGAACCAATTATTGCTGGAAATAATATCGTAAAATCATATAATGAGAAATTTCCACCAAATATTTGATAAGTGATAGCTGCCGTACTATGAAGCATAATTTGAGAAGTAGCAGAAACATTACGTCCTACAGGGTACCAACTTTTATCATCATGCCATTCAAAGTATTCAGAAAATCCATTTTCTACAATATATTCAGTTGCACGAAAATTAAAAAAAGGATCAAATTCATTTAATTCAAATCCATAATTTGCAGGTTGAGACCTTATTAGAAAAGATACTGAAAATGCTAAAACTAGCACTCCAATTACAAAAAGATATTTTAATTTAAAATTGAAACTACTAATTTGAAATAAAGTAGTTTGAGAATCCAATAATTAAATAATATTTCAAAGTGTTATTACTCTTTTGAATATAAAAATTAGAACAAACTAACTTACATTGTTGCTTGAGATGCATCATGAAACATCTGACTCTTGGCACAACCAGCAGCAAGTTCATCACCTGCACCACGTCTCATAAGACCTCTGTATAGACCATCCTCAAGTTTTACACCTTCACGTTCTTCCCATTCCTCTACAGTGATAGAGTATTTCTTTTGAATTCTGTCTCTATACCATTCTGGAATTACATTAAATGCACAAAATGGAACGATTCTGAGGTCGGGAGTAACATAATGGATATCACATCTTTGTAGTCTTTCCAAGTCTTCATTATATTTATCTTGGAAATGCATCATGCCAAGGAATAGCCCTTTGACGTGCCATGAACCAACTGAATCAAATGATCTCTTCATTAGAATATTACCAAACATTTTAGCTAAATCTAATCCTGCTGGTTGTTTTTTAGAATCAACAAAGCCTTTTAGTTTTCTTACAACTTCAAGCATCGTAAAGTATTTGTTTTTACCAGAACGAATCTCTTCT